>Ga0228536_1000947_pt1 | contig 37862 bp, 35 predicted proteins | sample SJ1Smetagenome_FD_168611 | JGI IMG/M metagenome (GOLD analysis project Ga0228536, IMG submission 168611) | Enriched culture of PCE-dechlorinating microbial communities from Ithaca, New York, USA - SJ1.S | ecosystem: Engineered > Modeled > Simulated communities (microbial... > Unclassified...
TGTTCATTTGGCTACCTCCCTTTCTTTTAGTTGTGGTGTTGGTGCACCACTATTAATATCCAAGAAAGATGGTAGCCTTTTAACTGTCTGTCGTGCAAGGCGCTTTTATAACATAGTCACTCAAGCGGGCCTTTTTCCTTCCTTTATTACTGTAATTCAATGGTGTATAATAACCTGTTCGAGGATGAACCCGCGTTTTTCTCCTCGCTTTGATCTCTAATATAGAATTATTCAGAAATCCTGTATTGACTTAAGTGCACTATGTCAAGTAATATGTCAAATATAGGTGTAATGTATCCGAAAACATTACACAAAGAGGAGGTAACGGCAGTCAGTTTTTCAGGGGATGCGGCAGCCGCGGGATAGTGGGTGGAAACGTTGTATTGTTAGTGATATTGAAGCCTTGGCGCTACACCGGTGGTGTATCCTTGCCGGGACATGGCGATGCAGGGACGCTGACAGAGTACCCTTTCAATCCCCCATCTTTCACCGTGATCAACAGAAACCCGCCCCCGTAAAGGAACACAGGCCACCACCCGGCACCGCGACCGGCTATTTGCAGGAGTTCTTCCGGGCATCGATGAAGATGACAAGCCCCTCATCTATGGCGAACACCAGCGTCAATGGCGGTAGCCTGTCCAAAGGCCCCGGTTGCTTTGTTGCGGGACAGATTTGGAGCAATCATGTTGGATGACATGAAATACTTCATTTATGTTACATTATGGTGAGAGGTCAAGAGGTGATGAAGCGCAACCGTCGGCCCCGGAGGTATCCGCTATGAAACAGATAAAATACATTGTGTACCGGGAAGGCAAGTATTTCGTGTCCCAGTGTCTCAACATTGACGTCTCGAGCTTCGGTGAGACTATAGATGAGGCGATCGCCAACCTCAAAGAGGCCGTCGAGCTGTATTTTGAGGACGCCCCACAGGAGGGGCAGTACCAGCAAATAGGAGAGATGCTGATCGGGGAAGACGTCGTTAATGCCTAGACTTCATTCTTCCAAAGACATCATCCGTGTCCTTCTGAAGAATGATTATCAACTGGTCTCTCAGCGAGGCAGTCATAAGAAATTTCAAAAGGGTTCAAGAATGGTCATAGTACCTGACCCCAGAAGTGAGATTCCTCAAGGCACATTCTCATCGATCCTGAGGCAGTCGGGTCTCAAGAGGGAAGACTTCGAATAACGTCATCTCCTCTGAAGAGGGGAGTGTCGACTGCATGGCGTTAGGAGACTACGCTTTGCAGGAGCGTTCGCTTCCAGACAAACAGTATGGCAGATCCATCAAGAACCGTCCTCATATCGAAAGCAAATCTCGCTTTCGTCGACCAGGCTTTCGTGAGCGGCATGAACTTTATCACAGGCCTCGTGCTGGCAAGGTTCCTTGGCCTGAAAGGCTATGGCGAATACGTGCTGGTCTACGGCGTGATCCTGTTTTTCTCCACGGTACAGGTGTCGCTTATAGTCTCGCCGATGATGGTAAAGGGCCCTGCTGTGGAGGAATCGGACAGAAGGAAATATTTCTCGGCGGTTGCGGTGAGTCAATTCCTGTTCAGTGTTGTCTCCGCAGGTTTGATCGTCGTGGGCGGTCTTCTGGTCGTATGGGCGTTTCGATTTCATCGGTTTGACCCTTTTATCGCTCCCCTCGCAGTTGCGACCGCTGTCTTTCTGGTACAGGATTACTACAGACGCTATTTCTTCGTCGTAGAAAGACCCGCGGCCGCCCTGGCGAGCGATATCATCGGTTACGGAGCACAGTTTGCCATCGTCCTTGTCTTCGGTATCATGGGGAATCTGGGCACAGACGATGTTCTCTGGGCCATGGCATTCGCTTTCTTCCTGGGAGCTTCTCTGGCCTTTGTCCAATCGGGCAAAAAAAGCGTTTTCGACCTTGGCGCATGGTCATATTTCAGAAGAATCTGCCGGGAGAACCATGATTTCGGCAAATGGCTTCTGGGAGTCAACATGATGTATTGGGGGCAGGCTCAGATCATCAACTATTTTGTGGCCGCTGGGATTTCGGTAGCGGTCGTCGGTGCTTTGAATGCCTGCAAGAATGTTCTTGGAGTTCTCAATGTCTTCTTTCTTGGGCTGCAGAATATACTCTTACCCGAGGCATCCCGCTCGCTCAAGGAGGGTGGTACGGATGGCCTGAAAGGGTATCTCAAGAGCATTGCCTTTTTCGGTGGGATGATCACCCTTCTTGTCGCGCTTGTGGCTGGGATATGGGGTGAATATTGGCTGAAGCTCTTCTATGGCTCAGCGTACAGCGGATACGGATGGATCGTGGTTTGGTGGAGCATCTATTTCGTCATCGCTTACTTTCATCGCCCTTATTCGACAGGATTAAGCGTTCTCGACAGGACAAAACAGGTCTTTCAGTCGATTCTGATTGGTTTTGGCTTGTTCGTGCTGTTTGGCTATGTGTCGACGATGTTTTACGAGGTGCACGGGATAATGACATTAATGTGCTTCTCGAATCTTCTCACGCTGGCTCTTCTGATGTACTTCTTTAGGAACGAAGCAAGGAGGCTTGCAGTATAAATGGTCTCGGATGTGATCAGTTCGTTCATCCGCGAGAGATGGCCTGCCTGGTTTCCGGGTGGCATCCTTGCGTTGATTGTCCTCATGCTCTTATCGCCATATACGGTTTTTTCTGAAACTTACTATGTCAGCAGTTCGGAAGGCAAGGACGGCAACGTCGGCACCACGTCTGCGGCACCATGGAAAACACTGAAGAAGGTCGGATCGAGCACCTTTGTTCCCGGTGACAGAATAGTCCTGAAGCGGGGCGATGTTTGGCAGGAGTCGCTGGTCTTTTCAAGTTCAGGTGCGCCCGGGAAGGAGATAATGGTATCGGCCTACGGAGAGGGGAAGAATCCCCTGATAAACGGCAGCACAGTTGTTGACAGATGGGTACCATCCGGTGCCGGTGTCTATTCCAGTCCATACAACGGTTCCTGCAACGGGTTATTGGAGGATTCAAGGCCTTTAAAACGTGCCTCCTCACGGGTGCTCGGTGACGGCCGGTGGTTCTTCGATGGTGCCGCGATCTATTACAGGCCCGTATCGGGGAAACCATCAGATCACCTCATAGAACGCTGTGCCAGGGGTTCCCTGCTTCATATGAAAGAGCAGAAGCATATAGTCATCGAGGGGATAACCTTCTACGGGGCCAATAGCTACGGAATACGGATAATTGACGGTTCGGATATCGTTATTCGGAACTGCAGGATAGCGAACAGCGGCCAGGACGGTATCAGCCTTCAGCGTGCCCGGGCGGAACTGAAATGTGGAAGGGTCAGGATAACGAAGAGTTCCTTGGAGTACAATGCCAACGGGATATACATAACCGGCAGAGACGACGGGTTTGGCAGCGATGGGTACAATCATTGCGAGATCAAGGACAACACCATCGCCTATACGAACTACGAGAATGTTTGGGGACACACAACGAAGGACGGTCACGCCATAGGCATTCAGAACAGCAGTTCCTGTCTCATAGAAGGCAACACGATCACCGCCAACTATTCGGGCATAGCGCTCTGGACGGCGGACCTCTATTCGTCCCGGGATAATGTAGTTACGAGGAACTATGTTGTGGATAATCACCTTTACGGCATCGTGCACGGGGCCAACGGGAAAAACAATTCCTGGGGGCATGTCTTTTCTTTCAACATCATTGCGAATAATGGTCATTGGCCGGGACAGTGGGGCGGTCTCAGGATAAACCGGGTCCAGGAAAAGGGTAACAGGTATTTCAATAATACGCTTTACAACAACGACATCAACATCTATCTCTATTCCCTTCCGGACTGCCACGTTATCAGGAACAACGTCTCCCTGGAGCCCGTGAGGTACCACGTGTGGCTCGATAACTCGGCGGGTAAGAACAACGTGATAGACAACAACTGCTATTTTTCGAAGAAGACGGACGGGTTCCACGCGCGGGTTCAGAGCGGCCTATCCTTTGCGCAGTGGAAAGCCGGAACAGGGTACGACAGGGCATCCGTTTTTTCCAGTGCTGCCCTCCCGGTCGGGCACCCCAGGCGGCCTGAAGACTTTTGCCTGGGCGAGAAGAGTCCCTGCAACGAGAAGACGAAAAAGGAAAAGGCTTCTGTACCCCCAAAGGACTTCTTCGGGAACACCATCAGCGGCCCTCATGGGTCCGGCGCCTGTTTCCTTTCTCGAGACTGATACTGCCGGTTCTGCGGACGAATGGGATTAAAAGACCTGGTCATAATCGTTTTGATCGTCGCCCTGACATTTGCGAGCAGGCTTCTGCCGGGGCCTCGTGAGTGGTGGCGGTCTTTCTCCCGGAAGCCTCTCTTCTCGTTCCTCATCCTGACGGCTGCCCTATCCGTTTTCCTCGGCCAGCCTCGTGCTGTCCAGACGATCGCCAGCGAGCCCGTCGACGCCATACGACTCGCCAGGATCATGGTCCTTGTTCTTCTCGCCGTTGTCTCGATAGCCGGGATTCTTTTCAGCATTGGCCGCGGGGCTCCGACCGGCAAGGGCATTAAATGGATGATGGCATATGCCCTCCTTGCCATGCTCTCATACCTCTATTCGTCCTTCCCGTTACTGTCGCTGTGGAAAGGGTTTGAAGTGGTGTCCATATCTCTTGTGGGCATGTTTATCGGGACGAAGCTCAAGAAAGAGGCTGATATTCAGGACGCGATAAACATCATAATGCTGGGGCTCTGGTTTCTCGTTGTTTCTTCTCTGGTCGGGGCGGCGGTTATTCCTTCGGAGGCTTTCACGGCGATGAAGGCAACAGGGCCAATGGCCTTCTCCCTCGAGGGAGTCTATCCTTTTGTTAACGCAAACACCCTTTCTCAGGTTTCGGGAATCGTTTCCATAACGATGCTTGTATGGATGGTGAAGCCGGGAGGGAGGTACGGCATTGTTGGTTCTGCCGTTATTGTGCTTCTGTCTCTTGCATGCCTTATCCTCTCACACAGCAGGACATCTATTATCGCGCTGATCGTTGTGACTTTTCCTGTCCTCATGGTATTCCGCAAGAGAGCCTTGATGATCACTGTTCTCTGCATCGGAATTCTCTTGCTGGTCACGGATGTCGTGGTCGAATATCTCATGCCCTATTTCGTAAGGGGCCAGAGCGTACAGGTTTTTACCTCGCTGTCCGGCAGGACCGAGTTTTGGCCGGAGGTCATCAAGAAGGTCGCAGAGGCACCCCTTCTCGGACACGGTTTCTATGCAAGCCAGAGGATGATCTGGAATATTTCGAGCGTCGATAATACGTACCTGGAAGTGATGCTGGGCCTGGGGACAATCGGTTTGCTATTGTTCTGCGTACCCCTTGTCGCCATCGTGCATAGTCTTTGGAGATCGAGGCCCTGGAAAGCAGGCTTTGAGCTTGCCTCGGATTTCCGATTCCTCTGGGTGCAGTTCTTTGCGGTCTTCTTCTTCCTGTTCTTAAGAAGCCTGACAGGACCCTCGTTTCAGAATCTCCACATAAACCTTGTCATCTTTGTGATCGTGCTTGTGTCGACATATCGTCTGGACAGGATAGCCATGCTCAGAGCAAAACAGAACGCGAGGCTTAAGGGCGATGACGGATAGAGGAGATCCTGTGCTGGAAATGCATGACGACCAGGCCTTCCGTAATTCCGCGATGGTTGGCCGCTATCTGTCCGCTTTCTTTGAAAGATTGAATGAGAACAAGATCCGGTACTGCGTACTCCATTCCTACGAGGATCTGCCGGCATATGCGCCATCTGACGTTGACATGGCCGTGGCCTCCGCTGACCTGCAAAAGGCGGAGACGGTTCTCTTCGAAGTCTCGGATTCGCTGGGTTTCAAAGTGATCCAGAAGCTTTACTACGATATACCTCGCTGTTATTACTATGTTGTCTTTTTCAGGGATGATGTGGGAACCCCCGGTTTTGTTCAGCTTGATCTTCTGAACGACGACCGCGGCCTCGGTCGCTACTTCATGAAAACAGAAACCCTTCTCGAAGGAAGGCGGCAATACAACGGATTCTATGTGCCTTCAGTTCCCGTCGAGGCATGCTACCTTCTGATAAAGAAGATCATCAAGGGGAGGTCTTCTCCCGAGCACGAGGCAAGACTGAAAGCGCTCCTTGAGGAAGACTGCGAGTCCGTGACCGGGATGATCACCCGGTACTTTGGAAAGGAGAGCGGAAGCGATGTCCAAAAACTGATCAAGGGAGCGGGACCTTCGGATCTGACGGCCATTGCCAAAAGACTTCGAAAGGCCCTTACGCTCCGCCAAGAAATGTTGAAGCCTCATCTCCGCGTTCTCAGCATTCTGTGGTTTGCGCGAAGGACTCTAGAGAGGCTGCTGTGTCCCACCGGTCTCGTAACCGTCTTTATCTCACCCGACGGCGGCGGGAAGTCGACTGTGGCGGACCTCGTTCTGCATCGCTTGAGGTATGGTTTCCGATACGTCAAGAAGATGCATTGGCGTCCCTACTTGCTGCCGCCCCCAAGGAAGTTGTTTAGCCCGACAACGTGGAAGGAACCGGAAGCGCCAAATTATGATCCCCACGGTCTTCCGTCGAAAGGGAAGGCGGGTTCTGTAGCGCGGTTCCTTTACTACTTTTGCGATTATGCACTGGGATACGCCCCGAAGGCGCTGTGGCCGAAGATACGGACCCATCTTGTTGTCTTCGAACGTTATTATTACGATTTCCTCATAGATACAAGGAGGTTTCGCCTTGCCATTCCATTCTGGTTGCCCCGTGCCTTTCTCCCGTTCGTCCCTAAAGGGGATATCATCTTTGTCTTGAGCGGTCCCGCAGAGGTGTTTTACGAACGCAAACAGGAGATTCGCCTTGAAGAGATTCGAAGGCAGCTTGACGCGATAGACCGTTTCTCGGCAGGCATGCGCCACGTGTGCAGGGTCAGGGTGGACCAGCCGATCGCTGATGAGGTATGCCGCATTGAAGACGCGATCGTGGAGGCGCTTGAGAAGAGATTGAGAAAGAGGGTTAACCGCCGACGCCATGGATGAGAGGCTTGTCGAAACGATGTTGCTATTGCCGGAGAACTCTTTCGAAAAAGGTCTCATTGTGGGGATATCCGACAGGAGGGTCATAGAAAGTCTCGGGAAACGCATAGGGCATATCGAAACAGCAGACACCCACGGATTGGCCAATGCGAAGAAGAGTTCGTTTGATGTTGTTTTCTCTTTCTTCAAAGCTGTCCCGGATTCGAGAACGGCGAGAAGCATCTTGAATGCAGTGCGTCCCGGAGGAACGGCGATCGTTGTTATGCCGGCGGGCGCTTCAAGTCTCTCGAAGATATCGAAAACTCTACCTGAGCCGCAGGTGTATGGCCTGTCTCCATCTCTCGAAGATCTACGCTTGGTGGTGCCGATTGGAAACGGAGCCTGCACCGCGGCATCGCTTGCCCTCTATCAGCCAAGCTTGACTAGGGCAAAAATGCGCAAGGCCGTTGCCTATTGTCTTGGCAGACTGGGTTTCGCCACGGTGTGGGCACGCTGGTTGATGCTTGTTTGGGGAAAAGAAAGGGTTGACATGGGAAAGGGACTACCTTCCGTATTTCGTGAACGATTTGGTAAGGATGTTAACCTAGCTCTTTTCACGGGAACACCGGGATACCTCCGCAAGCCGACGATGCAGATAATGGACGCATGCGGAGCCGTACTGGGCTACTGCAAGATAGCGGGAAGTCCGCAGACCAAAGCTGTTGTCGAGAATGAAGCACACGTTTTGAAGCATCTAGTTGGTGTTGACCTTGGTGCTGCCATCATACCAGAACTGATCTATTGCGCAGACCAGCCGGATGGGACCACCGTGCTTGTGCAGTCGACGAGGAAGAAGCACTTTTCTTCTGCTCCATTAACTCCGACGGAGATTCACGGCGATTTCCTGGGAAAGCTCTTCGCGGCAACCAGGACGCAGTTGGGATTCAAAGAGTCGCCCGCCTACCGGGAGGTGGCCGATCGATTTCCTCTGGTCAAGAGGCATGCAGACGAGAGACTTGTTCGTGATCTTTCTGTGGCCTTCGAATGGTCTTCATGGGTGATGGAGGATGCAAAGGTACCGCTGTGTTTGGCCCATCGGGATTTTACACCATGGAACACCTTTCTTGCTGAAAAGCACTTGTATGTTTTTGACTGGGAGTTTGCCCGTATGGACTGGACGCCGCTTGCGGATGCATTCCACTTCGTTCTTCAGAAAGGGATACTTGTGGATCACGCTGGAGTAGAGTTACTCTGGCAAAGAGTCACGGGAGACAGGGAGCAAGAAGGAAGGTTTCTTGAGAAGCATGCTGTGTCGCTACACATAGAGGGAGAGGCGTATCATAGCCTCCTCGCTTTCTACCTTACCGACATGGTCACGACGTATCTTATTCACCACGGAGAAGATGGATATACGCCTGTAGACGGGCAGGAGCTTATTGATTGTTGGATGAACATGCTCACCCGGCTCATGAAAGCGAGAGGGGTGCTTACTGCATGAGAGTACTGGTTTCCGCATATGCCTGTGAACCCGGAAAGGGCTCTGAGCCTGGGGTTGGATGGAACTGGGTAAAGGTGCTTTCTGTCAAAAACGAAATCTGGGTTCTCACTAGAGAGAACAACAAAGCTAGCATAGAAAGAGAATTGTTGGAGTGTCCGATGCCAAACGTGCATTTTGAATATGTCGACGTTCCGCGTTGGATAAGTTTTTGGAAGAAAGGTCAAAGAGGAGTTAGGACTTATTACTATCTGTGGCAGTGGTTCGCAGCGTGGAAGGCCCGTCAGCTTAATAGTCAGTATAGATTTGATCTCGGTCACCATGTTTCATTTGTAAACGATTGGATATGGACGTTTCTTTCGCTCTCATCGCTACCGTACGTATGGGGCCCGGTGGGTAGCCACCCGAGAATACCTTGGAAACTGTTGGAAGACCGTAAATCCCGTCTATTTGATATGGGAAGGTTTGTTTTTCAATGTGCTGCAAGGCTAGCGGATCCCCTGTTCTGGCTCTCAGCGTTGAGAGCCAAGAAGATTATGTTCATCAACAAAGAATCCTTGAATCTACCCCCGTTTGGTTGGCTGGCTAAGAGCAAGGCGATCATTGAACCGGCTATAGGCGTGGAAGAAGACCTGCAGCCTGGACGCTTTGCAGAGAAGAAGAATGTGGCATTCTTGTTCATGGGTCGTTTCGTTCAGATGAAATGCCCCCACATTGCGCTGGATGCCTTCATAGAAGCTTCGAAGGTGAACAGCGATATCCTTCTCATCATGCTTGGCGAAGGACCGATGGGGTCGGAACTCAAACTTAAAGCGCAGAATTGTGGGATATCGGAACGGGTTAAGTTCATTGCATGGTTACCCAGAGATGAAGCACTCTCGCTGATGAACCAGTCCGATGTTTTCTTGTTTCCTAGTACCGAGGGCGGTGGAATGGTTGTTCTAGAGGCCTTGGCGCTCGGAAAACCAGTTGTATGCCTCGACATTGGGGGGCCTGGCGAATTCGTCGACCAAACATGTGGGATCAAGGTAGTCGTGGAAGATTACAGAAGAGTAGTCCATCAACTCTCTTTGATGTTACTAAAACTAAGTGCGGACAACGATCTGAGGCGAATGCTGGGGCAGGGAGCAAGAATAAGATCTCACCATTTCGCTTGGAAGAACAAAGGCGACCTAATAGACAAAATCTACGGCCAAATAGTGTCGGAGAGACCAGATTTGGGCGGCGGTACATGAAGATTCTCATGGTTCACAATTACTTGCGGCCGCCCAGCGGCGAGAACACCGTCTTCGAGCAGGAGAGGCAACTGCTCGAATCGAAGGGGCACGAGGTAGTAGCGTACACGCGGGAAAACTCCGAGATCAAGACAATGAGGTTTTTCGAAAAGGCAATGCTTCCCCTGAGGGCGTTCTGGTCGGTAGCCGACCATAGGGAAATCAGCCGCATTGTGCGGACGGAAAAGCCGGACGTTGCCCATTTTCACAACATCTTCCCCCTGGTTTCCCCTGCGGCATACCGGGCCTGCAAAGGCGCAGGCGTACCGGTGGTACAGACGCTGCATCATTTCCGCATAGTCTGTCCGGGTGCCTTGCTCTTCAGGGAAGGGAGGGTGTGCGAAGACTGTTCGGGTATGCACTTTCTGCCCGGCATCAGACACGGATGCTACCGCAACTCTTTCCTGCAGACGGCGGGGATGGCGGCGGTTGTGCATTTTCATCGCCTGATCAGGACATGGCAGGATTGTGTTGACCTTTATGTCGCCCTGAGCGACTTTGCCCTTGACACCTACCGCCGGCTCGGCCTTCCGTCGAAGAGCTTTTATGTGAAGGCCAACTTCCTCCAAGACCCTGTGGAGCCTGTGTATGATGATGAAGGTTACGGTGTATACATCGGTAGAGTCGGTGAAGAGAAGGGAATTCCTGCCCTGCTGGATGCCTTGAGGGAATGTCCTGAAATACCCTTCAAGATGATGGGTGACGGACCTCTGGTTGATTACCTTGTCGGGAGGCTGAAGGACAGTGGGCTTCAAAATGTTCAGTATCTGGGGGTCAAGAGGCACGACGAGTGCATGGAGTACCTGACGAAGGCACGATTCCTGGTCCTGCCGTCCCAGTGCTTCGAGGGTAGCCCTATGGTGTTGCTTGAGGCCATGTCGGCAGGGAAACCTGTCGTTGTATCAAGAATAGGCGTGTTGCCTGCTATGGTCAGGGATGGTAGCAATGGGCATGTCTTCTCTCCGGGAGCGAGCAAGGAGCTTGCTGAAAGAATGAAAAGACTTCATGCCGACCCGGAAGGGGCGCGTGAGATGGGGAAGAAAGGCAGAGATCTCTTTGAGGAGAAATATACCCGTGAGGTCAACTACAGCATGCTCATGGAGGCGTATCGGAAGGCCATAGAGATTGGAAATGGGAAGATCAGGCGAAAAGAATAAACGGCCCTTGAGAGTCGCTATCGTCGGGTCCCGGGGGATACCCGGCAACTACGGCGGTTTTGAGACCTTTGCCGAGAGGTTGGGTCTGGGACTTGTGGAGAGGGGGCATTACGTCAATGTCTATTGTCCGGCATCGTCGAGTACTACCGACGAGAAGGAATACAAGGGCATCAAGAGGACGATCATCCCCAATATCCCCCTAAAATCACTGGACAAGCTGAGTGGTTCGGCCCTGTCGTGCCTGCACGCCGCGTTTTCCGGCTGCGACACCATCCTCTTTCTCGGAGTGTCCCCGGCCGTCCTGGCCTGGGTTCCACGCCTGACAGGCAGGAAGCTGGCCATCAACATCGACGGGCTTGAGTGGAAAAGGAGAAAGTGGGGGACGTTCGGCGCATGGTACCTCAAATTCTCCGAACGTATCGGCTGCATGCTGTGTCACGCGATCATCGCGGATTCCATGGTTCTCAGAGAGTACGTGAGGGAGGAATACGGCAGGGAAGCGGTGTACATTGCCTACGGAGCGGACCAGTGCACGGCCGCTGACGAGGGTGTGCTGAGCAAACACGGTTTGAAGAAGAACGGGTATTTCCTCCAGGTGTGCAGGCTGGAACCGGAGAACAACAGCGACCTTGTGATACGCGAGTATGGTTCTGTGGAGACGGACCTGCCCCTGGTCGTAGTAGGAGACGCGCCCTACAGCGACAGTTACAAGGCTAAGCTTAAGGAAATGGCAGACCCGAGGGTGCGTTTTACCGGTGCCGTCTATGGCCGGGAGTATGACGTCCTGCGTGGTAACGCTTTTTGCTACATTCATGCCCATGAGGTGGGCGGTACCAATCCCTCGCTTCTTGAAGCTCTGGCAGCGGGGAATTGCGTCGTTGCCCTCGATGTGTCGTACAACGTGGAGGTCATCGGCAACGCGGGCCTGTCATTCTCGCGAGAGACCGGAAGCCTCGCCGGTGTTCTGCGGGACCTTGCGGCCAGTCCCGGCAGGATGGAGGAACTACGGCAGAAGGCGGTTGAGAGGATAGAGTCGCACTATTCATGGCGGAAGATAATAGATGCCTATGAAGAGCTGCTCATGGAGCTGAGGTGATGGGGATGCGGTTCGGGCCTTTCTGATCTCTCCAGCCAATTTGGGGTGGACCAAATGAAGATATTCGAAGACATAAAAATCAGGCCGGCGGGCTGGGTGAAGGCCGGCATATACGCGCTCGTCCTGGGCTTCGCCTATTTTACAGCTTTTACGTATCTCCTGCATCTCTGGAAGAACGAAGATTTCTCATACGGTTACCTGGTTCCCTTCTTCGTGGTCTTTCTCGTTTTGGAAAAGAGGAAAAGACTTGCCGTCATTCCCTCGGAGCCTTCGTGGAAAGGCCTCATTCTCTTTGCTGTCGGGATCTTTCTCTACGCTCTGGGTGAGTTGGGAGGCGAATACTCAACGCTCTACATATCCTTCTGGCTTATCATAGCCAGCCTGGTTTGGCTTCATCTGGGGTGGCGAAAGGTGCGGACCATCTGGTTCGCTCTTGCCATGATAGTTGCCATGTTCCCGCCGCCAAATGTGATCTGTGTCCAGATAAGCCTTGGATTGAGGCTTGCCTCCTCCCAACTGGGTGTGTGGATGCTTCACCTGTCGGGGATGTCCGCATTCCGTGAGGGCAATGTCATTGACCTTGGCTTCACTCAGCTCCAGGTGGTGGATGCGTGCAGCGGTCTGAGGTATCTCGTTCCTCTTATGGTCTTGAGCCTGCTTCTTGCCCACTGGTTCATGGGGCATTTCTGGAAACGGGTGGTGCTATTCGCGTCAGCGGTGCCGCTGGCGGTATTTATCAACAGCTTCCGCATAGCGATGACGGGCATACTCTATCGGATTGCCGGACAGCAGGTGGCCGAAGGGTTTTTCCATGGGTTCGCCGGTGGCCTCATCTTCGTGGTGGCTCTTCCGGTCCTTTTCCTCGTGGTCTGGTTCCTGAAGATGCTGCCCCCGAGGGAAAGAGGGTTTGCATTACAGGTGGCTGACGTTACCCCCGAGATGCTGGAACTGCGTAAGAATGCAAAGCCCGCCAGGCCGAGAAGCTTCAGGGAGGAATTGCTTCAATCCCAATTTGTGGTTGCCGTTGTCGTCATCCTTATGGTGTTTTCCGCTACCCATAGTTTCGAATTTCGCGAGAAGATACCCGCCCGGGAATCTTTCAGTCAGTTTCCTATGGTAGTCGGAGAATGGAGCGGGGCAAGACAGGCCATGGACCAGCAGTTCATAGATGCGCTGAAATTCAGCGATTACATCAGTGCTAATTTTTATGACGCACACGGCAGGACCGTCAACCTCTACGTTGCGTACTACGAGGATCAACGCAAGGGCGAATCCATCCATTCGCCTGAATCATGTCTGCCGAGCAGCGGCTGGAATTTCAGGGAGGCGGGGACAGTATCCATTCCTGCCGCCGCCGGAAAGGCACCGATGAAGGCAAGCCGGGCCCTGATGGAAAAGGGAGGCCTCACAGAAATGGCCTACTACTGGTTCCCCATGCGGGGCAAGGTATTGAACCACCTGTACCAGATCAAGGCCCACAACTTCTGGGATGCTCTGGTAAAGAGAAGAACCGACGGTGCCCTCGTGATGACCATAACCCCCATCTACCCCGCCGAAACCCAAAAAGACGCCGACCAGCGCCTGCAGAAGTTCGTAAACGACATCAAACCGGTACTGGATGGGTTTTTGCCAGACTAAACGCACACGGGCAAACGGGTCGGTGCTAAAGCACCTACGGGCGAACGAGGAAAGACAATATCTATGGAGAAGAAGCCGGCGCGAACACATAAGGATCTTGAGATCTGGAAATTGGGGATTGAACTTGTTGAGGCTGTCTATTCTGTTACCGGCACTTTTCCCAGGGACGAGATATATGCGCTTGCGGCCCAGATGAGACGAGCGGCTGTTTCCATACCGTCCAACATATCTGAAGGAGCTGCGCGCAATTCGAAAAAGGAGTTCATCCAATTCCTGTATATCAGTCTTGCATCTCTTGCTGAACTTGAAACTCAGTTCGTGATAGCTGAACGGCTCAAATACATTGACGCTACGACAGCCTCGGAGCTTGTCGACGGATTGCGCCCCAAGATCCTGAATTTCATAAAATACATGAAATCCCGGTAGGTTATGACCACTCTGGTCTCCCACGTCTTACCCCGTATGCTCGTTTGCGTGAAGCGCAGACCCGTATGCCCGTTAGCGCCTGCCGCGCGACAGTCCCTATGATCCTCTACCTATCCACCCTTCTCCTGACTCTTCTCGTTACGATTGTTCTCATCCCCGTTACCATTAAGGCGGCGGAGAGGGTCGGGAAGTATGATATGCCGGGGAAGAGGAAGGTTCATGCTGTTCCTGTTCCGAGGACGGGCGGGATTGCCATGGCGGTTGCGGTTTTCAGTTCCATGTTGCTCTGGGCGCATGAGAGCTCGATGCTCAGCGCCTATATCATCGGAGCCGGGATTATTGTGGTTTTCGGGCTTATCGATGATTTTGTGGATCTGTCGTACCGCTACAAGTTTGCGGGCCAGTTCCTGGCCGCTCTCGTCGTTGTGGTGCTGGGGGATGTCCAGATCCGGAACCTGGGTGTTCTTTCCCCCGGCGTCGGTCTGCTGACGCCATGGATTGCGATACCTTTGACCGTCATCGTTATCGTGGGGGTGACGAACGCCATAAATCTCGCGGATGGTCTCGACGGTCTGGCCGGCGGCATCTGCATTCTCAGTTTCTGCTGTACGGGGTATATTGCGTACCTTGGCGGCGACACTGTGACTGCGCTCCTTGCTGTCGCCGTCGTGGGGGCTATATTCGGTTTTCTCAAGTACAATACGTTCCCTGCCTCCGTCTTCATGGGGGATACGGGCAGCCAGTTCCTGGGCTTCTCGCTGGTTGTGACGACGATAGCATTGACCCAGCGAGTTACGGGATTGAGCCCTTTTCTACCTCTGGTCATCTTTGGCTTCCCCGTTCTGGATACGGCCGTCGTCATGCTCGAGCGCATCGGCGCGGGTAGATCACCCTTTGCGGCCGACAAGAACCATTTTCACCACAAGCTGATCCGCATCGGCCTTTCTCACACCGAAGCGGTTTTCATCATCTATCTTCTCCAGGCGCTCCTCGTTGTTTCCGCCTTTGTGTTCAGATACTATTCCGATTGGGCATTGCTGATCGGTTACGGCATCTTCGTGGATGTCGTCATCATAGGCTTCTTTACCGCCGAGATCACCCGGTGGAAGATGAAGCGCTTCACCTTCGTCGATAAGCACATCAAAGGCAAACTGACGAAGATCAAGAAGAAGGGCGTGTGGATCGTCTTTTCCTTTCAGGTAATCGAGTACGGCGTACCGACGCTTCTTTTTGCCACGACACTCATCCCGGTGAGCATCCCCAGGTACTTCTCGTGCATCGCGGCGGCCCTTCTTTTTCTCACCATCCTCTGTATGCTCGTGAGAAAGAGCTGGCTCAAGTGGTTCCTCATGGCCGATCTTTATATAACCGTTCCGTTGATCGTTTTTTTCAGTACCGATCCCGTGCACGGGCTCGTCATGAAACCCATGATGTGGGGATACAACCTGACCTTCGTGGTGCTCACGTTTTTCGTCATCATGACCCTGAGGTTGACGCGGCGCCGGAGCGGATTCAAGGTGACGCCGATGGACTTCCTGATAGTATTCATAGCGATAGTTGCCCCTTTCATATCAGGGATTTACGGCGAACACCAGAGACTGACATACGTGTCCGCCAAGGCCGTGATGTTCTTCTTCAGCTACGAGGTCCTGATCGGTGAACTGCGCGGGCAGTACACCAGGCTGGTTGTATTCACGGCCTGTTCGCTTGTGGTGATCATCGTCAGGGGTTTCCTGTGAGAACGCAAACGGGCATACGGGTCGGCGCTCACGCGCCTAACGGGTGAACGGGGTAAAGACATGAAAAGAGACTTTTCTCTATAGTAAGGGAGGATGAATCCTTTGATGAGACCTGTTCGAGTATTAATGACGTTCATGATCATATGCACTATTATGGTGTTTGCTGCCTGCAGCGGGCCTGAGGCGAAGAAGGCGAAGTTCCTTGAGAAGGGAAAGGCGCTGTTCGAGCAAGGTGAGTATGTGAAGGCGAGGCTGGAGTTCAAGAATGCGGTGCAGATCGACCCTAAGTTCGTAGAGGCTCACTACATGCTGGGCATGGTGGCGGTGCGGACCAATGATTTGAGGGGTGGTTTCTCGGAGTTCTCGAAGGTTGTCGAGCTTGACCCGGGGCACAGGGAAGCGCACGTTGAGCTGGGAAAGATATATCTTGCGGCCCAGGCTGTCGAGAAGGCGACGGAAGAAGCGGACCTGGTCCTGAAGATCGACCCCAATTACCCGGGGGCGCTCACCCTCAAGGCCGCGATCATGATAGCGAAGAAACAGGACGAAGCGGCAATATCGTACCTCAATGGTCTTCTCCAGGGTGGCTCCAGGGACAAAGACGTCTTCCTCCTCCTGTCTGGTGTGTATATTCGCAAGGGAGAGCTCGCCGAGGCCGAGGCGACGCTCAAAAAGGGCATAGAGGCAAACCCCAGATCCATCATTCTCTATAGCACCCTGGGAGATCTCTATGTGAAGGAGAAAAGGATCGAAGACGCCCTTGCGATCGCCAACAAAGTAGTCGAGATAGAACCGGGTCAGTCGCGGCACAAGCTCACCCTCGCGGACCTGTACTGGGAATCCGGCAGACAGGAAAAGGCTAAAGAGGTGTTAAAGGCCCTTCTGTCGGCGGATTCTCGGAATGAGCAAAACTGGGTTCAGGTCGCCCGTTTCTATGTATCGAAGAAGCACACCGATGAGGCTGAGGCCGTCCTGAAGGAAGGAATGAACAAGGTCCGTGAAGCCTTTGCGGTTCGTTTCGCTCTGAGCGGTCTCTACCTTTCGAAGGGGCGGACGGATGAGGCCATAGCTCTCCTCAAAGAGACGGCTGCACTGAAGAAGAATGAAAAGGATCAGAACGTTATCGAAGCGAAGAATACCCTGGCAAGGGTGTATCTGGACCAGCAGGAGATAGAGCAGGCAAGGAAGCTCGTCGAAGGGGTTTTGAAGGACAACCCGAAGAACGTAGAGGCGCACTACATGAGGGGCGACATCTTCCTGACGCTGGGAGAAGGTATTGAGGCCATTTCCGAGTTCCGGACCGTGGTTTCGGAACGACCTGATTTCATACCCGGTTACATCAAGCTGGCTGAAGCTCACTTCGTTGCAGGCGAGGTTAATCTTGCCATCAATACCCTGCAGAATGCGTTGAACGCCCAGCCCAAATCCAAAGAGGCCATACGGGCGCTGGGAAAACTCTACGCTCTGAAGGGAGATTACAGGAAAGCTGAAGCGCACATGCGGCGGGCGCTGGAGGAAAACCCGGACGACCTTGATGCAAAGGCCGATCTGGGAGACCTTTATGTGACAATGCAGAAATACGCCGGAGCCGAAGAGTTTTATGGCGACATGAAGAAAATGGCGCCGAAGAATCCCTATGGCTACGTGAAAACAGGCGACCTCATGGCGGCGCAGGGGAAGTGGGAACGTGCGGCGAAGGAATATGAGGAGGCATACAGGCTCAACCCTTCTTCAACGCGATTGATGGAGCTTGCCGTTTCCGCGCTGATGGAAATGAAGAATTACATGGCTGCCCTGTCTTTGTGTGAGGCGAAGATACGGGAGAACCCGAAAGACCCTGTCGCCTACGATCTGGCAGGTCGGATATTTGCGTTACAGAAAGACGCAAAGCGCGCGGAGGACTCTTTCGACAAGGCCATATCCCTTCAACCCTCCTGGCCGGTGCCTTATACCAATCTCGCCAGGCTCTACGTGACGCAGGGGCGCACTGCAGAGGTTCTCGGAAGGTTTGAAAAAGCAGTCAAAGCAGATCCCGCAAACATCGCTCCCCAGCTTGCCCTGGGTCAGGTCTACGGGCAGAGTGGCGAATATGCGAAGGCCATAACCCTTTACGAGAAGGTCCTGAGCAGGAAACCGAACCTGTGGGTAGCGGTCAATGATCTGGCATATCTCTTGAGTGAACACGGCACCTCGAAAAAGGATCTGGACAGAGCCCTGAAACTTGCCATGCAGGCCCACAGGCAAAGAGGAGAAGACCCGGCAGTCCTCGACACCCTCGGATGGATCTATTTTAAGAAAGGCGATACCGACTCCGCCCTTACCTTCGTCAAGAACGCCTACGCCAGGAATCCGAAAAGCCCCGTCATCAACTATCACCTGGGAACGATCTACCACAAACTCGGAAACAAGGCCGAGGCAAGGGAGCATCTGAGAAAGGCCCTGGAAAGCAAGGAAAACTTCCCCGGGAAGGAAGAGGCGAGAAAGCTGCAGTTTTAGGTTTTAAGTGTTAGGTTTTAACAGGCTGTTGACAAGGGCCGCTTCTCCGTCATTCCGGCGAAGGCCGGAATCCAGGAGAGATCGCCAATTTGGTATCACTCCGCAGGCTATGGATGTCAGACCTTTGTCGCTGACTGTATGTTATCGGGTCGCGGGATTTGTTTCTGCTGAGAGCCGGTTTTTCCTGGATTCCGGCCTTCGCCGGAATGACGGAGGAGAGGTTGTCCGGAATGACGGAGGAGAGGTTGTCCGGAATGACGACAGGAGACAAACCAGACCAAGAACCCACTATATCAACAGGTTGTTAAGCAAAAGAAAAAGAAGAGATCTGTCTTAACTCTCAAGCGCAAGGTGGCAAGAGCTTGAATGTCTTTTAACTTAAAACTCAAAACGTAACACGTAAAACCGTCTTTGATTCTCATCCAAAGACATCGAAAGGAGATGATGGTTTGAAGAACATATTCTTGATCCTGTGCATTGTTGTATTGTTGGGGGGTTGCGCTACCAGAGCGGCTGTTGCGCCGCCGGAGACGGTGCAGGCTCAGTTGGAGAAGCCAGGCGATGATTACATCATAGGGTCCGGCGACATACTTGATATCTCTCTGTGGAAGGACGAGGCGATGACGAGGCAGGTCACCGTCCGGACCGATGGCAAGATAGTCTTTCCCCTCATCGGAGAGATAGCCGCGGCGGGCAGGTCGGTCGCGGAGGTCAAGCAGGAGATGGTGGAGAAGCTGAAGGAATATGTTCCCGAACCTGTGCTGACGGTCGATGTCAAGCAGATCAACAGCATGATCATCTACGTCACAGGCCGGGTGAACCATGCGGGTCGGTTTCCCGTGAACACCCCGGTAACGGTTCTACAAGCCATTTCGATGGCGGGCGGCCTCAACGCCTTCGCAAAGCGCAGCAAGATCAAGGTTTTCCGCCAGGAGGACGGCAATACCGTGACATTCCCCTTTGACTACGACGAGGTCATCGATGGAGAGAACTTGCAGCAGAACATAGTCCTCAAGCGAGGCGACGTGGTAGTCGTTCCCTAGAGACGGTGTCTGGGTTCAACAGTTTCAGGGTTTCAGGGAAAATACATATAGTCACAGGGACTATCGCGGATCGTATGTTCAAGACGAAGGCCGGGGAAACAATTGACTGTAAGATACCGCTCCCTGTGGTATGGCGGAGGTTCTAGCCTGAGACCCGGGACGTGCGACCTGCAATGGCTTCGTCGTTGGATGTGCCCCTTTGTGGTGGTGTTTTGCGTTATGGCGTCCGTGGCTTCCGGCCGGGCTGACGAAGTGAAGCTGACGCCGTCTATTACAGTCAAGGAAGAATATAACGACAACATACTCTATGCGCCCTCCGAGACCTACAAGGACTTCTTCACGATGATTTCGGCTGGCCTGAGCTTCCTTCAGAAGACAGAGAGGTTGAAGGTGGACCTGTCGGGGCGGGCCGACAGAAGGATCTACTCGAGATACAGCGAATTCAACGCAACGGACCAGTTTTACAGTGGAACAGGCTCGTATTCCATGACCGAACGTCTGGGCCTGACTGGCAAAGCGGGTTATTCAGTAGACTCAAGACCGGACCGTGACCTTGAGGTTACAGGGCTGTCTTTCACGGGTGTTGAACGCTATCGCCAAACCTATGGCTTCGGAGCGAATTATCTGTTGTCAGAGATCCTGCTTGCTACCTTCACCTATGATTACTTAAATGACAAATACGACGACGCCCGCTACAGTGATATGGAGGCCCACATCTTCAATCTGGGAGCTGTCCATGACCTGAACTATTTCATGCAGAAGACACAAGCCAGAACGAACATTGTCTATTCCCGGTACAACATTCAGAATTCGAGGATTGACAATTACGAATGGACGGTAGGGCTGAACCGGGCGCTCGACGAGAAATGGAACCTGTTAGCTGATGGAGGTCTTCGTTACACCACGTCGCGTTTTACATTCACTGAGGCGATTCGCACACCGCCCTTTCTGTTGTATAGATATGAGGACAACAAGGAATGGGGTGGAGCTGGTCAGCTGGCGCTCACCTACAAGTCCGAGAAGAACTCCGGCGAGGTGAAGATTAATCACGACATCATGCCTGCAAGCGGGCGGTCGGGCACGACGGAACGGACTGCATTTCTGGCAAATATAACAATGAGATTGACATATGACCTTCAATGGGGTGTCAGTGGCGGCTATTTCATCAACAAATCGAGGGCTGGCCAATACTCTGTCCAGAGGATTGACGAAGAGAGTCTTTGGATCAGCCCCAATGTTATATACAATCATTCGCGTGACGTTTCTATTGGTCTGTCATATATCCACAACAGAAGCCATTCTTATGTGGCAGGGACCGACACGGAGCGCAATGTTTTTCAGATTCGGTACAGGATGCAGCACGATCTCTTTCAATAAACGGGGATTTAGTTTAACAGAGAGGAAAATGTGTGTATGATGATAGAAACCTATCGGGGGATTTAATGGAAGAGGAAGTAAAGACCATACACGACTATCTTGATATCGTGAGACGCAGGAGGTGGGCAATCATCATTCCTGCGTGTGCCATTTTTTTCCTCGCCTTCGTGGTGACACTGGTCTTGCCGCGCATCTATCAATCTGCATCGACGATCCTCATCGAGGAACAGGACATTCCCCCTGAATACGTAAGGACGACCGTGACGGGGTACGCGGAGCAGCGTCTGCAATCCATCAGCCAGCGCGTGATGAGTTCGCAAAACCTGAACCAGGTCATAAACCGTTTTCGCCTGTACCCTGAACTGAGGAAGAAACTTACCAGCGACGAGGTCATCGATATCATGCGCAAGGACATCAGGTTCGCTGCGATAAGTGTGGATGTTGTGGATCGCAGCAGGGGAGGTTCTCCCACGCCGATGACAATTGCCTTTACCCTATCGTATGAGGGCCGCAACCCTCAGACGGTCCAACAGGTTGCGAACGTGCTTGCGTCTCTGTATCTCGAGGAGAACCTGAAGGTTCGAAAGGAAAGGGCCACAGAGGCGTCGAAGTTCCTGAACGATGAAACCGTGACGCTTCAGGAACAGCTCGCGAAGGTAGACGCCGGGATTGCCAGATTTAAGGAGAAGCACGTCAATGAGCTGCCGGAACTTGTCAACATCAATATTCAGACGCTTGACAGAGTGGAACGTGACATTGATATGTTGAAACAGCATTTGAGGACGGGGAAGGAACGCGAAGGTTTCCTGCAATCCCAGCTTGCCGCCATACCTGTGGATGCATCAAGCCAGGACAGGATCTTGCTTAAAGAGCTGAAGGCAAAACTAGTCCAGCTCAAGAGCACGTACTCCGAGAAACATCCCGACGTAAAGAAGATGAGGACGGAGATAGTGGAACTGGAGCGGAAGGTGAAAACAGTGCCTCCCAGATCAGATGGCGGCCAAAGATTCCAGCCTGATGACCAGCCGGACAACCCCGCATACGTTACCTACTCAGCACAGCTTTCCTCCGTGCAAGCGGAGATTGCGACACTGCAGAGGCAGATTGCCGATCTCGAGAGAAGACGTAATGACTACTACAAGAGAATCGAGGCTTCGCCTAAGGTGGAAGAGGAGTATAAGCTGCTCATGGCGGAGCGAAACAACATACAGGCCAAGTTTGACGATCTCATGAAGAAGACCATGGAGGCGAGGGTGGCCCAGGGCCTGGAGAAGGAACAGATGGGCGAGCGCTTCACCATCATCGACCCTGCGAGGCTTCCTGAGAAGCCTGTGAAGCCCAACGTGCCTGCCATCCTCCTCATCGGTCTTTTTCTCGGTGTCGGCGGCGGCGTGGGAACTGCTGCTCTGAAGGAATACAACGACCGGTCCGTCAGGGACCCGAAGACGTTGACGGACCTGATGAGATTGCCCGTGCTTGTTACGGTTCCCGAGATTGTTACGGCCAGGGATGTGTTGCGGCAGAGGATAATGCGCAAGCGTGTGGTCACGGTTGCGATAGCGGCTTGCGTTGCCGTTCTCATCCTGTTCCACTTCTTCGTCATGGACCTCGTTATCCTCTGGGCACGAATGACGAGACGACTGTAGACGGGTGCGCGTTGGCGCGCAAACGGGTCGGCGCCTGGGCGCCTAACGGGCAGACGGGCAGACGGGCAGACGGGCAGACGGGCAGACGGGCAGACGAGTCGGTGATTCGCGCCTATGGGCACACGGGGCAAAGGCCGAGAGTCTTGGGCTGAGACCCGAAACTTGGGACCTGAAACCGTTTTTTTCGAGGAGGTTTGAGTGAGCTTCAGGGACATGCTGGACAAGGTGAAGGAATTCTGGGGGAAGATGCCTTCTGACGAGGTGATCCCTGTGGAGGTGGTGTCCCAGGAATTCACGCAGAAGGAAAAGGAAAAGGCCGGATGGGTATCTCCCAACTACAATAAGTCGCGGACAGTCCATCTCGACCCCGCGGTGCTTGCCGACAACCGGTGCGTGGGGATACTCCCCTATGCCCGGGAGGCCGAGGTCTACAAGATGCTCCGGACCCAGATACTTGAAGCCACGAAAGAGAAAGGCGGCAACACCATCATGGTCACGAGCGCCCTGCCCGGGGAAGGAAAGACCTTGACCGCCATCAACCTTGCATTCACCTTTGCCAGGCTCTTCGAACAGACGGTATTGCTCGTTGACGGGGACCTCAGGCAGCAGGCTATCCATAAGACCCTCGGTTTCGCGAGCGACAAGGGACTGATCGACCATCTCGTGGACGACACACCGCTTTCGGAGTTGATGATCTGGCCGGGCATCGATAAGCTCACGCTCATATCAGGCGGCAGATCGGTCGCGGAGAGCACGGAGCTTTTCAGATCTACGAGGATGAGAGATCTTGTCAGCGAAATGAAGACGCGCTATCCCGACCGGTACGTCTTTTTTGATGTACCGTCCATCCTGGGTGGGGCGGATACTCTCGATTTCGTGTCCCTGGTGGATCATGTTATCGTTGTGGTTCAGTACGGCGTCACGCCTGTGGATGCTGTGAAGAAGGCAGTGGAACTGATCCCTCAGGAAAAGGTGATCGGCTTCGTCCTTAACAGGTCCGAGGACCCGTCGGCCCACAGGGACTGAGAAGGTTCGGGGGCCCTCCCGGCCCGCTGGGATCCGCCGGAGAATATACTCCCATCTATCCGTATTTTTTAGAAAAAGCGATATATGTCACAGACATTGTTCAGTTTCTGGTATTATATTGTTAGCGTAAGTTGGACTGAGCGCTAAAAAATAGAGGGTGCCATGAAAACAGATAAGAAATACTTGATCGTGTTAGCGTTGGCTCTAACCGTCTTCCTTATCGCACCGGCCGCTGTCCGTGCCGACTGGGGTTTCAGTATGGGAGATGACGGCTGGAACCCGGAACGTACCCAGCACTACGACAACATAACGAAGATCGAGTTCTTTATTCCCAGCGTTGCACAGAATGCGGGCATCACCTGGTCGGGCGAAGGGGTCACGAACCTGTCGTCCTCCAGCTGGAGCGCCACGCTGGTGAACTCCACATACGTGCTGGCAACAGGAACGGGGGTAGGGTCCCTTTTCTGGAATCTCGTGTTTTCCGGGACCGCACCCAGCGAGTTTCGTCTGGACTACCTGGTATATGCAAGTGATTTGAGCAACCCCGTGTACACGATCAGCATGTACATCACAAACGGCGTTGCCAACTTTACCCAGGGCACGGGATGGGTGGCTCTGAATCCCGGTGAAGTACCCAGTTACGACCGCAACCCGGTGCCGCTACCGCCGAGCGCGTGGTTGCTTGCCGTGGGTCTCGTCGGCACTTTTGCCTTGAAAAGGAGGATGGCCCGTTAGACGCGAGGCGGCCGGGATGGCGAAGACCGCCTGTTGTTTTTTTGCGAATTTCATGAAGAATGCGATATATATCACAGACGCCGTACTCTTTGAGGGGTATACTCTTGACATATATTGTATGACGCATTAAATAGAGGTTGTTATGAAAACGAACACAAAATACAAAACGATGTTTTCTGGAATGATCGGTCTCCTTCTGTTTCTTGCCCCGCTGGTTGCGCACGCGGACTTCTCTTTCAGGATAGGCGACGACGGCTACTACCCGAACAGCAGCAAGCACACAAACATATCGAAGGTCGAGCTCTTTATCTACGATAGCCCGGGCGTGACATTCACGGGCTCAGGAGCGACAAACCTTTCATCCGCCAGTTCCGGTGTCAGTGGCTGGACAGCCACCCTGGTCAATCCCACTTATGTGCTGTTGGACGGGAAGAAGAACCTGGAAGATCTGTACTGGACAACGCTGTTCAGCGGGACTGTTCCGGAGACGTTCCGTTTCGATTACCTGGTGTATGGCCCCAACGACAAGGTGGCATACGCGATCAGCATGACCATCGTGAATGGTGTTCCCAATGTTACCCAGGGTTCGGGCTGGGTTGCGCTGAATCCCCAGAACCTGCCCAATTACAACCGCAACCCCGTGCCTCTGCCCCCGAGCGCGTGGCTTCTTGGCGCAGGGCTTGTGGGAGCCTTTGTTTTCAGAAAGAAGATGGCGAAGCAAACCGTCTAGCCTCCGATAAAACCCTTACAGAGAAGGGGCGGCACCTCAGAAGGCGCCGCCCCTTCTCTTTGTCTTTGACAATGTGATGCTCTATTGCGTAGACTTCTTGTTAGACGGGAATAATGAGCGCTTTTGTTGGGATCGAGCGCCTAAAACACTGGAGGTTCTCATGAGCGATGATGCTGGAGAGAAGAAAGGTTTAACAAGGCGTGGCTTCCTGAAGTCTGCGGGAGGCGTGGCGGCGGTTGCAGGTATGGCCGCGGGAGGCATTGCGGTCGGTGCGCGTGAGGGTGCGGCTCGGCCCGCTGCCGTACCGAAGAAATGGGACCAGGCCTATGATGTGGTTATCATCGGCAGCGGGTTTGCGGGTCTTGCGGCCGCCATCGAGGCGAAGAGTGCCGGAGCGAGTGTCGTTGTCATCGAGAAGATGCCCGTGCACGGCGGCAATTCGATCATCAACGGCGGCGATTTCTGTGCCCCGGTGACGCGCCTGCAGAAGGCGGCAGGCGTTCAGGACTCTCCTGACCTCATGTACAAGGACATGATGAAGGCGGGGCTTTACCTCAACAATCCCGAACTGGCACGGATACTGGCGGACAACGCGGGAGGAGCCCTTGAATGGTGCGAGGACTACGTTGGTGCGAAATTTACGCGGCTCAACTTTCACGGAGGCCATTCCGTGAAGAGGGCGAACCAGACTGCCAATGCCTCCGGCTCGGAACTCGTCAACAAGATGCTCGCCAAGGCGAAAGGCCTGGGCGTGGAGGTCCTGACCCGGACGAAGATGGAGCGCATGATCACGAACAAGGACGGACGGGTTGTCGGCATCGAGGTGAAGACGGGGTACAGGTACCCTGACGAGAAAACAGGGAAGACGGCAAACATCAAGGCCGGTAAGGCCGTGGTCCTCACCTCGGGAGGTTTTTCCAACGACATCGCCTTGCGCCAGATCCAGGACCCTCGTCTTACGGACAAATTCGGGACGACGAACCAGCCGGGCGCGACGGGAGAAGCCCTGCTTGCCGCCTGCATGGCGGGCGCCATGGATGTCCAGATGGACTGGATACAACTCGGGCCCTGGACGAGTCCTGACGAGAAAGGGTTCGGCCACGTACCCCTGTTCTGCGAACGCCTCGTTGGCTACGGGCCGATGATAGACCCTGCAACGGGAAAGCGTTTCTTCAAGGAAACGGGAAACCGCAAGGAAAGGGCGGACGCCATCATCCTTATCGGCCATCCTGTTATAATCATGGGCGATTCCTACTCCGTGCCCAAGCAGGTGTTCCCCGGTGCCCTGGAGAAGGGCCTGCAGAACGGGGCGGTGAAGAAGTTCGACAGCCTGGAGGCCATGGCGAAGAACTACAACATTCCTCTTGAGACCTTCCAGAAGGAGATCGCCCGGTGGAACTCCTTTGTGGAGAAGAAGAAGGACGAGGATTTCGATTGCATGATATTCCCCGACGCGAAACCGACGGTGGCGCCTCCCTTTTATGCGGCGAGGCTGTGGCCCAAGGTCCACCATACCATGGGCGGTCTGGTGATCGACAAGAACGCGCAGGTCTTCGGCTTCAGCCTCAAGCCCGTGAAGGGGCTTTATGCCGCCGGCGAGGTCACGGGCGGGATACATGGCGCCGTCCGCTTAGGCGGGGTCGCCATGGCCGACTGCATCGTCTTCGGCCGGATCGCAGGAAGGAACGCCGCCAAAGAGACGGCGTGGGGCTGATACGGCACGGCGAGGGAGGAAGAGATGACGCGCAAGAATAAAACCACCAGGTTTTCTCCCGGTTGGCTGCTCGCCGCCGCCCTGGCTCTGGCAGTGTTTTTTGTCTGCATCGGCACCCCTTACGCGGGGCCGAAGCAGGTGGTCTCGGCAAAGGGGGGTGACTGCAAGGCCTGCCACGGCCAGGAAAAGGTGTTCTCACCGTCCCATCCGGACACGAAGGCGATGGCCTACAAGGATTGTCTTGGCTGCCACGCGAAGGGAGGCCCCCAGATGCTGCAGGGGAAGCTGCCCGGCAGCCACCTCCATCAGTTAAGGGGTGTGACATGCGAGAAATGTCACGGAAAGGTCGCCAAACCCGAAGCGGTCGACGTGAATCAGTGTCTGAAGTGCCACAACGCCGACAAACTCGCGGAGAGGACGGCCAAGGTCAAGCCCGAGAACCCTCACACGTCTCCCCACTACGGAACCTCGCTGGATTGTACCCTCTGTCATCGGCAGCACGCGAAGTCGGAGAATTACTGCAACCAGTGCCATGAATTCAATTTTGTTGTTCCCTGAGGTGTGACCCACCGGTGAGCAAAGGCCCTCATTTCGAGGGCCTTTGCTCTTTTCTTTCTTTCCCTCCGCCAAGAGTGTAAACTGAGGCAAACGCCCATAGACAAAGAGGCGGAGTTTAGTCTTCCCCGGCGGTCGGACCCGGGGTGTCGTTCCGTCAGTAACGAGGTAAATGTTTCAGTGACTGGTTTCTCCGGATTGAATGTGGTCTGGCGGCTCATCATAGGGTTTACCGCCCTTTTCGCCGTCACGACGTCGGTGAGCGTCTACTCCATGATAAAGCTCAACGAGTTCAACGAGGCAAGCACGCACATGCTCGCCCTGGGAGAGCGCCTGATCGAGCACAAGGAGCGGCTGAGCGATGCCCTGCTCTCGGAGCTGTCCTATGAGAAGAAGTATGCCATTTCAAGGGACCCTGCCTTCCACGATGGATTCGTCAAGGCCGGCAGGGATTTCGCGAGCCACCTTGCCGGGGCCTCCGCGATCGCCGATACCCTCGGCAGCAAGGAGATACTCGACAGTATTGCCAAGCAGCATTCCCGCTACAGGGCCCTGATCGAGGAAGAGGCTCAGAGGGGCGGGTCCGCCGGAGCACATCGCCCCGGCTGGTACAGGCTGGAGAAGGAAAAGACTGTCGAGGCCATGATCGAGGAGATCAAGAACCTTCAGCTTTATGTCGAGGACGACACGAAGAACAGAATAGACGGACTGGCGAAGGCTGGAACGAGGGCGCTCAGGATCGGCCTTGTCATGGCTGCCTCATCCCTTCTCATCGGCATTGTCATAGCGACGGGCATCACACTCAGCATCACGCGGCCCCTTTCCGTCATAAAGAGAAAGACGCGGAAGATATCCAGCGGCAACTTCGAGGATCCCCTCGACCTTTCTTCTCCGCCGGAGATCGGGCATCTTGCTCGGGCCCTCAATCTCATGTGTGACAGGTTGAAGGAGACGGAAAGGATGAAATCCGATTTCTTCTCCCTCATGGCCCACGAGCTGCGCACGCCCCTTGCCTCCATGAAAGGCGGCATTGCCCTTCTCAAGAGGGATGCGGACGGGTCGCGCGGTCAGGCGCGCGACAAGATTCTGGCCATCATGTCCGAGGAGTGCAACCGCTTGATAGAACACGTGAATGCCCTTCTCGACCTGTCGAAGATGGAAGCCGGCATTATTGACTTCAACTTTGCTTCCGGAGATGTTAAATCTATAGTGCAGAGGGCGGTCTCGGAGATCGAACCGCTCTATGTCGCCAGGTCAATCACCCTTGAGTTCCATGAGGCCGGGAAGACACCTCCTGTCATGATGGACGGCGAGAGGATCCTTCAGGTCATGCGGAACCTGATCGGGAACGCGGTGAAATTCACGCCCGACGGAGGCCGCATAGCGGTCTACCTGAGACCTGTTGCCGGGGGAGTGGAGATCTGCGTTACCGATTCAGGGCCGGGCATCCCGGAAGAGGACCGCGCGGCGATTTTCGACAAGTACAGGCAGTCGGCGACGCAGGTGTACTCGGGGGGAACGGGGACCGGTCTTGGTCTGGCCATCGCGAAACATGTAGTGGATGCCCATGGAGGCAGGATTTGCGTAGAAAGCGAGTTGAAGAGAGGAAGTACATTTACGGTCTTCTTGCCGGGCTGATAGTGTTTCTGATTTCCGGGTGCAGCTATATTCCCCTGCGGAACAATATCCCGGAAGACGGCACCAGGGAAGAGAATGCAAAGGAGGAAAGGCTCGCTGAAAGACTGCAGAAGGCGGCGGAGCTCTACGGGCATGGCGACTTCGACGGCGGGCTCAAGGTGAATCAGGACATAATATCCCTTTGCGGGAAGAAACCGCCCTGCGACCAGGCCCTGTTCAACATGGGCCTCATCTACGCCAGCACCAACAATGCGAAGAGAGACTACAGGAAGTCCATGGCCATGTTCCAGAGAGTGGTGAAGGAGTATCCTCAAAGCCCGCTCGTGCCGCAGGCGAGGACCTGGGTAGGAGTGCTCGATGTGATCGAGAAATCGAAGGAGGTAGACATGGAGATAGAGCGGGCGAAGAAGAAACTGGCGAGGTGAGGGAGTGGTCCCTGGAAGTATACTGATCGTCGACGACGATCGAAATCTGCTCGAGCTGATGGGCATGATGCTGAAGTCCGCGGATTACGAAGTGACGACGGCCCATGACGGGGAGGGGGCGCTGTCCGCGATGAAGGGACAGGCCTTCGATCTTGCCGTCGTCGACCTCAAGCTCCCGGGCACGGATGGGATCAGCCTCATGCGCGAGCTTCACCAGATAAACCCTGAGATGCCCGTTATCATCCTCACGGCGCACAGCAGTGTAAAGAGCGCTGTCGAGGCCATCAGGATGGGTGCCTTCAACTACCTGGCGAAGCCTTTCGACCTGGAGGAGCTGCTCCTGCAGATAGAAAGGGCGCTTGAGAATCGAAGGCTTCACTCCGAGGTCAAGAGGCTCGAGGGGATTCTTGAGGAGCGCTACACCTTCTCGAACATCGTTGCCAGCAGCGCCGGGATGCAGTCGGTCCTCAGCCTTGTGGCGCGGATAGCGCCGACGGATTCAACGGTCTGCATCTACGGCGAGAGCGGTACCGGAAAGGAGGTTATCGCAAGGGCCGTCCATTTCGCCAGCCCCAGAAAGGACAGGGCCTTCACCGCCATCAACTGCGCCGCCATTCCGGAGACGCTCCTGGAGAGCGAGCTTTTCGGTTACGAGAAGGGGGCCTTCACGGGTGCCGTGAGGAATTCGAGGGGTCTCTTTGCACAGGCGGACGGTGGCACGCTCTTTCTTGACGAGATAGGTGATATGTCTCTGTCGCTCCAGGCCAAACTCCTGCGCGTGCTGCAGGAAAGGCAGTTCTACCCGTTGGGAAGCGAGAAACCCCTCAATGTCGACGTGCGCCTCATCGTCGCCACGAACAAGGACCTGGAGGCTGAGGTCAAAAAGGGGTCTTTCCGGGAAGACCTGTTCTACAGGGTCCACGTCATCCCCGTCCGCATTCCTCCCCTGCGGGAAAGGAGGGAGGACATCATCCCGCTGGCGGAGCACTTCCTGAAGAAGACGTCGGAAAGGATGAAGGCAGAGGTCAAAAGCCTTACCCCCATGGCCATACAGAAGCTGATGCTCCATGACTGGCCGGGCAACGTCCGTGAGCTGGAGAATGCCATCGAGTACGCCGTGGTCACGAGTCGCGGCGAGGTTATATCGGACGAGGCCATCCTCCCTTTCAGGGAGACCCTCTCCACATCGCCCAAACCCTTCAAGGAGGCGAAGGAGGATTTTGAAAGGGAGTACCTGAACTGGGTGCTCCAGATAGCGGAAGGCAACGTCAGCAAGGCCGCGGGCATGGCCGGGAAGTACCGGGCCGACTTCTATTCCCTCCTCAGGAAATACGATCTGAAACCGGAAGACTTCAAGAAGACATAGTGTATAGTTTTCCATACACTCCCGATTCCTCTTTGATTTAGGTAAGATACACGTATCATGGCTGAATCCTCCCCGTCCCGGGTGCATGGATATCAATACAGCTCCCGGTTTGTCTGTTCACATTACTCTTGTAAGTTCAATTAGTTACAGTTTGGCACGGTTATTGTACTGCAAGTTGCAACTGTTAATAGGAGGTAATCGATGCGCAAACTGAAAATCGTGGCGGCAATTGCACTATTGATCACAATGGCGGCCGGGTGTTCCCACATGTCCACCACACAGCAGAGGGCCCTGAGCGGGGGAGCCATCGGGGCCGGTTCCGGAGCGGCACTGACCATCCTGACGGGCGGAAGCGTTCTGCTGGGGACCGCCATCGGGGCAGGGGTGGGAACTGTGGGCGGCCTTATCTACGACGACGTGCAAAAGAATAAGTAACGGAGGGTCATCATGAGATGTGGCGCGAGAAGACCCCTTTTTCTCCCGGCTTTATTCATCATCTTTGTGATATCATCAGGCACGGGTTTTGCCGAGGTGAATGTGAACATAGGGGTCTTCTCGCCGCCCCCACCGCTGGTGATCGAGAGTCCTCCTCCGATGGCGGTGGTGATCGGTACGCCCTACGTGTACTACGCGCCCGATGTGCCCGTGGGGCTCTTCTTCTATTCCGGGCACTGGTATCGTTCGCATGAGGGGCACTGGTTCAGGGCCAGGTCGTACCGGGGGCCCTGGGCCCATATGCATCACGGATCGGTGCCGGCCGCGCTTGTCAAGCTTCCGCCCGATTACAGGAAGATGCCCCGGGGCTACCAGCGAATACCCTACGGCCAGATGAAGAAGCACTGGACGAACTGGGAACGGGACCGCCGCTGGGGCGGGGGGTCCGCCAGACATTCGGGGTCTACAGCCAACTATCAAAGGGGCAAGCCGGGAAGGGGCCACGACGACCACGGAGGCCACGGAGGCCACGGAGGCCACGGCCGCGGACCCCGTCATTGATGGGCAGATTCTTTTACTTTTCATTTGACATGGAAAAGCTTGTGTGAGAGTCATTTATAAAAAGACTTCCAAGGAGCTTGCCATGGCAAAGAAACTTTTTATCTTTTCAATGGTGGTCGCAGCGTTCTTCCTGTTCATGCAGGTCAGTGCGTCAGCGAAGGTCATCGTGAAGTACGGGCATGTCGGTCCTCCCATCCATCCGCAGCACCACGGGGCTCTCGCGTTTGCCAAGTATGTGACGGAAAAGACCAAAGGGGAGATCGAGGTCCAGGTGTTCCCCTTGGGTCAGCTCGGCGGCGAACGCTCCATGACCGAGCAGGTACAGGCCGGGACCCTGCACATGACGGCGGTAACCTCAGGGGTGCTCGCAAACTTCGTTCCTGAGGTCGGCATCATCGAGCTGCCCTTCGTCTACCCCGACAGGAAGACGGCGTACAGGGTCCTCGACGACAAGGAGGTCCAGCAGCGCCTGGCGAAGTATTGCGAGCCCAAAGGTTTTGTCTTTATCGGTTACACCGAGAACGAGTTCAGGGACATAACGAACTCGAAGCGCCCGATTAAGAAGCCGGAAGACTTGAGCGGGCTGAAGATACGGGTCATCGAGGGTCCGATGTTCATCGACACCTTCAAGACGCTGGGTGCCAACCCCACGCCGCTGCCCTTTCCGGAGATCTACAACGCCCTCCAGCAGAAGGTCATAGACGGTCAGGACAACCCCCTTTACACGTCCGTTCTCATGAAATTCACGGAAGTCAACAAGTTCGCAACCGTGACGAACCACATCCTGACGGAGTGCCCCGTCGTGGTGAACGCCAAATTCTGGAAATCGCTGACCCCTGAACAGCAGAAGATATTCAGGGAGGCCGCCGAGGTTCAGATCAGGACGAACAGGGAAGGGAACGCAAAGGGCAGCGCCGACGCCATTGAGAAGGCGAAGGCACAGAAGGTGGATGTCTACGTTCTCACCGCGAAGGACAGGGAGGTTTTCAGGAAGGCGGTGCAGCCTGTCTATGACAAGTACAAGGGCATATACGGCCACGAGTGGTACGACTTCTTCATGAAGAAGATCGATTTCTACTCGAAGAAGAAGTAGAGAACCGGTCGAATAGCAGATTGATCGGAGGAGGGGCCGCAAGCCCCCTCCTCTTCCCCGGCATGACAGACCTTATAAAGAAACTCAACAGGTTCGAGGAGGGCGTCGCCGCCTTTTCGCTCCTCGGAATCGCCCTTCTCACGTTCGTTGAGACGGCCCTCAGGTACACCGCCAACTACACCTTTACCTGGTTCGGCGAAGTGGCGAACTACACGATGATCTTCTGTACCTACCTTGCCGCGTCCATCGGGGTCAAGTACGGTACTCACTTCTCCATGGAGGCAATAACGGAATACGCTCCCGACAGGGTGAGCCACCTCCTGAAGACGGTCGCGTACTTCCTGTCGGGGGTCGTGACGATCCTCTTCATCTGGTACGGTACGAAGCATCTCATGATGCTGAAGGGTTTCGGGGTGAAGAGCTCGGCGATGCAGATACCGATGTATCTCCCCTACATCCCGATCCCCCTTTTCGCCCTCACGATGACCTTTCGCTTCTTCGCCCTTTCTCTGCGCCATTTCCGGGATTTCCTCCAGGGTAAGCCCTTCGATAGGGTGAGGAGAAAGTAGCCGATGAATCTGGCGATCGTCCTCGTATGCTTCTTTGTGCTCCTTGCCTTGAGCACGCCCATCGCCATCGTTCTCGTGGCGACGACGGCGGTCTACATCATCTTTGTCGCCCAGACGCCGCTTACCTCACTCATCCAGCAGCTCTTCAACGGGCTCGACAATTTCGTACTCCTCGGTGTTCCCTTCTTCATCCTTGCCGGGAACATCATGGCGGAAGGGGCCATTTCGACGAGGCTCGTGAACGTGATGAAACTCTGCGTCGGCCGGTTCACCGGAGGGCTCGCCATGGCCTCCATCCTCGCCTGCATGTTTTTCGCGGCGATCTCCGGCTCATCTCCGGCGACGGTCATCGCCATCGGGAGCATCATGATGCCGGCCCTCATCAAGGAAGGGTACGGAGAGCGATTCTCCATGGGCCTTCTAACGTCTTCCGGCTCCCTGGGGATACTCATACCTCCGAGCATTCCCATGATCCTCTACGCTCTCGTGATGAATGTGTCCGTGGCCGAGATATTCATGGCGGGTTTCCTGCCGGGAGTCTTCGTCGGCCTGTGTCTCATGGGATATTCCTACTATCAGTCGGGGAAGAATAACTGGCGGCAGAGGGAGACCTATACGCTGCGTGAGGCCCTGAAGATCCTGAAGGACGGGATATGGGCGCTTCTGCTGCCGGTCCTCGTCCTCGGCGGCATCTATGGGGGAATCTTCACTCCCACGGAGGCGGCTGCGGTATCCGTCGTCTATGCCCTCGTTATCGAGCTTCTCGTTTACCGGGAGCTCAAGATCAGCCGCCTCTTCTCCATCTGCAGGGATTCAGCCGTCCTCTCGGGATGTCTCCTCTTCATCCTCTCCTGTGCCATGACCTTTATCTGGCTGCTCACCGTGGAACAGATACCGCAGAAGCTCGCGGAGATCATTGTCACGAATATCGAGAGCAAGTGGCTTTTCCTCCTTGCCATAAACGCCGCTCTTCTCATAATCGGCGGGCTCATGGACATCGTCACCGCGATCATCATCATATCGCCGATTCTCGGCGAGACGCTGACGAAGTACGATATCGACCTCGTCCACTACGGGATAATCATGATCATAAACGTCGAATGCGGCTTTTTGACCCCGCCTTTCGGCCTCAACCTCTTCGTCTCAATGGCGATCATGAAGCGTTCCCTCGTCGAAGTGGGCAAAGCCATCCTGCCCTTCATCCTCATCTTTTTGAGCTGTCTTCTGGTGATAACCTACGTTCCCTGGATAGCGACGTTCCTGCCGAAACTTTTTCTGGGGAGATGACAGAGCAATAGGACCAATAGGACGAATTGGGATGGGAATGGGCTGTCAGGAAACTCTCCGAAAAAGTAGTATTTCTGCATAAGGCTTCATGATCAATTCACAGTCAGGGGAGGAATCATGGCAGACGGAGAGACCGGGTATTCTATCATTCCGCCTCACGGCGGCTATCTTGGGCTCAGATCATACCAGATGGCGCAGATCGTTTATGATGGGATCGTCGTGTTTTGTGACCGTTTCATCGACAAGCGTTCACGGACCCATGACCAGATGGTACAGGCTGCCCGAAGCGGCAAACAGAACATAGCGGAAGGCAGCATGGCTTCTGGAACATCGAAGCAGACGGAGCTGAAACTTGTCGGGGTTGCCAGGGCAAGTCTTGAGGAGCTGCTTCTTGATCTTCATGATTTTCTCAGGCAGAAAGGCTTCTCTCTATGGAAAAAAGATGACGCCAGAGCAATGGAGATCAGAGCTCTTGCCGATGGGTCTCGCAGAACCTATACGACCTACAGGATCTATTTTTGAAGAATCCGATCCTGAGATCGCGGCAAACGCTGCCAATTGCCTTGTTCACCAGGCCAACTATCTTCTCGACAGGCAGTTGGCTTCCCTGGAAAAGAAATTCCTCGCAGAAGGCGGGTTCACAGAAAGACTCTACCGGAAGCGCTCCCTCCAACGCAGAAGGTTGAAAGAATAAGCAGATTGCAGGGAAAGTGTTAGAAACCGGGAAGAGGCGGGAAGAAGGTGGATGTTGTGGGAAGGAAAGAGAAAAGCCGTTAGAAGTGGATGTTAGAAATGCAATTGCATAGGGGTCTGTTTTTGGATTTTGGGCGCGCGAAATTGCATTTGGATGAGAGAAATTTAAGGGCTTCGAAATTCTATGAAATCTAAACTATTAATGTGCGCGACAGCTACGTCCTCCGAGATTAAATCCAGCTTTGCGACCACGTAGAAGCCGCCAGGAAACCATCTTAGATAATAGCGTTGTCCTGGTTTAGTGATCAGATCAACCCGTTCTCTGCTCTTCTGAATGAGGCCAGAATCAACCCAATATTGATATTTGCCTGGCTTAACCAGGTCGTAAAAGTAAGTACCCCCAGACAAAGCCCCAATAGCATTGCTATCACGGAAAACCACTACGGGAGAGTTTAATGTATCTCTTTCAACAGAAAGGAAATATACCACAGCTTCATTGTTGTTGGGCTCCGCAAGCCCCTTATTAGGTACTATATTATAGTCGCTTTTTGATGCGTAGTGACCGCATCCTGCCAATATACAAAAAACCATTATAATAGGAAAGCACGATTTTTTGAATATCATCATTCCCCCGCTATAGCTTTTATGTATGACCTATTCCAACGCCACTCAATCAGATCGTGTAGCCAGAACAGCCGCAACGGATCACTGTAAATGATAGTAATCCCTCGCCGCCGGATCCTATCCCACTGATCGTAGACAGTATCTTCCCCACTTTCCTTAATCTTGCCTCCATCGATAATCTCAATTATTCCCCGCCCACACGATGTTTCTTCTCTTGTTGTTGACTCTCCCTGGCTGATTCCGAAGTTTTAAAGTCCTTGTCCTCCTCGCCCAAAATTCTCTTCTTTATTACCTCCATATCATTCTTTAATTCCTCAATTTCCTTGTTCTGTCGGATAGTTTTTAAGAACGTGAAAGCGTTTTGGGAAAGAGCCAACTTGGTTCCTTCGTCATCGGATGCCATTATTTCAATGACAGCATCTACTACACGCTGAGTCTCCTCCGATAAAGGAGCGAGGGCTTTGTCCCTCGCAATAATATGTTCCTCTGCCGCGGTTTCTCCGCCTGTAGCTAACCATTCAAACGATATTTGCCCGGCAGCCATCAGTGACAGTAGGCTTGTTCTGCTGGGATCAGCCTCTCCAGCGATATATTTCTTTATCATACTCAAGGAAATACCAGATATCCGAGCGAGGTTTGACATTCCTCCCAGTCGGTCGGCGAGGAGTTTCACCCTCATTCCAAAATCCGTGTCGAGAATTTTCCTTTTCATAGTTTAAACTTTCGGCTGGAAACTTTAAACCTAACTTTAAACTCAGCCGAAAGGTTTAAAGTTAAGCGTAACTCATTGTGATCTTAAGACTTATCTATAATAAACTACCAAGTTGCAGTATAGGCCAAGTTTAAACCACCCATTTTACCCTTGACAAATATTTGTATGGGTAGTTTAATTGGTTTTAAAGTAACCTTACGGTGACGCAGCCGGGAAAAAAAGACTGACAGATGAGACATAACCAAACAGTTACCGATACGGCCAAAAAAAACAGGTGGGAGCTCCTCAAGCGCCGGCGCAAAATGCTTCTTGCCTGGCACCAGATCACCATGACCCAGATCGCCAGGGAAATGAACCTCTCCCCCGAGACGATCAAGACCGTCGTCAATCTCTATCCCGAGAGAACCTCCCGCAGAGTCCAGGACTATATTGCCCGCCGCCTCAAAGTTCCGTACGAGCGGCTCTGGGGGTTTCGCGATCAGCATGATCACCATAAGGGCCATTATAACAAGGGGAAAAAGGCTTGTAAATGACTAAGAAGCACAAAAAATTGTCATATGACCAGCCCAGTCTCTTCGACGCAATAAAAGAGCTGACAAATACCAACCCGGCGAATGGGTCCCTCTCCATCGAGAAAGAGTTCAAGTCAGCCCTCTCGGATGACCTGAGCCACGCCTGCGACGAGCTCGGCAGGGAGATATCCCGGGCCCAGGTCGCCGCCCGGATGACGGATTACCTGGGTGAGGAGATCTCCCTGTCCACCATTAATAACTGGACTGCGCTCAGCCACCCCCACAGCATGCCGGCTGACCACCTCCCCGCGTTCGTCCGGGCCACCGGCGGACAGCGCAGGGCCGTCGAGGTCCTCTCGAAACACAGCGGGCTCTTCATGCTCCCTGGGCCCGATGCCCTGAGGGCAGAGATTCAACACTTCGATGAAATGATGCGCGAGGCAAAGGCGGAGATCCAGGTGAGACGGTTTCACCTGAAGGAGATGGAGGGAAAATGAGGCTCCGGAAAATTTTTTGCCCACAATCGGCTGTCATCCTTTCGGATGATGCTGTTTTGGTGAAAAGGATGACAAAGTCATTAGTGGAGGACTCGGACAGGTGAACCCTATGTCGCAGACGGCAGGTGCAGAAGAACTCAGAGCGATCCTTTATCTACTTAGTTTTCTTTTGGGAATCCCCTTGGGCTTCTTCTTTATAGTAGTTATCCTTCCTCGGCTCCAACAGCTTTTTAAACGTGCCAAGAATCGAATCATCTATCGCCTCTATGTGAAGCTCCTTTCTCATCCTGTTGACGGCGTCCAGGCAGTTCTTTTTGAAAGGGATGA
>Ga0228536_1000949_pt1 | contig 37767 bp, 26 predicted proteins | sample SJ1Smetagenome_FD_168611 | JGI IMG/M metagenome (GOLD analysis project Ga0228536, IMG submission 168611) | Enriched culture of PCE-dechlorinating microbial communities from Ithaca, New York, USA - SJ1.S | ecosystem: Engineered > Modeled > Simulated communities (microbial... > Unclassified...
TTTCGTGTACGATTTACGCATCTTGCGGTCTCCTAATAAAGGTAACTTATTTTTAGTTGATGCTATTACGTTACCTTGACCGCAAGATTTTTCAACTCACTTTCAACGACAATCGGGACATGTTCTATTATTTGATTTGAGAGGTATTATAGCGATATTCGTACATGCGTTTCCCGACTTCTTGGACGGCTGCGATTGTTTCCGGATAGGGGGTATCACAAATATCCACAAGGCCGATCTGGTAGTTTTCGCCGTCGCCCCGGCCAGTCGTTGCCTGATCGCGGAATTGAAACCAATGTGTGCCTGTAATATAGGGATTTCGTAATGCTCCCAGAACATATTCTTTGTATTTTTGTGCCCGGTCTTGCTGGTTATCAGTTTCTTTGAGGCCGGTGTGGAACATACCCCTGTCCAGGGCACCAAAATGGAATTCCCCGATGATCACCGGCCTGTCAACTCCTTCGGGCAGATTGAGGTCTGCGACGGTATATTCGTATCGATTGAAGGATATTACATCACAGTATTTGGCGGCGGCACGAACGGCCGGCTCATTTGCCCAGGCGAATCTGCACCCAAGATAAAGCTGTTCTGGGGCAGCGGCTTTTAATGCACTGCTGATCAGCTCAAAATATTTTTCCGCCAGGACTGAATAAAATGCTTTCAGGTCGGGCAGAGCCTTATTCTTATCCGGCTGTTTTTGTGAGTCGATTACGTCCTGCCAGGATGCATAGGTGCTGGCCCAGGCCGAATTCAGTTTTTCTATGGTTTCATATTTCTTTTTGAGCCATTCTATGAATGCGATTTTCGCAGGCTGGTCGGCGGGGCTGGCCAGGGCTGCCATCGAAAGGGATGTTTCATCCCCCCAGGAAAGTTCGTTGTCCACAAAAAAACCGAGACACCAGGGATCGCCAATGGATTTTCCTTTCTCTCGTTCTATCGCCGCCTGCAGGCTGGATTTGAATGAGGCATCGAATGGGTCGGGGAACTTTCCCCAGTATCCTTCGGACCCTTCAATGGAGCGTGCCTGGACGCCGAAGGTTGCGGTGTAAGGTGTTTTTCGTAAACGATAAATACTGGATTCCGACCAATTGCCGATAGTGTTCATCCCCCAGCTTTTGAGACGCTGATGGCATAGTTCTGCATGGATGGAATACCAGTCTTTGCCGTATTTTCGCTGGAGATTAGCGCCGGCAAAATTGAAGGTTTCATACTCGCCTTTGTCTTTATAATAGCCCACTGGAGCCCATGAGCCGCGTCCCCAGAAGGCCTTCCATTCCGCATCTTCGCGGGGCAGCCATTGAAAATACGATTCACGGAGCGTGACCGGGGTTTCCGAATGCGTGCCGACACAGTCCACACCATGCGACCAGAATAAATTCCCTTCCGGATCCACCAGCCACCAGTTTGGCCCAACCTTTTCCACACGGAAAAACCCCGCAGTTTTCAGTCTGGGGCCTTTAGACCATCCCCCCCAGGAGTCTCGGTCCTCGGCACCGGGAGAGGCGGCTATCGCAGCTTTTTCTGCATCTTTAGAAGCAATCAGGTCTTGTTCGGCGTGAATTTTTCCCGGCCAGTCGGCATGCATGAATTGGCCGAATGAATCAATAAAAGGAATAAAGGCCTCTGCATTCATTACATGCACTTCGCCTTCTGCCCGAAGATTGCTGATTTCAAACTGATACTCCTGAGTGGGTCGGGCAACAAAAAATATGAGCTGGTTTATCTGCTTAATGTCAAGCGGCGATGGCTGAGGATACCCGCGCATACCAACCAGCTCAAGCGGTTTATCAAATGTCCACGGTGTCGTGTATAACTGAACAGAAATGGATTGCAGCAGGCCTGAGGGAATCGTGATCGATTGAGTGATGCAATTCCTGACGCCGTCAGCTCCCGGATTGTCAACCCGCAAATGGATTGTGAGAGGAATAGCGGATACATTGCGAACCTCTGCACGGATTCTCTGATAGCCCGTACAGTCCCAGGCTTTTTCCGGGCATCGCACGGTTACGCCGGGCCAATCCTGCTTGTGGGCGGTATGAACGGCCAGCTTATTTGCGGACAATTCCAGCCGGGCATCCACAGCAATCAGATGTTTTATGTTCTCTGAATTGCTGAAATCAAGCAATTGCATATCCTGTTTAGCATACAATGCAACGGCTGTTGCCGCCAGCAGCAGAATCGACAAGAACGATTTCATGGGACTCCCTTCGCTGATCAAGTCAGGTTATTTATCCAGCATGGTCTCTAAAATCTGGGCAGCAATATGCACGAATTCCGGACAATGTTCGAAGGCGCCTGGCTGTTTGGACCGTATGATTCCTTCCGGGGTGTTAAAGTCAAATCCGAGCAATTCCCGACACACGAGTGAGCCGGCCCGGTGCTTGAATTCTTCAGTAAACAACTGGACTTTTTTATAGGTCTCGAATTTGGCGGTTTTATCTTTGGGGTCTGTGGTTCCGAACTGTAATCCCAGGACAAGTACCGCTCCTGTGACGGCACCGCATATATCCCCGGTTCGGCCCACGCCGCCACCCAGGCCGGAGGCAATTTTCATCGCCGTATTTCTGTCTAAATTGAATTTGTCGGCGTAGGCCGCAATGATGGCCTGAGAGCATGAATATCCCTCATTAAACAGTTCTACTGCTTGTTTGATCCGTTGTTCCATGGCCGAATCCTTACATAAATGGTCTTCACTTATTATAGCGATATAATACCATCAATGTCGCATATCTGCAATTAATTTCATCCGCAAATTGGTGCCGGAAAATAAAAAAGGCCCGCAGATATCTGCAGGCCTTGATGAATGAACTAAGCTGAAAGGGTGCCAGAGTTTTTTTATTTCTTTCGAACGATGCCGAATAAAAATGCTGCACCGCCGCCGCACAACAGTAAAGTACACGGTTCCGGGACGGCCACGAAAGAAATGGATGCCTCGAACAGCATGTCACTATTGTCGTATCCTGTTCCGGGCAGACCATAATCATCCTGCGTCAATGCACCCTGATTGGTCAATTCTTCCATACTGACATGCGTGATCGCAAAAGCTGACGATATCAGGTTCAAAGCAAGGATCATAAGCATCATTTTTTTCATTTTAATCTCCAACAGAACAGGTAAGGATAAAATGAGTCATGCACATTGCCTTCGGTACATCATTCAAAGTTCGGATTGTTGTCCGGCTCTGTATTCGGATTGCTCGGCCCCCGCAATTGTTCAACCTGTTTGCGGAGTTCGGTATTTTCCCGCCTTGTTGCTTCCAGATCAAAAATCAGGTATTTCACGCCCACCCGAAGATAATCCAGCGAATTCTGCAGGGTGCTGATTTTGTCCTGAAGCATCTTGTACCCCTCGGTGCTGCGGCGGGCCAGAAACATGATTTTTTCCCGCTGAGGGACAGGAATATCACCCGCGGTATTCAGCAATTCCGTCAATTTATCTTCATAATTCGATTGGTTCATCATACACCCCCAAAGTTAAGCGATAACTTCCGAAGCCAGACAACCGCTGTCAAAGGCCTGAACAATACTTCTATACCCCCAGAAGTTTGAACATTTAATACAAGGCTGATTATAACAAATCTTTGGTTTTTATGCAAACGACATCCTCGCAATGCCATGAGACACAATGAGGTTTAAGCCGCTGCCAGGCGTCAATCCGATTTTTTATCGGTACCTGGGACAAGAATTATTTATTTTTGAAGTTTTCAGGCAAGTGTGAGAGTGCTATTGCATAGTATGGTATCCAGACAGGCTATGACGTGAATAAGGCGAGATAATTTCAGAAATAATTGAAATAAACAAAATTGTATATTCACGAAAATATGTTACAATTTTGTTGTCATAGTGTATATCGCAAAACAGGTAAATAATATAAGGTTTGATATATGGCCAATAAGCTGGACCGGGAAGTGGACTTGCTGGCGGATATAGCCAAGGCATTTGCAATGTCACTCAATCTGGAAGCAACGCTTGAATCCATTCTGAAATCCATGGATTCATTCCTGAAACTTGAACGCGGATTGATTACTCTGCTGGATCCGCTCAGTGAGATGATTGATATCAAGGTGGCTCATGGCATTGATGAAGAGTCCAAAAAGAATGTCACCTATCGTGTCGGAGAAGGGATTACCGGGCTGGTGGTGCAGACGGGCAAGGAGGTGGTTGTGCCGGATATCCGGCTGGATCCCCGTTTTCTGGCCAAAACCGGCCAGCGCAAGATTCCCAAAGGACAAAAGATATGCTTTATTTGCGTCCCCATCAAGCTGGAGGGGATCACCATTGGGGCCATCAGTGTTGATAAAAAGGTCAAGACGGGGGAAGATTTTGATTCCCATGTGCGATTGCTGGAAGTCATTGCCACCCTCATTGCCCAGGCCGTCAAGCTGAACAAAACGATCGAGTCCAATAAAAAAGAATTGCTCAGCGAAAATGAACGGCTGCTGCGTGAATTGAAGACCAAATTCAAAGTCCAGAATATGGTCGGGACCAGTAATGCCATCCAGGAAGTGTATCGTCTGATTTTACAGGTGGCCAATAGTAACGCAACGGTTCTGATTCGCGGTGAAAGCGGAACCGGTAAAGACCTTGTGGCACATGCCATCCATTATAACAGCCATCGTTCCGACAAGCCGTTTGTCAAAGTCAATTGCACGGCATTGCCGGATACGCTGCTGGAAAGTGAATTATTTGGTCATGAAAAAGGGGCGTTCACCGGGGCAACGGAACGAAAACCCGGGCGATTCGAACTGGCCAACGGCGGTACGATCTTTCTCGATGAGATCGGAGATTTTTCACTGAATCTTCAGGTCAAGCTTCTGCGGGTGATTCAGTTTAAGGAATTTGAACGAGTCGGCGGTACGGAAACCATAAAATCCAATGTCCGGATTATTGTGGCAACCAACAAAAATCTTGAAGAAAGCATCAAAGAGAAGCTGTTCCGGGAAGACTTGTATTATCGAATTAACGTATTTCCGATATTTATCCCGCCGCTGCGTGACCGCAAAGATGATATCATGCTGATGGCGGATTTCTTTCTTGAACGCTATGCCCGGGAAAACAGCAAAAGCATTAATCGCATATCCACTCCTGCCATTGAAATGCTGACCAGCTACCATTGGCCCGGCAACGTGCGAGAGCTGGAAAACTGCATTGAACGGGCGGTGCTGGTCTGCGACAGCGATGTCATCCGCTCCGACCATCTCCCGCCGTCGCTGCAAATGGTGCAGAAAACAAGTCAGCCTGATAATCTGTCTCTGCTGGACCGGGTGGAATCGCTGGAGAAGGAATTGATTGTTGATGCACTGAAAAAGACCGGCGGGTGTCAGCGCGATGCCGCCAAAGAACTGGGAGTCACGGAACGTATTCTCGGGTATAAAATCAAAAAATATAACATTCTGCGTAAATAGTGATTGTATAAATACAAAAATGTAATATAGCAATAAAGGACATACAAATATGTATGTCCTTTTTTTGTTCATTCATTTCATTCATGCAAGCCCAATGTTCTCTTGTCGGTCATGCAAATTATTGTAACCCATTTTAATACAGACACATACGATACGCCTGAAAAGAAATTTCAGGGATTGGCACATCTGTTGCTATGAGAGTTTGCGTAAGGCGCAACAGGCCTGAGCTTTACACCTATGTATATGAAAACAAAACAGTAAAAGATGAATTATGGAGAATGCAATGAGTAAGACAAGAACAGCAAAAGCAATCGTGTGTGCAATGGTATGTGTATTCAGCTTGACGACGTACGCGGAAGAAACATCTGTTCCGGCCGTCTCAGATGAACCCGCACTGGGCCTCGGGGTATCCGCAGCATTCATGAGCAAGTATATCTGGCGCGGCCAGCTGCTCAATGATGACTACGTGATGCAGCCTTCGGTGGGACTGACCTATGGGAACTGGTCTGCATCGCTATGGGGCAATGTTGATATGACCGATTACCATGACAATGACTGGGAATTTACGGAATACGACTGGACGATCGGGTATGCCGACAAGCTTCCAGGTATTGATATCCTGAAGTATTCGGTGGGCGCTATTTATTATTACTTCCCGAGCGTAACCGATGACAGTGATACCGTGGAAGTCTATGCCGGCCTGGGCCTGGATATGCCGCTAAGCCCGACACTGACTATGTATCGTGACATTGATGAAGGCGATGGAACCTACGTTGCATTCAGCGTCAGCCATTCCATTGAGAAAATTATGGAATTGGCCCCTGATATGCCGGTTGGCATGACCGCATCGGCCAGTATTGGCTGGGGCAGCGAGGGGTACAATAAATTTTTCTGGGGCGGCCTGTCGGAAAGTGCCATGCAGGACCTGACCCTGTCGGTTGGTTTCCCGATTCCCATCATGGGGTGGACACTGACACCGAGTATCAATTACGTGACGCTGCTGGACAGTGATGTGCGTGCGGCGGATACGTATGCAACCTACAGCGGCAACAATGACAGCGACTATGTCTTTACGGGAATTACCCTGTCAACCAGTTTCTAACCAAACATATCCAAATTGAAAGGTATTTGACATGCGATATAATTTTAAACTGAATAAAAGCTTAATATTTGCGAGTATTTTGCTGTTCATGCTTTGGGCGGGGGCGGCGCTGGCAGATGAGGCCGCTCCAGCTCCCGTGGACCCGGTGGCGGAGGCAAAAGCCGAATTGCAAACCAACATGAATATCATCTGGACCTGTATTGCTGCATTTCTGGTGTTCTTTATGCAGGCCGGATTTGCGATGGTGGAAACCGGCTTTACCAGGGCGAAAAACTCGGTTAATATCTTGATGAAGAATTTGATGGACTTTTCAATTGGCACCCCGGTATTCTTCCTGGTGGGTTTTGGATTGATGTTCGGAGTTTCCAACGGTTTCTGCGGGACGACAATGTTTGGTATGTCCGGGACTGAGCCGGGTTCTCACTGGAACTGGACGTTCCTGATATTCCAAACCGTATTTGCTGCAACCGCCGCGACTATTGTTTCCGGTGCGATGGCTGAACGAACCAAATTTATATCGTATCTGATCTACAGTGCCGTGATTTCTCTGGTCATCTATCCCATCTTTGGATCGTGGGCATGGGGTAATCTGCTGCTGACGGACAACAATAGCTGGCTGGCGAAGATGGGTTTCCATGATTTTGCCGGTTCGACGGTAGTGCACTCCATCGGCGGCTGGCTGGCGCTGGCGGGGGCGATTATTCTTGGCCCCCGTATTGGCAAATACGGTCCGGACGGCAAACCCCGCGCGATTATGGGGCATAATATCCCTTTGGCGGCTCTGGGTGTATTCATTCTGTGGTTCGGCTGGTTTGGGTTTAATCCGGGCAGCACGACGGTTGCCGGCGGCATGGCAGGTTATATTGCCGTAACGACCAACCTGGCTGCCGCGGCGGGTGCTATTACCGCATTGGTGACATCGTGGGTTGTCCTGAAAAAACCGGATATCTCCATGGCTCTCAACGGAACCCTGGCTGGTTTAGTTGCGATTACCGCTCCGTGCGATGGTGTTTCTCCAATGGCAGCTTTGATTATTGGTGGAGTTGGCGGAATCCTGGTTGTGTTTAGTGTTCTGTTCTTTGATTATGTTGTGAAAGTGGACGACCCCGTGGGGGCAGTCAGCGTACACGCGATCAATGGTCTGTGGGGTACGATCTCCTATGGTCTGTTTGCTCTCAATGGCGGTCTGTTCTACGGCGGCGGCTTTAAACAACTGGGTATCCAGCTTCTTGGTGCGGGTGTTGCTTTTGCGTGGGCGTTCGGGCTTGGACTGGTGTTGTTCTTTGTTATCAGCAAAACGGTCGGATTGCGTACCAGCGCCGAAGAAGAACGCAAAGGTCTGGATATCGGCGAACATGGCTCAGAAGCCTATAACAGTTTCCAAATTTTCAGTACAATGTAATTGCGGAGAACGAACATGAAACTAATCATAGCATATATACAACCCCATAAACTGGAAGAAGTCAAAGCCGCCCTGGCCAAAGCCGAGGTGGGAAAAATGTCAGTCACCAATTCGCTCGGCTGCGGGGCCCAGATGGGGTATGAAGAAAGTTATCGCGGCGTCAAATTTGAGGTCAATCTGCTCAAGAAAGTGCGTCTTGAAATTGCCGTCAATGAGAGTTTTGTGGAAAAGACCGTCAACACGATTATCTCGGCAGCGCGTACCGGCCAGATTGGCGATGGTAAAATCTTTGTTATCGGGCTGGATGACTGCATCCGAATTCGAACGGGCGAGCGAGGCTCACCAGCCATAGGTTAATCACATCGCACTACCCTCTTCCGAAGCCGGCGGTATTTTGCAACCCAGGATATCGCCGGCTTATTATTTGGAAGCCGGTAATAGTCCACGCAAATATACAAATATGTCGTCGCATTGCAAGTGGATTACATTTATGTAGAAATAGTTGCTTAAAGGAAATATTTGTAACCCCCTGAAATAAAGCAAGATACGTGTGTTTTTTACAATCTTCTCGTTTTGGTATGGATTTTGTTAGATGAATTAATCAAGCGTGTGGACAGCAAATAGAATTAAAAACTTTGGAGTGAAAACAAAATGACAACAGTAAAAAGTGGTAGATGGTTGACAGGTTTGTGCCTGTTCATGGTGTTGGCAATGCCCGGCCTTGTCCTTGCCGATGACACTGAAGGGATCAATGTTGCCGACCTCAAGCAGGGATTGGATACCATGTGGGTCTTGATCGCAGCGTTCCTGGTGTTCTTTATGCAGGCCGGTTTTGGTATGGTCGAAACCGGATTTATCAGGGCCAAAAATGCCTGTAATATTCTAACCAAAAACTTTCTGGACTTCTGCATGGCTTCACTGGGCTTTTTCCTGGTAGGGTACGGATTTATGTTTGGCGATGGCAATGGATTTATTGGAACCAAGGGCTTTTGTCTGGGGGGCCTGGATTCCACCGTTAACGGGCTTCCATTATATGCGTTCTGGCTCTTCCAGGCGGCATTTTGCGGAGCAGCAGCAACCATCGTTGCCGGCGGTATGGCTGAACGGATGAAGTTTGTCGCCTATCTAAGCTATTCATTCCTGATTTCCGCATTGGTTTATCCAATAATCGGCCATTGGGTCTGGGGCGGCGGCTGGCTGAGCAAAATGGGCTTTGCCGACTTTGCGGGATCGACCGTGGTACATACCGTAGGCGGTATTGCTGCACTGGTAGGAACGATCATGCTAAAACCGCGTCTTGGGAAATACGGGATCGATGGGAAGCCGCGTGTGCTGGCAGGCCATAATATCCCGCTGGCCTCTCTGGGTGTGTTTATTCTGTGGTTTGGATGGTTTGGTTTTAATCCCGGCTCGACTCTGTCTGTGGGCAATGGCGATCTGATTTCGCGTATTTCGATCAATACCAACATGGCTGCGGCTTTAGGCGGTATTGCTGCGATGGCTGCGGCATGGTTCCGTTTTGGAAAGCCGGATTTATCCATGGCCATGAACGGTGCATTGGCGGGCCTGGTGGCAATTACCGCTCCCTGTGCCTATGTTGAACCGTGGGCGGCGATGGTGATTGGAATGATTGCTGGTGTCATTGTAGTCCTTGGCGTTGAATTGCTGGATAAACTGCATATTGACGATCCGGTGGGTGCTGTGCCGGTCCATGGCATGTGCGGCATATTCGGTACAATCTGTATCGGCATATTCGGCAAAAGCTCTCTGGGGCTGGCCAATGACGGATTTATCTACGGCGGCAATCCAACACAGCTGGGTATTCAGATGGTAGGAAGTTTCAGTACCATCGTTTTTGTGGTCATCATGATGGGACTTATATTCAAAGTGATTGACCTGACTGTGGGCCTTCGAGTCCGCCGGGAAGAAGAACTTCGCGGTCTGGATATTGGCGAACACGGCATGGAAGCGTATAGCGGATTTCAGGTCTTTAGCACGATGTAAAAAGGAGAATCAAGATGAAACTGATTATTGCATATATACAACCGCATAAACTGGAAGAAGTCAAACAAGCCCTGGCCAAAGCCGAGGTCGGAAAGATGTCCGTCACCAATTCCCTCGGCTGCGGCGCGCAAATGGGATATGAGGAAAGTTATCGCGGCGTCAAATTTGAAGTCAACCTGCTGAAAAAAATACGTCTCGAAATCGCTGTGAATGAAGATTTTGTCGAGAAAACAATCAATGCGATCATTGGTTCCGCACGAACCGGTCAGATTGGTGACGGCAAAATCTTTATTATGGATTTGGTGGATTGCATCCGCATACGAACCGGGGAAAGAGGAGGTAAAGCGATTGGTTAAATAAACCGTTAATTACAAATATGTAAATCAAAGCAGCCCAGAGTTACAAAAATGTAACTCTGGGTGTCCTATGCACACTATCCTTTCGGTGCTGCAAGTCTTTGCCGGAATGTGAATTGCAGAAATATCTCCAACTATTTTACAGTTGGTATATATGTTGCTCACATGACCGGATTATGACGAAATTGTCGCGGTGAATAAGTATCAGCGACAATCATGTGAAATAGACCAAGGCCGCCAAAGTTTATTGATGAAGAAAGGGATGTGTGTGAGTACAAAACCAGGTTTTGCTCGCAGGATAAAGCAGGTACTCAGTGTGATGATTATTCTCCTGATAGGCTCATCTCAGGCTCAGGCGGCTGATGATCCCAATGCAGGATTGATACAGACAACGGATGTGCTGTTTTTGCTGTTGGGAGCAGTCATGATCCTTGCCATGCACGGCGGATTTGCATTTCTGGAGGCCGGTTCGGTTCGCAAAAAAAATCAGGTCAATGCCTTCAATAAAATTATATGCGAATGGAGTTTTTCGACCATCATATATTTTCTGATAGGCTATCCAATCGCCCGCGGCGTGTCGTTTCTGGTTCCCGTTCAGCAAATGGAAGCCGGGCACGGCATTGAATATGTGCGTTTCTTTATGCTGCTGGGATTTGCCGCCTGCATCCCGGCGATTATTTCGGGCGGCGTAGCTGAACGTGCCAAATTCTGGACGAATTCGCTGGCTGGGGGCATTTTTGTGGGGCTGGCCTATCCCCTGGTTGAAGCCTTCACCTGGGGACAATACAGTGCATGGCTTGCATCCCCAGACGGCTGGCTGGCGAGCTGGTCATTTTGCAGGGCCGGATTTCACGACTTTGCCGGATCTGTTGTGGTTCATGCGACCGGAGGCTGGCTTGCGCTGCCGGCGGTTATCCTGCTGGGGCCGCGTTTGAAGCGATACGAAGACAATGCAATTAAAGTCAGCAGCATTCCTTTTCTCGCACTGGGCAGTTGGGCATTGATTGTCGGCTGGTTTGGTTTTAATGTAATGAGTGCCGGGACACTGTCTGGAATTTCAGGCCTGGTGGCAATCAACTCGCTAATGGCCATGGTCGGCGGCACGATTGCAGCACTGATGATTTCCCGCAATGATGCCGGATTTGTGCACAATGGGGCTTTGGCCGGTCTGGTGGCGGTATGTGCCGGGTCGGACCTGTATCATCCTGTTTGTGCCATGATCGTAGGGGCTGTTGCCGGTGCCATTTTCGTATTTTTGTTTCGCGTGGAAACCGAAGAATGGAAGATTGATGATGTGCTGGGGGTTTGGCCGCTGCATGGTGTCTGTGGTGCCTGGGGCGGCATCGCAGCCGGGATATTTGGCCTGGAAGCCCTCGGCGGACGGGGCAGTGTCAGTTTCTTTTCACAGCTTTTGGTCACTGGCGCCGTGGTGCTGTTTACACTGATTGTCAGTGCGGCGGTATATGGACTGCTTAAAGTGACCGCCGGCATAAGGCTTGAAAACCACGAAGAAAAAATCGGGTCCGATCTGGCCATTCATCTCATCCAGGCCAATCCCGAAGAAGCCATTTAAACGACCCGAAAAGACGAGATAACACTCTGTTTATATCGATAGTGATAGATACATCCCGACAGGAACTTTAACGATGAAGATGGTAATTGCTATTATCCAGCCGGAAAAACTGGAAGCTGTGAAAACGGCACTGTTCAATGCTGAAGTACATAAGATGACGGTCAGTCGTGTTCGCGGCTGCGGTCAGCAGGCCGGTTATGATGAACATTATCGGGGACAAATCAAAAATGTTCATCTGCTCGAAAAAATACGCCTTGAAATTGCCGTAAACGACAATTTTGTACAACCCACGGTCAGGGCCATCATTAAGGCGGCTCAAAGCGGCAAAATCGGGGATGGAAAAATATTTATTATGCCTCTTGAAGAATGCATTCGCATTCGAACCGAAGAGACCGGATCTTTGGCGATTGGCTGATTGAGCAGGAGGGTAGTTACATTATTGTAGATAATCAAACAAAATTCTACACAATTGTATTTAGTGCAATTTCGCCGGTCGTTGTTGAAAGTTATGCAATACACGGTGAATAAACGGGTTATGTGATATTTTGGTTTGATTGTTGTTTGGCACGCCGTGTGCATATAGTCAAGTGTAATTATTTTGGATATTGCTGAAGAATACCTAAAACCACCAGCAGTCAGTAACGATGCCTGGATCGCCCGGATGTGCGGCAGGGTGATTCGAAAAAGGCTCTTACGGGGGGGATAGCTCCAGCGACTGGTTCTTAGCGTTTTTGGTGTTCTTCATGCAGGCCGACTTCCGGTTTCTCCGGGGTCGGCCCTTGTCAACAATCATGTGAATGAATAGTCGGAAATCAGTGCATTTGCATGAAGATTAAATAGGTTGTAATTGCAGGGTGTCTGATATAGGATTTACAGAGTGTAAATTCTGCAAGACAAAAGAAATGAATGAAGACTTTTTTTGTGGAGAAATTGTAATGGAGACGCCAAAATGTACCAAAGCGATTTTTGGGTCAAATGTATTCAATGATGCCGTGATGCGTGAGCGGCTTCCCAAGAATATCTATAAGGCTTTTGTCCAGGCCCGCAAGGGAAATCAGGAAATGACCCCTGCGGTTGCCGATGTGATTGCCAATGCGATGAAGGACTGGGCCATTGAAAAAGGTGCCACGCATTATTGTCACTGGTTCCAGCCGATGACAGGCTTGACCGCCGAAAAGCATGATGCGTTTATCAATCCCACTGCCGATGGTCGGACCATTCTCGAATTCGGCGGCAAGGAACTGATCAAAGGCGAGCCGGATGCATCCTCCTTCCCGTCCGGGGGACTTCGCGCTACCTTTGAAGCCCGCGGCTACACCGCCTGGGATATCACTTCGCCGGCCTTTATTCGTGAAATCGGTAAAAATATCACGCTCTATATTCCCTGTGCCTTTTGCAGCTATACCGGAGTGGTTCTCGATAAGAAGACACCGCTGCTCCGCTCGATGGAAGCCCTCAGCAGGCAGGCTGTTCGCGTGCTCAAGGTTCTTGGCAATAATGAAGTGAAATCGGTTATGGCAACCCTCGGGCCGGAACAGGAATATTTTCTGGTGGATCGCAAATTCTTTGAAAAGAGACTGGATCTTCTGCTGGCCGGGCGGTCCCTGTTCGGTGCTCCCTCGCCCCGCGGTCAGGAAATGGAAGACCACTATTTCGGCTCACTGAACGAACGTATTGCCAATTTTATGAATGAACTCAACAATGAACTCTGGAAGCTCGGCGTATCGGCCAAGACACAGCATAATGAAGTGGCTCCTGCGCAGTATGAACTGGCGCCGATCTTTTCGACGGTCAACGTCGCCACGGACCACAATCAGTTGACGATGGATGTGATGCAGAAAATTGCTATTCGTCACGGATTTGTCTGCCTGCTGCATGAAAAGCCGTTTGCCGGCGTCAATGGTTCGGGCAAACACAACAACTGGAGTGTCTGTACCGACACCGGTATCAATCTTCTGGAACCGGGCAACACGCCTCACGACAATATGGTGTTTTTGGTGTTCCTGTGTGCCGTGATTCGGGCCGTGGATAAGTATTCCAAGATGCTTCGTGCGTCCGTGGCAACTCCCGGCAATGACCACCGCCTGGGCGCCAACGAAGCTCCGCCGGCGATAGTCTCTATTTTCCTTGGCGACCAGCTCACCGATATTTTTGAGCAGCTCGCCACCGGCAAGGCCAAAAGCAGCAAGCAGGGCGGCGAAATGAAAGTCGGCGTAACCACGCTGCCTCCTTTGCCCAAAGATACCACCGACCGCAACCGTACCAGTCCGTTTGCTTTTACCGGCAACAAGTTTGAATTCCGTATGGTTGGATCGTCACAATCCACCGCCGGGCCGATGTTTGTTCTCAATACCATTGTTGCCGATGTGCTGTGTGAAATTGCCGATCAGCTCGAAAAGAGCAAGAACATCAATTCAGATGTTCAAAAACTGCTCCAGAAGATTGCCAAAGAGCATTCTCGCATTGTTTTCAATGGCGATAACTACTCCGAAGACTGGGTGGTCGAAGCGGAAAGACGCGGTCTGCCCAACATTCGCAACTGTGTTGATTCAATCAAGACAATCACGGAACCCGAACATGTCAAGCTGTTCAGCAAACACAATGTTCTGAGCAAGATTGAACTGCATGCCCGGGAAGAAATCCTGCTGGAAAACTATGCCAAGACGCTCAATATTGAAGCCGGCGCCATGCTGAACATCGGCCGCCGCCAGATCCTGCCGGCGGCGATGGAATTTGCCGGCTTGGTTGCAGACAGCATGAATACCGTCTCGGATGCCGGAGCATCTTGTGCTGCACAGAAGAAATTATTGACCAAGGTGACGGGTTTAATAGACCGTCTCAATGATGGTTTGGAAGCCCTGGCCGACGTAATCGTCAAAACGAAGGCGATCACCAGCATCGAGAAAAAGGCCGATGCTTATAAGGATAAAGTTGTTCCGGCTATGGCTGAAGTTCGTGCGGCAGCCGATGAACTGGAGACCCTGGTTGACGCCGATATGTGGCCTCTGCCGACATACGCACAGATGCTTTTTGTGAGATAAGAAGTAGGCGACATAGCAATACAACAATTCGCGGAATAGCCCTGCTGGCGGATGCAAACGACCAGCAGGGCTTTTTTATCGACAAATGGGGGTTTAATCCAGAAATCTTCATTTCCTGCAAGGATTGAATCTTGACAGTTGCGGGGTATTTCGCTAAACTATTCCGAATTTTGTGACCCCTAAAAACGAATAGGAATAACCAGACAACGGAGAATGATTTTGATACCAGAAAATCAGGGTTTATATGAGTCACGATATGAACACGACGCCTGTGGTATCGGCGCCGTGGTCAATATCAATGGACGCAGAGATCATGCCATCCTTGAATATGGCAAGCAGGTGCTCCTGAATCTGCATCACCGCGGGGCCGCCAGTGCCGATGATATTACCGGCGACGGCGCAGGTATCCTGTTTCAGATTCCCCATGAATTTTTCGTGGATGTCTGCAAGACGCAGGGGATCGCACTGTCTCATCCCGGAACCTACGGCGTTGGGATGGTATTTGGATCGAAGGATGTCCAGCTTCGGGCTAAATGCGACGCGATTCTCGAACGGGCCATCGACCATTACGGCATGAAGGTTCTTGGCTGGCGTGATGTCCCTTGTAAGAATGATTGTCTTGGACCGATTGCATTGCAGGCGGAACCCAATATCAAACAACTGTTTGTTGACGGCATGGCTTATCGCGACGAGGAACTGGAACGCCGCCTGTTCCTGGCCCGCAAACGAGCGGAAAAACAGGTTGCCGCGCTTGGCAGGCAGGGGGATGATTTCTACGTAAGTACCCTGTCTTGCCGGACAATCTGCTATAAGGGAATGTTCATGGCATGGCAGTTGTTTGCATATTATCCTGATTTGTCGGATGAGCGAATGACTTCGGCTCTGGCTATTGTTCACCAGCGATACAGCACCAATACCTTTCCAAATTGGAAACTGGCACACCCATTCCGCTGCATTGCGCATAATGGCGAAATCAATACCCTCAGCGGCAATCGGAACTGTATGCGGATGCGGGAACAGAGTCTGAAAGCTCCGGTTCTCGGAGAAGACTTATCCGATTTGATTCCTGTCCTGACTCCCGGCGCCAGTGACTCGGCCAATTTTGATGAAATGCTGGAGCTCTTGGTTCGTGCCGGTCGGAGTATGCCTCATTCGATGATGATGCTGATTCCAGAGGCATTCGGTGCACGGTATCACATCAGTACCGATAAACGGGCATTTTATGAATATCACTCCTCGATTATGGAGCCATGGGACGGTCCTGCAGCGATGGTTTTCACCGATGGTCGTTTCCTGGGCGGCACGCTGGACCGAAATGGCTTGCGTCCCAGCCGATATCTGGTGACCAACGATGGCCTTGCGGTGCTTGCCAGTGAAGCCGGCGTCATCGAATTTCCGCCGGATCAGATTCGCCAGAAAGGGCGGCTTCAGCCCGGCAAGATGTTTCTGGTTGACACTCAGGAGGGACGAATCATTTCCGACCAGGAAATCAAAAGTAATATTGCCCGTCAGAAGCCTTATCGTCGATGGCTGGAAGAAAATCGTATCGAATTGCGGGGGCTGTTTGATACGCCTAAAGCAGCCATTACCGATATCGATACATTATATACACGGTTGCGGGTCTTTGGATACACCCGTGAAGAAATGCGGATGGTTATTGCCCCGATGGCTCAAAATGGTCAGGAGCCGGTTGGCTCCATGGGCAATGATGCCGCACTTGCCGTATTAAGCGACAGGCCTCGTCTGTTATACGATTATTTCAAGCAGTTATTTGCCCAGGTTACCAACCCTCCGATTGATCCGCTCCGAGAAGGTCTGGTCATGAGCCTGATGAGTTTTACCGGCAAAAAACGGAATGTTCTGGACGAGACTCCGCAGCATTGCCGTCAGTTGAAATTGCCTCATCCGCTCCTGACAAATGAAGATATGATTCGTCTTCGCAATGTGAAACGCGAAGATTTCAAGGTGGCAACTCTCCCGGCTTTCTTTGATGCTCATTCCAATGATCCCACGGTCAACCTGGAACGGTCGCTGGATAAACTGGTTGCCGCTGCCCAGCGGGAAATCGAGAATGGTGCCTCGTTGCTGGTCATCAGCGACAAGGGGTGTGATGCCGACAAGGCTCCGATTCCCGCCTTGTTAGCCGTTGCCGCGGTCCATCATGGTCTGATTGAAAAAGGCCTGCGCGGGGAAGCGGGGCTGATTGTGGAAACCGGAGAAGCTCGCGAAGTGATGCATTTCTGCCTGCTGTGCGGGTTCGGCGCCAACGCCGTAAATCCGTACCTGGTTTTTGAGATGCTGCAGGAACTGCAGCGGCAGGGCGATTTGTCTGCCAAGACCGATTTGGGGCAATGTGCCGACAACTTCATCGCCGCGATCAAAAAAGGCATTCTCAAGGTTATGAGCAAGATGGGCATATCGACGCTTCGCAGTTATTTCAATGCCCAGTTGTTCGAAGCGGTCGGATTGAACAAGGAGTTTGTCGATAAGTATTTTGTCGGGACCAGTTCCCGGATTGAAGGAATAGGATTGCGTCAGATTGCTGCAGATGCGATCCGCCGGCACCACGAAGCTTATCGTAACCGCAAACCCGGCGAACTTGAAATGGAATACGGCGGAGAATATCATTTCCGCTGTGACGGGGAGCGTCACCTGTGGAATCCGACAACGGTTGCCCGCCTGCAGCATGCCGTTGTCAATAATGATCAAAAGGCTTACGATGAATTCGCCAAAGCCGTCAATGAGCAGGATAAATCGCTGTGTACGCTGCGAGGATTGTTTGAATTTGTACCGGGCAATCCCGTACCGCTGAATGAAGTGGAGCCGGCATCGGAAATCGTCAAGCGGTTCTGCACCGGGGCGATGAGTCATGGTTCCATCAGTAAGGAGGCCCATGAATGCATGGCGATTGCGATGAACCGCATCGGTGCCATGAACAATACAGGGGAAGGCGGCGAGGACCCCGAACGCTATAAACCGCTGCCTAACGGGGATTCTTTAAACAGTGCCATCAAGCAGGTGGCCAGCGGCCGGTTTGGCGTAACCATCAATTATCTGGCCCATGCCAAAGAACTGCAGATTAAAATGGCTCAGGGGGCCAAGCCGGGTGAGGGCGGCCAGCTTCCCGGCCATAAAGTGACCGATGAAATCGCTCGGCTTCGATTTTCGACGCCGGGCGTAACGCTGATTTCGCCTCCGCCGCATCATGACATTTACTCGATTGAAGACCTGGCGCAGTTGATTTATGATCTCAAATGCAGCAATCCTTCGGCCAAGGTCTCTGTAAAACTGGTCTCGGAAGTCGGTGTCGGCACCGTCGCTGCCGGTGTCTGCAAAGGTAATGCCGATGAGGTCTTAATCAGCGGACATGACGGCGGGACAGGCGCCAGTCCCTTATCTTCGATCAAACATGCCGGCTGTCCCTGGGAAATCGGACTCGCTGAAACCCAGCAGGTCCTGGTCCTCAACGGATTGCGTGACCGGATACGCGTGCAGGTGGACGGACAGCTTCGTACCGGCCGGGACATTGTCATTGGTGCCTTGCTCGGAGCCGAACAATTCGGCTTCGGCACGGGTGCACTGGTGACCATGGGATGCACCCTGCTTCGCCGCTGCCATGATGGTGCCTGCACCTACGGTATTGCGACGCAGGACCCTGAACTTCGCAGCCGGTTCCGCGGCAAACCCGAATATATCATTCGCTATCTGACGTTTGTTGCCGAGGAAATGCGGCAGATTATGGCTCAACTGGGCTTCCGCAAAGTCGAGGAGATGGTTGGCCGGGCGGATCGGTTGTGCTCCAAAAAAGCGGTTGAGCATTATAAGGCCAAAGGGCTGGATTTCTCGAAAATATTCCATGTGCCGGAATATAAGGATTCCAAAGCCATTCGGCTCAGCCGGCCGCAGCCTTATCGGCTCGAAGATCATCTGGACTGGCAGATTATCGAAAAATGCAAATCCGCCATCGAAAAGGGTCAGAAAGTCTCCATCGATATGCCGATTCGGAATGTCAATCGTACCGTCGGCGCTATCCTGAGTAATAAAATAGCCCTGAAATATGGTCTCAAGGGATTGCCGGAAGATACGATTAATATTACCTTTCAGGGTTCGGCCGGGCAGAGCTTTGGCGCTTTCCTGGCCCGCGGGGTCACGCTTCATCTTGTCGGTGAAAGCAATGATTATCTGGGCAAGGGATTGTCCGGCGGCAGGATTATTGTGGAAACTCCGCCGGATTCGCCTTTCATGGCCCACGAAAATATCATCGTCGGCAATACCCTGCTGTATGGCGCAACCAGCGGCGAGGTCTATATCAATGGGATGGCCGGCGAACGTTTCTGTGTCCGCAACAGCGGAGCGACCGCGGTGGTCGAAGGTGTCGGGGATCACGGCTGCGAGTATATGACCGGCGGCCTGGTGATTGTGCTGGGTAAGACCGGCTGTAATTTTGCTGCGGGCATGAGCGGCGGCATCGCCTATGTCCTCGATGAAATGCAGTTGTTTGACACCCTGTGCAACCTCGACATGGTCGATTTGGAAAACGTCTGGCGGCAGGAAGATAAAGATATCCTGTATCAGCATATTGTAAAGCATGAAAAACTGACTCGCAGCAGCCGGGCAAAACGAATTCTCAATGCGTGGCCGGATATGGTGGGTCGTTTCGTGAAAGTCATACCAACGGATTACCGCAAGGCCCTCGAACGAATGCGTGAACAGGAACGCAGGGCGGCGGAACAGACACCGGCAACCGAGGAGGTGTTCCATGGCTAAGGCAAAAGGCTTTATCGAATTTTCGCGGCAATCGACCGGTTATCGTCCGGTGGACTGCAGAATTAAGGATTACAGGGAAATTGAAATCCCCCTGACCCCTGATGAATTGAAAAAGCAGGCGGCCCGCTGTATCGATTGCGGTATTCCGTTTTGTCATGGCGCGGGTTGTCCGATTCGCAATAATATCCCGGAGTTCAATGACCTGGTGTATCAGGGACGCTGGCAGCAGGCCTGTGATGTGCTCCACGCAACGAATAATCTGCCGGAAATTACAGGCCGTGTGTGTCCGGCACCCTGTGAAACATCCTGCACGCTGTCAATCAATGACAAGCCGGTCACTATCCGGCATATCGAATATCAGATTGTGGAACGCGGTTTTGCCGAAGGCTGGATCAAACCCCTGACGCCCGCGGTCAAAAACGGAAAGACCGTTGCCGTCATCGGCTCCGGGCCTGCGGGATTGTCTGCTGCTCAGCAGCTTGCACGGGCAGGCTTTGAGGTTTCGGTATTTGAAAAAGACGAAAAACCCGGCGGTCTGCTGCGGTATGGGATTCCGGATTTCAAACTTGAAAAATGGGTGATTGACCGTCGTCTGGAACAGATGAAGGCCGAAGGCGTCAAATTCCATACCGGTGTGGATGCGGGCAAAGACATTTCCGCACATTACCTGCAGAAGATGTTCGATTACATCTGCATTACCATGGGGGCCGGCAAACCGCGTGATTTGCCGATACCCGGCCGTGACATCCCGGGTATTCATTATGCGATGGAATTTTTGGCTCAGCAGAATAAGCTGAACTCCAATGAGCCGTTTAATCTTTCAAGCCGAATCAATGCAGCCGGCAAGAATGTCCTGGTTATCGGAGGCGGTGATACCGGCAGCGACTGCGTGGGAACGTCACGTCGCCAGGGTGCCGCGTCGATTACCCAGATTGAAATTCTGCCCCAGCCTCCGGAAAGCCGGCCTGAAGATACCCCCTGGCCGATGTGGCCCCGCCAGATGCGCACGTCCTCTTCGCATGAGGAAGGCTGCACTCGGATGTGGAGTATCGCCAGTAAAAAATTTGTCGGCGATGCCTCCGGCCTGAAAGAAGTCCATGCCTGCAAAGTCGAATGGAAACAGGACAATGGCCGCTGGATTATGAACGAAATCCCCGGTTCGGAATTCGTGATTAAAGCGGAATTGGCCCTGTTGGCGATGGGCTTTGTTCATGTGGAACACAACCAGCTCATCAAGGATCTGAATTTGGATCTGGATGCCCGCGGCAATATTAAGGTCAATCAGTATCAGTCCAATATCCCCTCGGTTTTTGGTGCCGGCGATGCAGTCTCCGGCGCTTCCCTGGTGGTCCGGGCGATTGACAGCGGGCGTTTGGCGGCCGAGGCCATTTTAAACTGGTATCAGAAAAACAGTTAAACACAAGGGATTTGAAAAACATGGCGATACGGATAGCGCTGGTACAGTGTAATGCCGCGGTAGGCGATCTGGCGGGCAATGCCGCTATGATTCGCGATTATGCTGCGACGGCCCTGGCCGAGGGTGCCGATGTCGTTGTTTTTCCCGAGATGTGCCTGTGCGGCTACCCGCCGGAGGATTTGCTCCTGCGTCCGCGTTTTCTTCAGGATACCCGGCAGGTTCTGGATCAACTGGCCGCCGGCTGGGAGGGGCCGGTTCTGATGGTTGGATTTGCCGAACGGCAGGACAAAAGCACATATAATTCCATGGCCGTGATTCAGGGCGGCAGGATTGCAGCGATTTACCGAAAGGTGCTTTTGCCCAATTACGGTGTATTTGATGAGAAGCGATATTTTACACCGGGCTATGAACCGGTTGTTTTTGAAGTTCATCGCGTACGCCTGGCTTTGACCATCTGCGAGGATATCTGGAATCTCGACTGGCTGACGCGATTTCTGAAACCATGCCGCTTTGATGGAATGATCAATATTTCCGCGTCACCCTTCCATTCCGGAAAATCAAACCAGCGTCAGGCGATCGTCGGTCAATGCGCCGCCCATTTTCAAAAGCCGGTCTTCTACTGCAATCTCATTGGCGGACAGGATGAACTCGTATTCGACGGGCGAAGCCTGGTTGCCGACCAAACCGGCACGGTTATCGCTTCCGGCAAGGCATTCGAAAATGATATTCTCTATGCAGATATCAAATTACAAAATCAGTCCGCGATAGTGTCATTGCCAAAACCGGATGAATCGGTCCCGGGAAAAGATGAACAGGAACCGGCTGCCGAAGTCTATCATGCCCTGGTACTGGGTACACGGGATTATGTCCGAAAAAACGGGTTCAGCAAGGTCATGATTGGTCTCAGCGGCGGCATCGACTCAGCCCTGACAGCCGTCATTGCCGCCGATGCGCTCGGTCCGGAAAATGTACTTGGCATCACAATGCCGTCACGATTCAACAGTACCGATACCCAGGGCGATGCCCGAAAGCTGGCCGAGAACCTTGGCATTCAATTTTACAGCCTGCCCATCGAGAGCATTCTGAAAGAATTCAGCGGTGTGCTTTCCGCAGTGCCGGGCTGGAATGAAAAAGGACTTGCTTATGAGAATCTTCAGGCCCGCATTCGCGGCTGCCTGATGATGTCGCTGTCCAACCAGCTTGGCTATATGGTCCTGACTACCGGCAATAAAAGTGAAACCGCCGTCGGCTATTGTACTCTGTATGGCGATACGGCAGGGGGCTTTGCCGTCATTAAAGATGTTCCCAAAACACGGGTCTATCAGCTCAGCGATTATGTCAACCGGGTTGCGCACAAAGAGCGGATTCCCCAGAGCACCATTGACCGCGTCCCCACCGCCGAACTCCGGGCCAATCAGAAAGACAGCGATTCGCTGCCGGAGTATGATATTCTCGATGTCATCCTGCAGGGCTATATCGAACGGGAAAAATCCCCCTCCGAATTGATTGCCGAAGGTTTCCCTCCGCGAACGGTAGAGCGGGTATTTCGCCTGGTGGATCTGGCCGAGTACAAGCGGCGCCAATGCCCCCCGGGTGTCAAGATCACCCCCCGGGCCTTTGGCAAGGACCGGCGAATGCCGATTACCAATCGATATAAACCGGATTTCTCCGGAAACGCATGAAGAATGAAGAACTTAGCATGAAGGACACTGGACAATGCCAAAACGTACAGACATCAAAAAAGTTTTGATTATCGGCTCCGGCCCGATAGTCATCGGTCAGGCTTGTGAATTCGATTATTCCGGCACACAAGCCTGTAAAGCACTGCGCAAACTCGGTTACAAAATTGTCCTGGTTAATTCCAATCCGGCGACCATTATGACCGACCCCGGTATGGCGGATGTGACTTATATCGAACCATTGAATGTGAAGTCGCTGGAAATGATTATAGCCAAAGAACGCCCCGATGCCTTGCTGCCCAATCTTGGCGGTCAGACCGGTCTGAACCTGTCGTCGGACCTTGCCAAAAAAGGCATTCTTGAAAAATACGGCGTGCAGATTATCGGCGTCAAGGAGGATGCCATCGAACGGGGCGAAGACCGTCAGATATTTAAAGACACGATGACTTCTCTGGGGATCGACACCCCGCGAAGTGAAATTGCCTACAATCTTGAAGATGCCGAACGCATCCTTGAGAAGATAGGCCTGCCCTGTGTCATTCGTCCGGCCTATACCATGGGCGGCACCGGCGGGGGCCTGGTCTATAATATTGAGGAATTCCGCACCATCGTCAGCCGCGGGTTGTCGGCCAGCCTGGTCGGTCAGGTCCTGATTGAAGAATCCGTTGAAGGCTGGGAGGAACTCGAACTGGAAGTGGTTCGCGATTCCAAAGGCCAGAAAATCACCGTCTGCTTTATCGAAAACATCGACGCGATGGGGGTCCACACGGGCGATTCATTCTGCGCCGCCCCCATGCTGACGATTGAAAAATCGCTCCAGGATAAACTTCAGCAGTATTCCTATGCCATCGTGGATGCCATCGGCGTCATCGGCGGCACCAATGTCCAGTTTGCCCACAATCCCAAAACCGGACGTGTGGTGGTTATTGAAATTAATCCCCGCACATCCCGCTCTTCAGCGCTGGCGTCCAAGGCAACCGGATTTCCGATAGCATTTGTCTCCTCGCTCCTGGCCGGCGGTCTGACCCTCGATGAAATTCCCTATTGGCGGGATGGGACGCTCGAAAAATATACGCCGTCCGGCGACTATGTTGTTATTAAATTTGCCCGCTGGGCCTTTGAAAAATTCCGCGGCATCAAGGACCAGCTTGGCACTCAGATGCGCGCCGTCGGCGAAGTTATGAGCATCGGCAAAAATTATAAGGAAGCCCTGCAAAAGGCCATCCGTTCACTCGAAAGCGGCCGGCATGGGCTGGGTTTTGCCAAAGATTTCAACAAAAAATCGCTTGAAGAGCTGATGAATATGCTTGCTTATCCGACCAGCGAACGGCAGTTCATCATGTATGAAGCCCTTCGCAAGGGGGCAACCGTGGAAGCCCTTCAAGCCAAAACCTATATCAAAGCCTGGTTTATTCAGCAGATGAAAGAATTGGTCGAACTGGAAGAGCAGATTCTGCAATACAAGGGCAAAACGCTGCCGGATGCACTGCTTAAACAGGCCAAAAAAGATGGATTTGCCGATAAATATCTCGCCAAACTGCTGGGCATTCCGGAAAAAGATATCTTCCAGAAACGCACGGCCATCGGCGTTACCGAAGCCTGGGAACCGGTTCCGGTCAGCGGTGTCGAGAACGCGGCCTATTATTATTCGACCTATAACGCCCCCGACAAAGTTGCCGTCAGCAATCGCAAGAAAATTATGGTTCTCGGCGGAGGCCCCAACCGCATCGGACAGGGCATTGAATTCGATTACTGCTGTGTTCATGCGGCGTTTGCACTGCGTGACATGGGTTATGAAACCATCATGGTCAACTGCAATCCTGAAACCGTTTCCACCGACTATGACACATCCGACAAGCTCTACTTTGAGCCGCTGACGGTTGAAGATGTGCTGCAGATATATAACAAGGAAAAACCCGAAGGCGTCATCGTGCAGTTTGGCGGCCAGACTCCCCTGAATATCTGCAAAGAGCTCGAACAGGCCGGCGTGCGAATCCTGGGCACTTCGACCGACTCTATCGATTTGGCCGAAGACCGCGACCGGTTCAGCAAGGTCATCAAAAAACTGGGCATCCCCCAGCCTGCGTCTGGAATGGCTTCCAATCTTGAACAAGCTCTCGACATTGCAAAGAAGATTGGCTACCCCCTGATGGTGCGTCCATCGTATGTACTGGGCGGACGAGGTATGGAAGTCGTCTATGATGAACAGATGCTGACCCATTATGTCAATGCCGCGGTGGATATATCCCCGGATCGTCCGATTCTGATTGACAAATTCCTCGAACATGCCCTCGAAGTCGAAGCGGACGCCATCTCCGACGGCAAAGAGGCCTTCATTCCCGCCGTTATGGAGCATATTGAGCTGGCCGGCATTCACTCCGGCGACTCGGCCTGTGTCCTGCCGCCGGTGTCGATTCCGCCCCAGCACCTTCAGACGATTGAAGACTATACACGCAGAATCGCCGGGGAACTCAAAGTCTGCGGCCTCATTAATATCCAGTATGCCATTGCCGGCGACAAAGTGTATATTCTTGAGGCCAATCCTCGGGCTTCACGAACGGTGCCCCTTGTATCCAAGGTATGCAATATCCAGATGGTCCAGATTGCAACCCAATTGATGATGGGCAAAAAGCTGTCGGAAATATCGCCTTCGCGGAAAAAAATCTCGCATTATGGCGTCAAAGAAGCCGTCTTCCCATTCAATATGTTCCCTGAAGTGGATCCGATTCTGGGGCCGGAGATGCGCTCCACCGGTGAAGTGCTCGGCATGGCCGATTCGTCTGGACTGGCATTTTATAAGTCCCAGGAAGCCGCACAGCAATTCCTGCCCCTGACGGGCAAGGTGTTGATTTCCGTGGCCCAGAAAGACCGCGGCGAAATTCTTGAGCCGGCCAAATTGCTCAAGAAAGCCGGCCTGGATATTATTGCGACCGAAGGCACATATCTTTTCCTGACGCAGCAGGGAATCGAAGCCGAAAAGATACTCAAGCTCCATGAAGGCCGTCCCAACGTCTTCGACAGTATCATGAACGGCGAAATAAAAATGGTGATTAATACGCCGGCCGGCAAACAAAGCAGCCATGATGATTCGTATATACGTAAAGCGTCAATTAAATATAAGGTCCCGTATGTGACGACGACTGCGGCGGCGCTGGCGGCGGCAAGAGGCATACTGGCATGCAAAGAAAAACAACGCGATGTCAAATCGCTGCAGCAATATCATAAGGAAATTGGATAAGGATAAAACGAGTGCCGAAAGATAAATCCATTAAAAAAATTCTGATTATCGGTTCAGGACCCATTGTCATCGGTCAGGGCTGTGAATTTGACTATTCCGGTGCACAGGCCTGCAAAGTGCTACGCAAGGAAGGCTACCAGGTGATCCTGGTCAACAGCAATCCGGCGACCATTATGACCGACCCGGAAATGGCGAACAAAACCTACATTGAGCCGATTACTCCGGAGATGGTGGCCAAAATTATTGAAAAGGAACGCCCCGACAGCCTTCTGCCGACGCTTGGCGGACAGACCGGGCTGAACACCGCTGTGGCACTGGCGGAAATGGGAGTCTTGAAAAAGTTCAAGGTCAGACTCCTCGGTGCCGACCTGCAGGCCATCAAAAAAGCCGAAGAACGCGACCGCTTTAAAAAGATTGTCCAGGATATCGGCCTGGAAGTCCCCCAAAGCGGCTTTGCCCACTCCGTCGATGAAGCCATGAAAGTGATGGAGCAGATCGGCTTTCCGCTGATTATCCGCCCGTCTTATACACTGGGCGGGATGGGCGGCAACGTGGCCTATAATCTCGATGAATACAAACGGATGGTGCAATGGGGACTGGACCTCAGCCCCAAACGCCAGATTCTGGTCGAAGAATCCGTTGTCGGCTGGAAAGAGTACGAACTGGAAGTCATGCGTGACCGCAAGGACAATGTGGTTATCGTCTGTTCGATTGAAAACCTTGACCCGATGGGTATCCATACCGGCGACAGCATTACCGTCGCGCCCGCCCAGACCCTGTCGGACAAGGAATACCAGGCCATGCGTGATGCGGCACTGAAAATCATCCGCGCCATCGGCGTTGAAACCGGCGGTTCGAATATCCAGTTTGCGGTCAATCCCAAAAACGGCAAGCTCTATGTCATTGAGATGAATCCCCGTGTATCCCGCAGCTCGGCCCTGGCCTCCAAGGCAACCGGTTTCCCGATTGCCAAGATTGCTTCGCTCTTGGCTGTGGGTTATACGCTCGATGAAATTCCCAACGATATTACTAAAAAGACCCCGGCCTGTTTTGAGCCGACCATTGACTATGTCGTCGTCAAGTGGCCGCGTTTTACCTTTGAAAAATTCCCCCAGACCAGCCCGGAACTGACTGTTCAGATGAAATCGGTCGGTGAAGCGATGGCCATTGGCCGAACCTTCAAGGAAGCATTCCAGAAAGCCATTCGGTCGCTTGAAATTGACCGGTATTCACTGGATGCCCGCCATATCAAACCCGGACTGAATGACGATCAGTTGCAGGAACGGCTGCGGAAAAATTACTGGGATAAATTGTGGTATGTGGCCGAGGCTTACCGTCGGAAATACACCACAAAGGAACTCTTTGAATTGACCCATATTGACCCCTGGTTTTTGAATCACATCAAAGACCTTGTCGAAATGGAAAAGACACTGTTTTCAGCCGGATTGGACAAGGTCACCCCGGAATTGCTTCGTCAGGCCAAAGAAGCGGGCTTCAGCGACAAGTATTTATCGATGAAATATGGTGTCGAAGAAACCGTCATTCGTCAAAAACGTCTGGACGCGGGCATCAAGGCCGTCTATAAAATGGTTGATACCTGCGGCGCGGAATTTGAGGCCTCGACGCCGTACCTGTATTCGACCTATGAAGCGGAATGTGAAGCCAATCCGACCACCCGCCGCAAGATTATGATTCTCGGCGGGGGGCCCAACCGTATTGGTCAGGGCATCGAGTTTGATTATTGCTGTGTGCATGCGGCCTTTGCTCTGGATGAAATCGGCATCGAATCGATTATGGTCAACTGCAACCCGGAAACAGTATCGACGGATTATGATACATCGGATCGGCTCTACTTTGAACCGCTGACTTACGAAGATGTGATGTCGATTATCGATACGGAAAAACCGGATGGTGTCATTGTGCAGTTCGGCGGACAAACGCCCCTGAAATTGTCCAAATCGCTTCACAAGGCCGGTGTTCCGATTATCGGCACTTCGCCCCGCAGCATCGAAATTGCTGAAGACCGCAAGTTGTTTAATAAACTGGTGGAAAAACTGAACCTGCTCCAGCCGTTCAGCGGCACGGCCACCAGCTATGAAGAAACGCTGAAAGTAGCAGAAAAGCTGGGCTATCCGCTGCTGGTTCGTCCCTCCTTTGTGCTGGGCGGGCGGGCAATGGATATCGTTTACGATGAGTCTTCTCTGAAGGCCTGTGTCGATGAGGCACTCGAAGTGTCCGGCGAACACCCCATCCTGATCGACAAGTTCCTCGATGATGCAACCGAACTGGACGTCGACGCCATCTGCGACGGCCAGGCCGTCGTGATTGGCGGGGTCATGGAGCACATCGAAGAAGCCGGAATTCACTCCGGAGACAGCGCCTGTTTCCTGCCTCCGGTAACACTCAAGCCGGAGACTATCGCCGAAGTCAAACGCCAAACGCGTCTGCTGGCTCTGGAACTGCAGGTCAAAGGCCTGATCAATATTCAGTTTGCCATTAAGGAGGATAAGGTCTATATTCTCGAAGTCAATCCGCGTGCATCCCGGACGATTCCATTCGTCAGCAAGGCCATTGGTGTTCCGCTGGCCAAGCTGGCCGCCAAAATCCAGGCCGGAATGACCCTCCAGCAGCTCGGCTTTACCGAGGAAGTCTCGCGGAAGCATTACGCTGTCAAGGAAGCGGTCTTTCCGTTCCTGAAATTCCAGGGCGCCGATGTGATTCTTGGTCCTGAAATGCTGTCCACCGGCGAAGTCATGGGCATTTCCGATGACTATGGCGTTGCCTACGCCAAATCCCAGATTGCCGCCGGATGCAACCTGCCCACAAAGGGTACCGTGTTTATCAGCGTACGCGATGCGGACAAACCGCGTGCCGTGCAAATGGCACGAAAGCTCCACGATCTGGGCTTCAAAATACTGGCTACCAAAGGCACCTGTATCGAATTGATAAAAAACAATATTCCTTCGGAATTTGTACGCAAGATGATTGAAGGTCGCCCCAATGTGGTTGACCTGATGATTAATAACCAGATCGACTTGATTGTCAATACCACCGTCGGCGAACAGACCATTCGGGATTCCTTTCCGATTCGCCGTACAGCCCTGGATCGTCAGATTCCGTATATTACGACTATTCGCGGCGGTCTTGCGGCGGCTCGTGCCATTGAAGCCCTGCAAAACGAAAAACTGACGGTCAAATCGATTCAAGCCTATTACAGGAAGTAATTTATGTCGAATAACAAAGCGATTTTACTGCTGGAAGACGGCACGATATTTACCGGCCGGTCTTTCGGCGCCAAAGGGACCGCCGTCGGTGAGGTCGTGTTCAACACCTCGATGACAGGCTATCAGGAAATCACGACGGACCCGTCCTACTTTGAACAGATTTTAACGATGACCTATCCAATGATAGGCAATTACGGCACCAGTACCGATGACTGGGAGTCACGCAAACTGTTCTGTTCGGGCTTTATCGTCAAGGAAAATTGCCCCTTTCCCAGCAACTGGCGGGATGAGAAAACATTCAGTGATTACCTGAAGGAAAATAATGTCGTCGGTCTGGAAGGCATTGATACCCGCAAGCTGGTCCGCCATATCCGGACACAGGGTGCCATGCGGGGAATCATCTCCTCTTCCGAACTGGATGCCAATAAGCTCAGGAAAAAGCTGGATGCCTACCCTGGTCTGGTCGGACGTGATATTGTCCGGAACGTCACCCTCGGCAAGTCCTATACATGGACTAAGGGTGTAGTGGATGTGCTCACTGGTCTGGAATGCAAACCAAAGCCCAAATACAAGGTTATCGCCTTCGATTTTGGCATTAAACAAAATATCCTGCGTCTGCTGATTTCACATGGCTGTAAAGTGGAAGTTGTCCCCGCCGATACCACCGCCGCTCAGATACTCAAAAAGAAGCCCGACGGCGTCTTTCTCAGCAATGGCCCCGGCGACCCTGCCGCAGTAACTTATGCAATCGATGCCATCCGCGGTCTGCTGGGCAAAGTACCTATCTTCGGCATCTGTCTGGGCCACCAGCTTCTGGGGCTGGCCCTGGGTGGTGCAACTTATAAACTCAAATTCGGCCATCGCGGTGCCAACCACCCGGTTAAAAATCTCGAAACCGGCAAGATTGAAATCACCAGTCAGAATCATGGCTTCTGTGTCGATATTAATTCGCTCAAAGACAAAAACGTCGAATTGACCCACATGAACCTCAATGACAATACGCTGGAAGGACTTCGGTGCAAAAAACTCAAGGCCTTTTCAGTCCAGTATCACCCCGAAGCCTCGCCCGGCCCGCATGATTCACAATATCTTTTCAAGCAGTTTACAGACTGGATGGACAAATCCAAAAAGGCAAAAAAATAGGTTTCGAGAAGGTTAATCGAAAAGGCCTGCGATCGTAAAACCGCAGGCCTTTTTATTTCTCATAAAACGGAGTCTCGCCCGTATTCACGCAGCGATGAAATTAGTTCAGCATCCCCATCAGAACCAGTCTGGCTTCCTGACGTACATTGACCGTCTTCTTCAGTTCAGCCTGAGCTGCGGCCAGTTCTTTCTGGGCGGCTTCTTTGGCGGTCCTCAGGGCTGTCAATTTGGCCGTTACTTCTTCGGCAGTCGCAGATTCATTCTGCAGAACTTCGGTTAGTGCTGCTGAAGCCTTCTGGACTTCGCTCTGATCTCTTGCAGGCTGCTGATCCGGTGCCTGGCCTTGACCCTGACCACCCTGACGGGTACCGCGTCCGGCCATTCCCATCCCCAATCCACGGGCATTGACCTGGTTGGACAACGTCATTACCTTTTTGAGTGGGGGTTCAATCTTAGCCCATTCGGCATCGGTGGCATTCAACTGGGTCTTTGCCATTTCCAGCATACGAGCCTGAAAGTCAATCTGTCCTCCAGGACCGCCTTGGCCGCCCTGACCTCGCTGGCCGCCCCCAAAACCACCCTGAGGCCCCTGGGCCGGAGGCTGTCCCTGATTGCCGGCCGCCCAGATAAACGGTATCGAAACGGTTGCCAATAAAAGACTTGCGACTACCACCATCATTTTACGATTCATAAACATAGTTCCATATCCTTTCTGTGTAAAATTGAATAATAATAGGGTTAAAAACGAATCGTTCAGGAAAAGACGCGAGAGTGTCCCATAATATTGCAAAAAAATTTAAATATTATAATGTGGTGTAAACTCCTCCACATATCTACAACACAAAGAAATCGATGAATTAAAGGAGTTAGGCATGACAGAATTTGCTGTGTATGATAAAATGAGTATACCTCTCTAAAATAAGGAGAACTGTTCGACAATCATTACAGGAAAGGAGTTGCATGAAATCCAGAACTATCATCTCGACTATTCAAAACTGGGAAAATAAAATAGCGGCTCAATATCCCATCAAAACCCTGCTTACGGTTTTCGCAATCGTCTGTTTCATCATAATTTCATTTCAGATCAGTGAATTAAAGTGGAAAATGACTTCCTCCAGCCATAATGATGGCGAGCAAATGGTCGAAATACAAAAGAATTTATCCCTGATGCAGAGCGGCATGTACTCCCTGCAAGCTGATATATCCGCAACAAAACGAGATGTTTCCTCAATGAAAACCGACATAAGCACGATAAAAAAACGTATATCAGCAAATCCCGATCAACAACTGCGCCTGCAGGGACTCGAACCCCGAACCCTCAGTTCCGAAGACTGATGCTCTATCCAATTGAGCTACAGACGCGATAACGTGAATATACTACGACGGTCTGAAATTTGCAACTCTGTTTATTCGTGTCGTAAGGATTCAATCGGATCCATATTGGCGGCTTTGACGGCCGGATAAAGCCCAAATGTCAATCCCACAGCCCCGGATATGCCAAATGAAAGCAGCATCGCTTCGCTGGTAATCACCGTTGGCATTTTGCCAAAAACGGTGACTGCAATCGGAATAACCGCACCCAGCGCCATGCCGAATAATCCGCCAGTCAGTGTCAGCAGCAGCGTTTCCGATAAAAACTGAATGACAATGTCGCGTTTTTTTGCCCCCAAAGCCCGCCGGATTCCGATTTCTCGGGTACGCTCACTGACTGTAGCCAGCATAATGTTCATAATGCCAATACCGCCAACCAGCAAAGAGATTGCTGCGATAGATCCCAAAACGATACTGAATATTCGCTTTGTCCGAATCGCCTGTCGCAGCAATTCGAGCGGGACAATGACCTGATAATCCTGCTGCTTATGGAAGCGTTTGAGCATGCCCTCAAGCAAATCCCGAATCGGCAGCACGTCTTCAATCGTTGGAACTTTAATGGTGATTTCGCTAAGCTCCACGCGCTCGCCGACCATTCCGGATGTTCCGCTGAATTGCAATAAAACTTCGCCAAACCGGCTTTTCATTGTCGTAATCGGCATATACACCTTGCCGTTGGCCCCCCCGGAAGAAGCAGCCATTTGTGATCCAAGTTGGTCTTCTTCATTCTGCTCGGTTTTGGTTTCACTGACCACCCCGACAATCCGGTAATAATCCCCGCCGATTTTAATATCCATGCCAATCGGGTCGTCAACGACAAACAATGAATCCGCTGCATCGCGGTCAATGACGCAGACATTCAGGGTGTAATACATGTCATTGGTTTCAAGAAACCGTCCCCGCTGCAACTGGACCGGCGCCAGTTCCGGATACCACGGAACCGTGCCGACAACTTCCACGCCGAGCACACGGTTGCGGTAGTAGGCCTTGTGACTGATGACCTTGGACGGCACGACCACCTGGGCATTGGGAATGGTGTCGCGAAACCGTTCCGCATCATCATACGTCAGGCCGTACTGGATCAATGACTGCTGGGTTGTATCAGATGCAGTCTGTTGCGGCGGCTTAAGCGTTTTGAGGATGATATTGGTGCTTCCCAGCCGGGCAATCTGAGCCTGAGCCTGACGGCTGGCGCCCTCGCCAATCGCCAGCATCGCAATTACGCTGGACACACCGAATATAATACCCAACATCGTCAGCATCGAACGCAGGCGATGCAGCCACAGGCTGCGAAGACTGATTTGCAGTACACCCCCGATCTGAAGCAGTAAACTCATTGGGCCGTCCTCGTATAAGTCTGCTGGCGTTCGATTTTTCCATCGAGCATATGAATGCTGCGCTGGGTCCGTTTGGCAACATTGCTGTCATGGGTGACAACAATAATCGTTTTGCCGGCCCCGTGTAATTCATCCAGCAGCCCGAGGATATCCGAGCCGCTTCGACTGTCCAGGTTGCCGGTCGGCTCATCGGCCAGCAGAATCACCGGGTCATTGGCCAGTGCCCGGGCAATGGCAACGCGCTGCTGCTGGCCGCCGGACAATTCCGATGGCCGGTGATGAAGACGGTCGCTGAGCCCCACTTTGCAGGCCAGTTCGACTGCGCGTTCGCGGCGTTCATGTTTGTGAACCTGCTGATAATACATCGGCATTTCGATATTTTCGACCAGGTTTAATTGCGGAATCAGATTAAACGACTGAAAAATAAAACCAATCCGTTTGCCGCGAATGGTTGACAGCGTATCATCATCCATTTCGGAAATATCCAGTCCACCCAGCAGATACTTGCCGCCGGTAGGGCGGTCCAGACATCCCAGCAAATTCAGCAGGGTGGATTTTCCCGATCCGCTGGGTCCCATAATGGCGGCATATTCGCCCTTGCTGAAACACAGATTGATACCCCGCAAAACCGGCAGTTCGGTGTGCGCAAGAAAATACGACTTGCGAATATCCTGAAGCTCGACAACCGCCTCGGAAGATGGCTTTGGTGTATGGGATTGAGTCATGGTCGTGCTTCTGTCTGTGCCGGGATTGTTTCTGTGTTCTGACGACTTCGACGCTGCCCTTGCGGCCTGTCACTGGGAGCCATGCCGCCGCCATCTGCATTATTCTGCTGCATGCGGTCCTGTCCCGCTCCTTCAGGGCGTTGGCGGGCCGGGCGGTCTGCCCCGATACTGCTGCCGGGTGTGGCGATGTCCTGCGGCTGGTTTTGAGAAGATTCCAGGCCCCCGGGTCGGCGACGTCCGGCTGGATTCTGGCTGTCCTGCGGAAATTGCCCCTGTGCCGGGAATCCACTGGGGCGATCCGGATTGCCAGGTTGCATGGGGCCGCCATTGGGCCGCTCCCGGGTCTGGCCATTAACCGGCATCAGGTTCGGCATATCAGGCAGATTATCCGGAATAGGATTTCCCTGCTGCTGGTCGAATATCCTCGGCGGATTCAGAAGAACAACATCCCCTTCATTCAATCCCGATATGATTTGCACAAATTTATCATTGTAGGGGCCAGTCTGAACTTCCCGGGGTTCATTGCCGGTCAGGGTGTGGACATAGCACACTTTTTTGCCGCTGCGATTGGAGACGCACTGGACGGGAACCGCCAGAACATCTTTCAGTTGGGCAATAACAATTTCAACCTTGGCCGACATTCCGGGACGCAGCATCTCGCCGCCCTGCAGCGAGACGTCGGTTGAATAAATTTTCAAATCCGGATTGGACATAAACCCGGCCTGGTCGGGCAGAGGAGAAATCTTGGTCACCTGTCCATAAAATACCGTGTCCGGCATGGCATCGACAATAATCCTTGCCCGTTGCCCAAGAACAATTTTATCGATGTTGGTTTCGTGAATCTTGGTGTCAACAGCCATCTGGGTGGTATTGGGAATCGACATGATTTCTTCGCGTTCATACACCTCACGTCCAACTTCAATCGTTGTTCGTGAACGGCTGCCTCGGCTGAATTGGGTGGCATAAACCACCAGGCCGGGACAGGGAGCTTTGATTATACTGGCCGCCATCTGCCGCTGATACCGTTCAAGACGTTCTTTTTCCAGTGCAAATTTCGCATCGGCACTATTAAGCTTCGCCAGGGCCTGAGCTTCCTGGGACCGGGCTTTGGCCAGAATGCGTTCAAGCTGTCGTTGTGCTTCGATATAATCACTGAACAGCTTGTGGGCCTGTTTGGGAAATTCATACCGGAAAAACAGATCCAGAGCCGTTTGAGCACGTTCGTGGGTGATTTTGCATTTGTCGGCCTTAAGCTTGTCGGATTCCAGGTCCGTTTTGGCCACGTAATTTTTGGCGTACAGCTTATCGGTCCAGTTATACGTGTTTTGCGCAATGTAATATTCGGATTCCGCAACATTGATGTCGGCTATCAATTGGCGGTAGGTTTGCAGGGCTTCGCCTCCAAGCTGATTGGGATCGGCGGTCAGCTTCTTGAAATCTTCATCGGTGACCGGCCGGCTGCCGGCATCGTTGACCAGTTTATCGGCAGCATATTGACCAAGATACTTCTGCAAATCCATCAGGCCGAATTTGACCGTCAGCCTTCCCTGCTGGATGTCGGACTCATTTTGATTTTTCTGGATTTCAAGATTCTCCTTGGCATCGGTCAGGTCTGCCATGGCACTGTTGTATTGAATCTGCTGCTGGTTTAAATCCTGCTTGATGCTGGAGGTATCCAGCTCAAGAATGACTTTTCCTTCCGCAACATCCTGCTCGGTCAGAATGGTTCCCTCGGGAACAACATTGACAATCGTGGTTCGTCCCTCAACCTCGGAACGAATGGTCACTGCGTTGCTGGCCTTGATTGAGCCGCTTTCGGTCACACTAATGACCATATCCTGACGTTTGACAGAATAGACGGCTTCGCTGCGTTTGGATACAGCCTTGCCGCTCCGGCCGTAAAATACCCACCAGAGTCCCATTACTCCGGCTATTACCACGACGGCAATTAAAATCCTTTTGAATCCGATTTTTCTGGTAGCTGCCATAATCCATCCGGTTTAACTGAAAGTACTTCGATATCACGATAAAAACTTAATTTGGCTATATTGTAATCGACCAGGGTAGAGGTCGTCGCATTTTGTGCTGAAAGCAGGGCGTTTTGGGATTCCAGCACATCACGCGTCTGAACCCGACCGGCCTGAAACAGCAGGGAGGTGCTTTTGACCCGTTCTTCTGCCAGTTCAAGGCTGAGCTGCTGAATCTTATACCGTTGAGCGGATTCGACTAAGGAACGATAATTATTTCGAACATCCAGCTTGACATTATCGATACCGTCCTCGTAATCCCGCTGCCGCTGAATCAGGGTAATCAGGGATTCACGGTAATTATTCCGCTCCGACTTGCGGTCAAAGGGCAGGTCCAACTGAGCTCCGATGCTGTAGCTGCCGTCGTTAAAACGCAGCCGACCGGCCTGGCGGTCAGGGGTTGAATCGACATTGGCCCGGGCAACAATATCCAAATCGGCCTTGAGTGCGTTTTCAGAAACCTTGATTTTGCGGCGGGCGTCATCCACCTGATCCTTCATGGTTGCCAGGTCAAGCCGCAGCGACAGCGCAGTCTGGATTGCATCATCGACATTAAACTCAGGCTCAACAACCTCCATCGCGGAAAGAACCTGCAGGGCATTGGGGTCAAGCTCTATCATGGCATCAGTCGGAATGGCGAGGCTGATTTTAAATGTGTCCAGGGCTTGCTGATACGTGCGCTCCGCCCCGGCCAGATTGTCGCGTGCATCCAGCATCTGCTGTTTGGTTTGATCCGCTTCAAACATGTCCAGGCGGCCGGCCATGGCTTTCAGGTTCGATTGGTCGTACGCCAACAATAGACTTTTATAATTGCTTTCTGCGTTTTTGACTCGATCCAGGGCCTGGAGGACACGATAGTATTCACTGACGATGGAGACGACAAAAGATTTGCGGTAACGGCTGAATGATCGTATTTGATACAATACATTCCGCTCGGCCTGCGTCAGGTTTTCCATGACGACATCCTTGCCGGCTCCGCGAAGCAGGGGTTTGCTGATGGTGGCACTCAGAACACTCCCGAGGCTTTCCCGCGGATCACCTGTCAGATAGCGAAGCCAATCGGTGGCAATGCTGCTTGAAATCTGGGTTCCGTCCTCCAGAAGCCTGTTAAACCCTACCGCACCGCCCGCACCCATGGACTCATCGGCTTCGTTTCGACTATAGGTGCTGTCGAACGTACCAAACCACTTTGTGGCAAAATTATGACGAAACAGAGTCAAATCCAGCGCAGACAGATACAGCGATTCCTTTTGCCGCTGATAGTCCCGGTTCCGGGCTGTCGCCAGAGCAACTGCCTCAGCAAGGCTCAGCTTTCCGGAGGGTATATAATTCGGATCAAAAAACAAATCATTGGGGTCGCGTTCCACATCCGAAATGCGGGAATTGGCACGACTGCCGTGCTCCGCTTTCCACTTGCTATCTATGATGTTTTGCACTTCTTTGTCTGCATCTGCCTTGTAGTGCTCAGGAGAACAGCTCGTGAATGCAAGACAACTGCCCAATCCAGCCAAAAACAGTACAAACCGAATCCGAAAGAGTCGCTGACGAATCTTACTTATTTTATCAGGATATAACATATACGTTTATTAATTAATCAATAAGGCCAATATGGATTATATTTTTGTTTATGACGTTATACCCTATGATTTTGTTGCAAAAAAGTCAAAAAATACAATCCAACGAAGAAATTGTTTAGATTGTCCGGATACCATTCTTTTCAGTGCTATCCCGAAGTTGACCTCATGCGATATCTGTGTTATTCTGCAACAGTTCAATAGATTCTGTAAAATATCTGTAATAGGTACAAAATAAAAAAGTGTTAAAATGGGCGTAACCGTTCACAGAAATATTTAAAAAAATCTCAAAATGTTAAAACAGGCAACTTGCGCATTGGATAGCATTATGTTAAAACAGGTGCATGGACGCCAAAGACCTGATTATTGAGAAACAAGCTGCC
>Ga0228536_1000950_pt1 | contig 37742 bp, 35 predicted proteins | sample SJ1Smetagenome_FD_168611 | JGI IMG/M metagenome (GOLD analysis project Ga0228536, IMG submission 168611) | Enriched culture of PCE-dechlorinating microbial communities from Ithaca, New York, USA - SJ1.S | ecosystem: Engineered > Modeled > Simulated communities (microbial... > Unclassified...
ATCTTACAACTCAATCTCTTCAGAACCTGCAAAATTCAGGAACTTTTTGAACCGCCAGACCTTAATAAGGTTAATATGCTGATATCTAAACAATTAGCTCTTGCTCTAGCCTAACCGGACAGAATTGTGTTAGCAGATAAAATGCGGCCTATGCGACTTCTTTTTCCAACACGGTTTGAATGTATCGATTTAAGCTGAGCTTCATCAAAGACGCTTTCATCACTATCTTCCTATGTAGCTCCGGTTTTATTCGAACATTGAAACTTCCTCGACACGGTTTATCCGGATTTTTTCCAATTTCTTTGCAATGTTCAAGATAACCGTCCACAGCTTCATGAAAAGTGTTTTTTAATTCGGGAACACTTTGGCCCTCAAAGGTTACAAGATCTGAAATGCCTTCAATCTTTCCGAAAAACACCCCATCCTCGTCACTGTAGCGAACAGAGCCAATGTAACCCTTATAGGTTATTGTATCTTTTGCGATTTTCATTATAGTAGCCCCCTTTCTCTCAGCTTCTCCTGGATAGCGTCTATCGCATATAATTTTACGATAGGAGAAGGATGTGGTTTATGCAATCTTATTATATCCTTGGATTCTTCATTTTCAAACGCCACAGATGAACCGGAAGTTTTTCCAGACTTACTTTCGATATAGCCAAAGTGCTTGAGAATGCGACGCAATTCGTTATAAGTAAGATCTTTTGGCCTTGCTTTGAACCGTTCAAGCAACTTTACGATCGTGCTCATGGGAAGAATATAAACCATCAGAAAGTGTAATGCAACTATATAATAGTTGCATATTTATTAGGTGCTATAATCCATCAGGTGCCTACTCCCTCCTCCCAGCTCCTAACCTGCCCCTTTAGGGCCTAAGCTCGCGACATTCCGCCTGCAGCGTTTTAGAATTATGATGACTATTCTGGATACCCCCCTTAAATTGCGGCAGACAGATCTAAGGGCATGGCTTTGGCTGACGGCGGAGGTTCTCGCGGAGAGTTCTTATTGGAAGGAGCTGACGTCGCCCTTGCCCACGCGCAGAACTTCGGGCACGTCTTCAATCAGGGAGATGACGCTGGAGGGCGCGGCGGGAATGATGCCGCCGTCGATGACCAGGGACAAGTGAGGCTTATAGTAATCCTCGATGTCGTAGGGATCGCTGAGGATGGTGCCATCCTCCTGGGAGGCGCTGGTGCTGATGATGGGATGGCCCAGCAGCCGGACCAGTTCCAGGCAGATGAGGTTGTCGGGCACCCGGATGCCCACGGCCTTGCGTTTGGTGAGCATGATCTTGGGGACCAGGCGGGAGCCCTCCAGAATAAAGGTATAGGGCCCCGGCAGCAGCCGTTTCATGGTTTTATAGGCGTAATTGGAGACCCGGGCGTATTCACTGATATTCTTCAGGTCGGCGCAAATGAAGCTGAAGGGCTTGGACAGGGGCCGGCGCTTGATCTGGTAGATCTTTTCAATGGCCTTTTTCTGCAACAGATCGCAGCCGATGCCATAGCCGGTATCGGTGGGATAGGCAATCAGCCCCCCGTCCGAGAGGACCTGGACCACCTTGTGCAAAAGGCGTTCCTGAGGGTTATGCGGATTGATGCGCAGAATTATGGGGTAGGCTCCTTATGCCGGGGCAGCACGTCGGATGACGATTCTCAACGGCGGCGTTTGGGACGGGACGCGGGCGGTGACGAAGGAACTGCGGGCGGTTCTGCCAGGGAAAGCTGGCGTTCCACCTGATCCTTAATCCAGTGGGGGTCCCACCATTCCAGGGGATTGACGAAGGTGCCGGCAATCATGACACTGTAGTGCAGGTGATCGCCCCCGGCCAGGCCAGTGGCCCCGGTGCGGCCCAGGATGTCGCCCCGGGCGAGTTTTTGGCCGGTCTGCACGGAGATCTGGCTCAGATGGCTGTACATGCTGAAAAGCCCCCAGCCGTGGTCCAGAATAACGGTCTTCCCATAGATGCCCAGGGGATCGGCGAAGGCCACCACCCCGGCGGCGGCGGCGGGGATCTCAGCCATGAGCAGGGAGGCCAAATCCTGCCCCAGATGCACCTGTTGATCGATCTCCCGATTGTCATGGACATAGGTGCGGTGGTCGGCAAAACGGGCCATGGGCTTACTGTTGGGGAGGCGCAGAAAGGCTCCCTGCCAGAGGCGCCCAGGGCTGCTCTGTTGGCAGATCTCGAGGACCTTCTGGTGGTTGGCCTGGCGCATATCCCGGTTGACCCGCAAAAAGACGGCCAGGGGATCGCTGAGCCCCCGCAATTCCGGAAAGATCTCCTGAAATTCCGGCATCTTTTTAGTGAAAAAGTCTGTGGACAGGTTGAGACGATCCCGGCGCCAGCGCTGCGGTTTGAGGCGATAGACCACCCGCTCCCGCACCACCTGACCCCCCTCATCCTGAGCCCGAAGTTCCAGGTTAAAGGGCTGGGACGCGTCGTAGGGGACGGCGAAAAAGGCCAGGTAATACCCTTCCTTGCCGGGCAACGGATATCCCGGGAAGAGGCGGTCGTTGACCGCCACACCGCTTAGCGCCGCCGCTTTATTAAGCTGATAGACGACCAAACCGGTGCCGCCCTGGTTAATCAGGTTATTAACAGAGCGGAGGCTGATTCTGAGGGGCACCAGATCGATCCGGAAGTCCCGGGTCAGCCTGGCGGTATGGCCCTGGAAAAATCCCCCCCAGGAGAAGTCCCGGGCGGTGATCTGGAGGGAGGCTGGGCCGTCCCTAAAGCCCCAGGCGCCCGGCTCCAGGGTCAGGGTGGGCTCGACCTGCCGCGTCTCGCCCCCACCCAGCCAGCTTCCCCGGGAAAAGCTTTGGGCGAGAATCTCTTTGGCCAGGTCGCCCTGGCGAAGCGTAGCCTTGACCTCCCGGAGGCCGCTGTCGGGATCGGAAACGGTGAGGGTAAAGGCGGCCTTGGCCCCTAACACAGTGATATCTGGACTCAACCGGATGCTTGGGGCTGTCCGGTCACGCCAGAAAAACACCAGCCCGATGACCAGGACAATGACCGCGATCCCCACCCCGCCCAGAACCAGATACCCGGATGCCAGCTGTAGTGAGCCTTTTTTGCCCAAGCCTGCCTCCTCCTGTGCCGAACCTCTATAATCGTAGCAGGGATTGACCCGGCCTGCAAGGAAATCCCGGCACATCGTATAAAGGATAAGGCATTGTCGAAGCGCGTGGAGTGGGATACACTTCTTACCAGGGAACCTCAGGCCCCGAATCATCTCTCGTGATCACCTCGATAATCTTGCCATGCTGAACCAAGAGCCCCTATACCCCTTGGCCGGGGTGCGCGGCCGGGTCGTCAGGAATTGCCCTCTGGCACCCTTAACCACCTGGAAGGTGGGCGGGCCGGCCCAGGTCCTGGCAGCTCCCCGGGACCTGGATGACCTGGTCGCCATCTTTACGGCCGCCCAAGCCGAGGGTCTGCCCCTCTTCTTCCTGGGCCGGGGCTCCAATCTCTGGATTGCCGACGCCGGGGTCCCGGGGATAACCATACACCTGGCCGACAGTCTGCAACACGTCAGCCTGAAGGGAGACCGCCTCACCGCCGGGGCCGGGGTGGCCCTGCCCCGCCTGGCCCGGTTTCTGGCCCAGCAGGGCCGGGCCGGGCTGGAATTCCTGGGGGGCATCCCGGGAACGGTGGGGGCGGCGGTGCGCATCAATGCCGGCATCGGCCCGGGGCAGGAAATCGGGGGGTTCCTCACCCGGCTGAGCGTGTTGACCCCCCAGCTGACCCTGATTCAACTCCCGGCGGCGGAATTGGCCCTGGGCTACCGGTATTCTCATCTGCTGCACTTCCCCCACTGGCTGGTGGTGGAGGCGGAGTTCCAGGTGCCCCAGGAAGCTTCCCCGGCCGAGATCCAGGCCCGCATGCGGGAGATCGGTCAGATGCGGCGGGCCAAGTTTCCCGCCAATCCCCGCACCTGCGGCAGCGTGTTCAAGAACCCTCCGGGGGGGCCGGCGGCGGGCTGGCTCATCGACCAGGCCGGTCTGAAGGGGACAGCCTGCGGCGGCGCCCAAGTGGCCCGGGAGCACGCCAATTTCATCGTCAACCGGGGACAGGCCACGGCAGGAGACATCCGGCGGCTCATCGAGCTGGTGCAGGAGACCGTCTGGCGGGTGCACGGCATTGGCCTCACTCGGGAGGTGGTGTTCTGGCCGGATGATGTCCTGGGGCCTGAAACCGCTTGACTGAGCCGGCTCGAGAGGCCGACAGGCCAGGGGGAAATTCCCTTGACTCTTGGCATTCTTGCGGAAAAAATGTATGAACAGAGGAACCCAAGAAAAAGGGGGACAAGGCATGATTCGCCGGGAAGTATGGTACTTTGAAAAGACCGGCCCCGATAACACCCAGGCCTGCCTGGAGATCGTGGCCCGGGCGGCCTCGGAAGGCCACAAACACTTCGTGGTGGCCTCCACCACCGGGGCCACCGGGGTCAAGGTGGCGAAACTGCTGGCCGACAAGGAGGTCAATGTGGTGGTGGTGGGGCACTCCGTGGGTTTCCGGGGGCCCAATGTGGATGAATTTCTGGAAGAGAATTACCGGGAGATCGTCGGGCTGGGCGCCAAGGTGTTCAAGGGCACCATTCTGACCCACTCGCTGGAGACCAGCCTGGCCGAGCAGTTCAAGGGGAGCGCCCCCACCCTCCTCATCGCCAACACCCTGCGCCGCCTGGGCCAGGGGACCAAGGTTTGCTGCGAGATCGTCATGGAGGCGGTGGACGCCGGGCTCCTCCCGGAAGGCGAGGAGGTGGTGGCGGTGGCGGGCACGGCCTGGGGCGCAGATACCGTGGCCCTGCTGCGTTCGGCGGCCTCCAAGCGCTTCCTGAACCTGAGTGTTTTGGAGATCTGGGCCAAGCCCCGGACATAGGAAGCTGGTAGCTTTTAGCTACTTGCCCTTAGCTGTCAGTTGGCGGTTCATATTTTGTAGTTTATAGTCCGAGATGGTCTCTGGTCAGGTAGGGATTATACCGAACACTGGAAACTGGAAACTATCAACTGGAAACTGCTTTAAGGAGGTTGTGTGACCGGAATTGCGGGCTATGACACCATTCGTTGGGAAGATAACCGGGTGGTGATGCTGGATCAACGGCGTCTGCCCACCCAGGAGATCTATCTCACCTGCACCGACTATCATGAGGTGGTGGAGGCCATCCGCACCCTGGCCATCCGGGGGGCGCCGGCCATCGGGGTGGCGGCGGCCATGGCCGCGGCCCTGGGGTCCCGGCAGATCCAGACGGCCGACGTGGCCCAATTCCGGCAGCACTTTCTGGACATCTGCCGGGTGATTGCGGCGGCCCGTCCCACCGCGGTCAACCTCATGTGGGGGGTGACCCGGATGGAAAACCTGGTGGCGGCTCAGGCCGACGCCAGCGTATCCCAATTGCAGGCCAGCCTGGTGGCCGAAGCACACCAAGTGCTGGCCGAAGACATCGCCATCAACCGCAAGCTGTCGGAACACGGGCAGGTGGTCATCCACCAGGGTGACACGGTGCTAACCCACTGTAACGCCGGGGGTCTGGCCACCGGCGGCTACGGCACCGCGGTGGGGGTGATCCGGGCCGCCTGGGAGGCGGGGAAGAAGATCCAGGTGCTGGCCGACGAGACCCGGCCCATCCTGCAGGGGGCCCGCCTGACCGCCTGGGAGCTGCTCAAACTGGGCATCCCCCACACCCTGATCACCGACAACAGCGCGGCCAGCCTCATGGCCCAGGGAAAGGTCCAGGTCATCGTGGTGGGGGCCGACCGCATCGCCGGCAACGGCGACGTGGCCAACAAGATCGGCACCTACGGGGTGGCGGTGCTGGCCCAGTACCACAACATTCCCTTCTACGTGGCGGCGCCGATGTCCACCTTTGACTTCACGCTGGCCAGCGGCGCCCAGATCCCCATCGAAATGCGGGACAGCCGGGAAGTCACCCATATCAACGGCTTGCCCATCGCCCCGGAAGGCACCCCGGCTTTGAACCAGGCCTTTGACGTCACCCCCCACCGGCTGATCACCGGCTTGATCACCGAAGTGGGAATCTTCCGACCGCCCCTGGAGGCCGCCCTGCAAGCCTGGCAGGACCGCCGCCAGGCGCCGGAGTCAAATCCACGCTAAGGTATGACGCCCATGAAGAAAAGCCTCTGGGGAACGGCCTTGTTCCTGACGATAATCCTGGCAGCGGCGGCGGCCCAAGGGGCAGGCCCCTTTGACGTCCGACTGCCGGCGGCCGGGGTGAATCTGGACCCGCAAGCCCTGACGGTGGTGGGGTCCATGCAATCCTACGAGATTCAGAAGGGCGACAATCTGCTGGATATCGCCCGGCATTACGGCCTGGGCTACCTGGAACTGGGTAATATCTACCGCCACTGGGACCCCTTCATTCCCCCCGTGGGCCATCGCATCACGGTGCCCACCATATGGATCGTGCCCGCTCGGCCCGCGGCTTCCATTGTGGTCAACACCGGAGCCATGCGCCTGTTTTACTATGTGGATGGCGGCCGCAAGGTCTATACCTGGCCCATCGGCATGGGGGTGCTGGACTTCAAGACGCCCCAGGGGAATTTCAAGGTCGTCGGGAAAAAGGTCAATCCGGCCTGGCATATCCCCAAATCCCTGCAGGCCAAATACGGCATGTCGGTCATGCCGGCGGGACCGGACAACCCCCTGGGCCAGTACAAGCTGACCCTGAGCTGGGGCGACTACGGCATCCACGGCACCCACATGCCCTGGGGGGTGGGCCGGTTGGTCAGTCATGGCTGCACCCGCATGTATCCGGAACACATCAAACAGCTCTTCCCCCTGGTCAAGGTGGGGACCAGCGTGGTCTATATCTATGAACCGGTGATGATCGGCTTCAAACAGGGCCGCATCTATATGGAGGTGCACGAGGACTTTTATCACAAAATCCCCGACATGCTCACCTACACCCTGGGACGGCTGGAGAACACCGGCCTGATCACCAGCGTGGACCTGACCCGGGTGGCCAAGATCGTGGAGGAAAGGACCGGCGTGCCCACGGACATCACCAAGGGGGCGGGCGGGATGGCGGCCCGCTAGGACCAGGTCAATTCCTTTGGGGGGGAGAGGACCGGCAGATGCCTGGGGCACCGGCCGCCTTCCCCCGCCATCAACCCCATTAATTAAGACAACCCTAGTCTTTCTTTTTCCCCACCGCATGGCTCCCGCCACGCTCCCCACTTGTTTCCCGCTTTTTTCCCACTTATTTTTCGCTGGTCGGCGTATATCTTCGGTTCGTTGGGGGGGAAACGGGGGCGCCACCACGATGATAAATTAATTCCATCCCATTGAATTACTATTTTTTATTGCATCACTCACAATGTGGCGACCGAGTTCAACGGGGTTTTCCACCAATCTTTCTGGGGAAGTCTCACCGCTGCCGAAGAATATGAAATAGTCTAGTCTTTTCCGGGATGATCCGAGGCAAGATGTCCCACGCCGATTTCACCTTCCTGCCCGGACGGGCTGCCAGGATCGGGAGAGATGCGGGGGGTACCTGGGTATAGCTCGAGCGGAAGAAAAACGCCAGCGCGGCTGGGGCGGTTGTCACACTTTCGGCCAGGCGGGGCGGGTGGGTTGCGGCGGGGGTCTCCCAAACGACAGAAGGTGTGGCGGCCAAGGCCTAACCCACACCCTCTGAAGTTATATGACTAAGAATCAGTTCAGAAAATTACTTTTTGGCCTTTTTGGCTTTCTTGGCCTTTTTAACCTTTTTCCCCTTTTTCGCGTACTTCATCTTTGCACAGACCTGCTCGGCAGCAGCCTCTGCCCGGGCGGCAGCGGCTTCAGCGCGATCAGCCGCGGCAGCGGCCTTCGGAACCGGAACTTTGGCATTCTGTGCAGCCGCCTCGGCATTCACCACCGAAGCAGCAGCCCGGTCTGCAGAAGCTTTCGCTTGCTCCATGTACATCTTGCATTCATCATAGTACTTTTGGCAGCAACCTGAAGCTCCTACTACCAGGGCAAAGACCGCGAGGAGGGTCAAGGCAAAGCCTCTTTTTAATAACGCCTTCCTCATCGTTTACCCCCTTTTGGAGAGGATATTCGGCCAGCTCTGGCTTGGGAATCCCCCCCGATAAAGCTTAATGCAAACCGTGCACAGATACCTTACTTCCGCATCTTCTTCATCAAGCAGGCCTCAGCTTTAGCGGCTGCGGCTTCAGCGCGATCTGCAGCGGCTTCAGCTTTGTCAGCAGCGGCTTTGGAGTCCATAGCGGCAGCCTCCGCATTCCGGGCGGCGGTTTCCGCCTTGGCAGCCGAAGCCTTCGCCTGGTCAGCGTACATCTTGCCCTCGTCTACGTACTTCTTGCAGGTGTCGCAACACCCCGCTCCCATGACGAGGACAAACGCCATGAGAATTGCAAAGGCAAAACCCTTCCGAACCAAAGCTTTCCTCATCTCTATCCCCCCTTTTCAAAGTAGTATATTAATGAATATACGGATAGTCCTAATTTAACAACACGTCCTCGAAAATATCAAGAAAAATTATCGCCCCTTAAAAAATTTTTTTTAACAAAATCACTTTACAAAAAATATCTTCGGCTCAACCGAGCTCCGGGTGCATCTCGCCCCAGTTCTGACCCATGGAAATGTCAACTATTAACGGCACGTTAAGAACAGCCACGGTCTCCATGACGTGGCGCAGGAGGCGGGCGGCGTCCTGGGCCTGGGCCGCGGCAACTTCAAGTAAAAGTTCGTCATGTAGCTGCAATAACATTAGCCCGGAGAGATTTTTTTTTGAAAAAATTTTTTCCACCGCCAGCATGGCCAGCTTGATGAGGTCGGCGGCAGTGCCCTGGAGGGGCATGTTCAAGGCGGCGCGCTCGGCCTCCTGGCGCAGGTTGCGGTTGGCGCTGGTCAGGTGGGGAAGCTGGCGGCGACGGCCCCACAGGGTGCTCACCCAGCCATTCTCCCGGGCGGCTTCCAGGGTGGCGGCGAAGAAGCGTTGGACCCCGGCGTGGCGCGCAAAATACCGCTTGATGAAGTCCTGGGCCAGGCGTTGGCCCACCCCCAGCTGTTTGGCCAATCCAAAGGGACTCATCCCATATATGATGCCGAAATTAATGACCTTGGCCTGGCGGCGCATCTCAGGAGTGACCAGTTCGGGGTGCAGGCCGAAGACCTCCCCCGCGGTCTGGCGGTGGATGTCCAGGCCCTCCCGGAAGGCCGTCACCAGCACCGGGTCTTCGGAGTAATGGGCCAGGAGGCGTAATTCGATCTGGGAGTAATCGCCGCTGATGAAGACGCAGTCGTCGGCGGGGATGAAGGCCTGGCGGATCTGCCCCCCCAGCTCGCCCCGCACCGGGATGTTTTGCAGGTTGGGGTCCCGACTGGCCAGCCGGCCGGTGGCGGCCACCGATTGGACAAAGGTGGTGTGGACGCGGCCGGTGGCCGGGTTCAGGGCCTTGAGAAGGGTGTCCACGTAGGTGGCCTTGAGCTTGACCAGGGTGCGGTAGCGGATCAGGGGCTCGGCGATGGGATGGAGGGGGGCCAAGGCGGTGAGGACCTCGTTGTCGGTGGAATAGGCGGTGCGGCCCCGGGTCTTCTTCTGGGTGGGGAGCCCCAGTTTGTCAAAGAGGATATAGCCGAGCTGCTGGGGGGACTGGATGAGAAAAGCCTCCCCGGCCAGGTCGAAGATCTCGGTTTCCAACCGCCCGATCTGGGCTTCGAGGTCGTCGCCGAAGCGGCGGAGGAATTCGGTATCCACCCGGATGCCCCGGCTCTCCATACCGGCCAGAATCGGGAGCAACGGCAGCTCCAGATTCCGGTACAGGTCCCCCAAGCCCTCCCGCTCCAGGTCGTTGGCCAACCGCGGCCAGAGGCGGACGGCGGCCTCAGCCCGGCGGCCGGCATACTCCCGGGCCAGCTCCGGGGGGAGGGTGACGGCGGCACCGGGACGGCCGGCCAGTTCCCGGGGGGACAGCAGGTTGACGCCCAGGTAGCTCAGGGCAATGTTCTCCACGGTCTGTTCATAACGGGCCGGATTCAAGAGATAGGAGGCCACCTGGACGTCCCCGGCCAGGCCCTCCAGGGGGAGCCCCAGGCGCTGAGCCAGGAGCAGCTCCCGCTTGAGGTCGGCGCTGATCTTGATGACGGCGGGGTCGGCCCACAGCGGCGCAAAGACCTCCCGGAAGGGTTCCGGGGGCTCCCCCTGCTCCCAGGGCAGGTAAGCGGCGCCGCCTTCGGCCCAGGCCAGGCCCACCCCGGCCACCTCGGCCAGGGCCGGGTGCTGGTCGCTGGTCAGGGTATAGAGGGCCACCTGGCCGGCGGCCCGAATCCGGGCGGCCACCTCCACCAGGGCCGAGCGGTCCGCCGCCAACAGGATGGGGGTGGCAGGCTCCTCGGTGGCCAAGTCCCTGGCAAACTTGGTGAACTCGAGTTCGGCGAAGAGGGCGCGCAGCGCCGCCCGATCGGGGGGACCGGGCCGCAGGGCGGCGGGCTCCACCGGCAGCGGCACGTCGGCATGCAGGACGGAAAGCTCCCGGCTCAGGCGGGCCTGATCCTGATGCAGGGCCAATTTCTCCCGGAGCTTGTTTTCCTTGACCTGGTCCAGGCGGGCAAAGAGATTGTCCAGGCTATGAAACCGGGCAATCAATTTACTCGCGGTCTTGTCGCCGATGCCGGGCACCCCGGGGATGTTGTCCACCGCATCGCCCGCCAGCCCCCGCATCTCCACCAGCTCCTCCGGTTCCAGGCCGTATTTTTCCCGGACCTTGTCGGGATCATAGCGGACGTCCTTCATGGGGTCCCACATGGTGACGCCGTCGGTGACCAGGGGCAGCAGGTCCTTGTCCCCGGAGATGATCTCCACCCGGAACCCGACGGCCTGGGCCCGACGGGTCAGCGTACAGATGAGGTCGTCGGCCTCATAGCCCTGGAGTTCCTGGGCAGGGAGGTTCAGAGCCTTGATGATTTCGTGGATATAGGGCAGCTGGTTGACCAAGTCGGCGGGCATGGGAGGGCGCTGGGCTTTATAGTGGGGGTAGAGCTGATGGCGAAAAGTGGGCCCCTTGGCGTCGGAGACCAGGGCCAGATAGTGGGGCTGGCGCTCCCGCAAGACCTTGAGGAGCATGTTGGTCACCCCGAAGACGGCGTTGGTGGACATCCCCTTTGAGGTGGACAGATTGCGGATGGCGTGATAGGCGCGGTAGATGTACGAGCTGAGGTCAATTAAATATAGGGTGGGTGGACTGTCGAACATGGGGCGCCCTCCTGGAGTATGTCGGTATCTTCCGTGGAATGCCCGGGTTTGTCAAGTGCAGTGAGGGTGCACTGAGGGGGGGGCTGGTCTGGCGGGCCTCTAAAACAAATATGAGTCTGGGGCAATACCGATCGAGGCGAGAGCCACTTTTCGGGTAACCGTTTGTCGATCCACCGGCGGGCCCGTCACAGCAAAAAACTTAAAGACTCCGGCGTGAAATATGAGATGGAGAGCAGCCGCGTGCCGGTGGGAAGTCCTGGCCTCTCCCCGTGCACCCCCGTCATCGCGGCCCCAACAGCACCGGCCCGCTCCGGTCATGCGTATCGATGGTGGCCACCACGCTCATCCCCACCCGCAATGGCCGTTGGGGAGGCAGCGGTGGGGTCAGGGTGATCTTCACGGGGATGCGCTGCACCACCTTGACCCAGTTGCCGGTGGCGTTCTCCGCCGGCAAGAGGGCAAAGGCCGCCCCTGTGCCGCTCATGATGGAGTCCACCCGGCCCTTAAAGGAATCGTGGGGATAGGTGTCGATCTTCAGGTCCACCGGCTGGCCCAGCCGCACATGGGTGAGTTGGGTCTCCTTGAAGTTGGCCTCCACCCAGAAGTCGGTCTCGGCCTGGGGCACCAGCATCATCAGCACCTGCCCCCGCCCCACCCAATCGCCCAGCTGGACTGACTTGCGGGTGACGTAGCCGGCCAGGGGGGCATAGATCACGGTATACTCCAGGTTAAGTTTGGCCTGATCCAGAAGGGCCTTGGACTCCTTGACCACCGGTTGCTCCTCGGGCGGCAGATCCAGCGAGCCCCCGATGGCGGCCAGGGTCCGGCGCTGTTCGGCCTGGGCTGCGGCCAGCTCCGCGGTGGTCACCTTGAAGGCCGTGTTCACCCGGTCCAGCATTTCCCGGGGGACCGTCCGGCGCTCAAAGAGGTTACGATAGCGTCCCTGGTCGGTGCGGGCCTTGGCCAGGTTGGCCTCAGCCCGCTGCATCCGGGCCTGGGCCTCGCCCACCGCGGCGTAGTTGGCCGCCACCTCATCCCGTACCCGGTTCAGGGTGGCCTGGGCTTGTCGCACCGCCACGGCAAAATCCGTGGGGTCCAGTTTGACGAGAGGTTGGCCCGGCTGCACCAGGGTATTGTCCGCGACCAGGATCTCCGTTACCCTCCCGGCCACCCGGGGGGCAATGCGGGCGGCGTGGCAGGCCACGTAGGCATTATCGGTCTGAACGTAAAACCGGCTGCTCCACCAATAGGCCAGACCGGCGACGGCAACCACCACCAGGACTCCCAGGCCCATGAGGGCCCGGCCCCGCGCGCGGTTCGGTTTAGGGGGTGGGGGGGCGCCGGCCATGACGGGAAGGCGGGGGAGCAGGCGAGTCCGCGGACTCTGCCAGGTCGTTGATCTTGCCCACGGCCCGCAGCATCTGGGCCTTGGCGAATTGATGGTCGTAGAGGGCGTTGTAGTAGTTCACCCGGGTTCGGGTCAGCAGCGTCTGGGCATCGATGACGTCGGTGGCGGTGCCCACCTGCTCTTTATAACGTTCTTCATTGAGACGCAGGTTCTCCTCCCCCTGGACCACCGCCTCCTTGGTCACCCCGATGCGCTCGGCGGTCTCCTTCAGGGCCAGATAGGCATTCTGCACGTCCAGCTGCACCTGCTGGGAGAGGTCCTGGCTCTGCACCTTCAATTGTTCCAGCTTTTCCCGGGCCTGGGAGACCTGGGCCTTGGTGTCCAGGCCGTTGAAGAGGTTCCATTGCAGACCGAAGATGGCGAAATATTGATGATCATGCAGGGACTTATCGTTCTGCTGATAGTAATGCCCGCCCTGGGCATACAGACGGGGTAGATACCCCGCTTGCGCTTCGGTGATGCCTTTCTCTCCCTGCTCCACCCGCCGCGCCGCCGCCTTCAGGTCATTGCGGCTTCTCAGGGCCGCCTCGGTGGCCTCCCCCTGGCTTCCCGGCGGCGCCGTGATCCCCGTCTCCTCCACCAGCCGGGTCGTATGGGTCACCTCCACGCCGATCACCTTGTTCAGACTGGAACGCGTGTTCACGACGCTGTTCCTGGCGCTGATCAACCGCTGCTGGGCGTCGGCCAAGGCCACCTGGGCCTGGAGCACGTCGTTATAGGTCACCACCCCAAAGTCATAGAGGTCCTGGGCGATCCGCCGGTGGTCTTTCAGTTGCACGACCTCCTGCTCCGCCGTGGTCACCAGCTTCTGGGCCCGCAGGGTTTGGAAATAGAGTTGGGCGGTGAGCAGGAAGATGTCATCGCGAGTGGCGTAGGTGTCCAATTTGGCCGCCTCCCGCCCCAGAACGGCCTTCCGGTAGCGGGCCGGGACCGACAGATCGAAGATCGTCTGCTCGATGGTGGACTGGCTTTCCCAATAATTCCGGTCCAGGAGGGAAAAGGTCCCGCCGGGACCGATGGCCACTTTGTATTTCACCGGGTCGTCATAGATCGTCTGGTCCAGCCGGGTGTTCACCTTGGGGAGGAAGCCGGAGCGGGCCCGCACCACCTCCTGGTCGGCAACCTTCTCCTGCAGGCGGCTGACCTTCAGGTTGGCGTTCTCCTTCCAGGCGCGGCGGCAGGCCTCTCCCAATGACACCGGCTGGGTCGGGGTGCCGTTATTGTTTTCTGCCCCCGCCGGCACGGCCAGCAACAGCCACAGTACCCCCAGGAGGGTGGCCAGATGACCGGATAATCGCCTCAAACTCACTCGCTTCCTCCAGTGCTCGCGCCACAGAGTAATCCCTTGGTGATGAGGGGCTCCAGCCATTCCAGGTTGTCCACCAGGGGCTCTTCGGCGCCTTCCACCAGTTTGCCGATGGCCAGGCCCCGGGCTATGCCCCGCAGGGCATGGGCCATCTGGCGGGCCGGCGCCGCGACAAACTCCCCGGACTGGTAGGCCTCGGACACCACTCCGGACAACACGTCATTGAACTCCCGGTCCAGGTCCATCACTGACTTGCCGGCCGCATCGCTCTGCCGCAACAGGCAGGGAAATTCACTGACATAGACCCGGAACAGGGCCTGCTCCTCATCCAGGTGCTCCAGCATGGCCCGCAGCACCCGGCGCAATTTTTCCCCCCCGGGTAAATTCTCCTGCCGGATATTGGTAATGCGCCCGATGAGCCGGGTCAGGAGGTCCGCCGCCACCGCCTGGAACAACTGGTCCTTGCTCTTGAAATAGAGGTAAATCGTCCCCTTGGCGATCTGGGCGACTTCGGCGATTTCGTCCATGGTGGCCGCGGCAAAGCCCTTGGCGGCAATCACCTGTTTGGCCGCGGCCACGATCTCGTTGGTGCGGAACTCCCCCAACACCTGTTTTTTGGTGATGCCTCGACCCACACCCGTATCCTGGACAGAAAAATGACCCCCAGGTCAGCAAAATGACCTGTTAGTCCTTAACACAGAAATCCGGCGGGTGTCAAGCCGCTAGCCGGGCCACCGCATCTTGGGGGCCGCCTCCCCCGGGGTCTTTATTCGGGCGGCGAAACATGCAAAGTGCCGTTCGCCGTCACCTTGAGGGAGGGGCTCAGGTAATCGACGGGGCGGTACTGCTCCGGTATGGTGGTCTCGTTGCCGTCCCGGAGCTGGGTGTAATGCGGGGACATGATCTCCACCCCGGCCTCGTTGAACCGGTCCTGGATATTCTGATGCAGTTCCGAATAGATCCGGGGCATCTCACCCGGGGCGTCGGTAAAGGCATTCAGTTCATAGGTGACGTAGAAATCGTTGAGAGCCGTCTGCAGCACGAAGGGGGACGGCATTTCCAGGATATGGGCCGTGGCTCGGGCCGCGCTGATGAGCAGGTCGTGCACCTGCCGCCAGGGGACGCTGTAGCCGATGGTCACGCAGGTATGCAACACCAGGCCCTTGCCTTCCTTGGCCTCAAAACTGTAATTGGTGATATGGTAGCTCAATATGGTGGAGTTGGGAATGGTGACCTCCACATTCTTGGGGGTGCGCAGGCGGGCCACCAGGAGGGTCGACTCCACCACGATCCCGAGGGTGTCGGCGATCTTCACCACATCACCCACTTTAAAGGCCCGCATATAGGTCAGCATCACCCCTGCCACCACGTTGGCGATGGCCGAGGTGGAACCCAGGGAAAAGAGCACCCCCAGAAAGATGGATACCCCCTTGAAGGCGGGCGACTCCGACCCCGGGATGTAGGGATAGGCAATCACCACCACGAAGGCGATGATCAGGAAACGCACGATCTTGTAGGTGGGTTGGGCCCAATCCAGGTCAAATCCGGGCAGCGGGATAACCCCCTTGCCCACTTCGGTGAAGAAGAATTTCAATGATTGCAGGATATAACGGGTGATGAAGAGCAAAACCACAATGAACAGCAGGCCGGGGAGGTGGACCCAGATGGAGGCCCCCAGGGACGCCAGGGCCCCCCACACATATTGGAACAACCGCAGAGAAAAACTGCGGGTCATGGGGAAGAAGCTCAACCCGATCTGAAAATAGACATACAGGCAGACCAACATCAGCAGGAAACGCCCCATTTTCACCAGCCACTGCAGTAATGCCTTGATATGGTCAGCAGTGAAAAACTCGTAGGAACTGATCTTACAGGCAGGAATCTTGGTGGTGGCCCCAATGGCCCGGTTAATCCGCCGCGCCAATCTGGCCACCACGATCAGGGCCGCCACGAACAACATCGTGGCCACCAGGGTGTAGATCAAGGCCGTCATCAGGTTCCGGGAGCCCCATTCCTGGCGGTGCACGGTAATGGCCTGGCGGATCCCGGCGGCATGGCTCTCCGCCAGTTCCTGGCGCCCCTGCCCGGCGGCCCGGGCATCCGCCTCCAGCACCGTCATGATCACTTCGTCGCCCGCCACAATATCCACCGCCCCATCGCCTTGCCGCACCCGGATCTCTTCCACCCTCAAGCCGGGATACTGGGCCAATTTCAGGATGCGGGAGCTGATCGCCGCCGCCCGTTCGGCCGCCGAAAAGGAGTGGAGGCGTTCCCGGATGGAAAAGATTTCCTGATTATTGATTTTCACCGCGTATGCCGATGGGTCTTTCCCAGGTCCGGCACCCGCCGCCCGGCCGGAGTCGGTCCCTGGGGCGGCCAGCCCGCCCCCGCTCCAGAGCATGACCCCCAAAAGGATCGCCCCGCCCCGCAGGAAGAGTCTTCCCTTCATCACCGCCTCCTTGTCTTGCTATCCGTATCTCAGTTCCTCAGTTTTCCAGCCACCGCCGCCACCCGTTTCCCCAGGGCCCGGGCAATGGCCAGGTCGTCCGGCGCGGGCCTGAGTTCGTTCCTGCCCCCCGCCACCGTGGAGGCGCCGTAGGGGGTCCCGCCGCGGCCCTCGGTGTGCAGCATCCCCGGGGTGGAATACGGCACTCCCACGATGATCATCCCCAGGTGCAGCAAGGGCGCCATCATGGTGAAGGGGGTGGTTTCCTGGCCCCCATGGCTCGTGGCGGTGGAGGTGAACACCCCCGCCGGTTTGCCCTCCAGGGCCCCGGCCAGCCACAGGCCGGACAGGGAATCGAAGAGACGCTTCATTTGGGCCGTCATATTGCCGAACCGGGTGGGCGTGCCGAACAGGACTCCGTCGGCCTCCTTCAGGTCATCCGGGGTGGCCTCGGGGATCTCCCGCTGCTCTTCCCATACCGCCAGGGCATGGGGATGCTTCTCCCGCTCCCGTTCCGCCTCCGGGAATTCCGCCACCCGCCGCAGCACCACCTCAGCCCCGGCCTCCGCGGCGCCCGCCGCCACTGCCCGGGCCAGCTCCAGCACATGTCCGTAGAGCGAATAATACACTACCAGAATCTTCATGGTGAACTCCTTTTTATGGAAATAGCTTTTAGCGGTCAGCTATCAGCTGTCAGCAAGAGTAAAGAGATCTGACTGACAAGCCCATTGCCTCCACCGGTCATTAGTCTTTTCCGCAAGCAGCAGGCTGAGGGCTGACTGTTGCAGACTTACATTATAGATAATGCCGATTTCATTCCGTTCCAGGTTGCCTGGCGGAAAAACCCAAACAAAGGATGACCAACGGCCTCCCGGAGTCCTCCGGCCGCCTTCTCCCGGGTCCCCCATCTCGTGAATCTTCGGGCAATCCCGGCAAGCTGCTTGACAGGGGTAATGGTCTGTAGGACAGTTATATAATTTGCTTTTGCTGAAACCCCCGCGGCGGCCCCGCCGGTCGCTTGGAAAGGAATAACCCCATGAAACTCAGTATCGTCATCCCGGTCTTCAATGAAAAAGACACCCTGGAAGAGATCATGCGCCGGGTGCAGGCCACGCCGTATGACAAAGAGGTGATCGTCGTGGATGACGCCTCCGCCGACGGCTCCCGGGAGATCATCGCCCGGCTGGCCCAAACCTACGACAACATTCGGGCCTTTTACCACGACCGCAACCAGGGCAAAGGCGCCGCCCTGCGCACCGGCTTCGCCCAGGTCAGCGGCGACGTGGTCCTGATTCAGGACGCCGATCTGGAGTACAACCCCACCGACTACCCGGCCCTGCTGGAGCCCATCCAGCGGGGCGTGGCCGACGTGGTCTTCGGCAGCCGCCTCATCGGCGCCGCGCCCCACCGCGTCCTGTTTTTCTGGCACTATGTGGGCAACAAGGTCGTCACCACCATCTCCAATATGTTCACCAACCTCAACCTGACCGACATGGAGACCTGCTACAAGGTCTTCCGGGCCGAGGTCCTCAACAAGATCCGGATCAAGGCCGAGCGCTTCGGCGTGGAACCGGAACTCACCGCCAAGATCGCCAAGCAGCGCTGCCGGGTCTATGAGGTTCCCATCTCCTACGACGGGCGCGACTATGCCCAGGGCAAGAAGATCACCTGGAAGGACGGCTTCGCCGCCCTCTACTACATCATCCGGTTCAGTTTTACGGATTAGCCATGCAGCCCCCCACGATCCCCCCCGGGAGGCGGCTCCTGCAGTTCTGCCTCGGCCTGTGGCTGGTGCAGGTGGCCTGGCTGGGGTGGTGGTTCGCGCCCGAGGCCGCCGACCTGGGGCGCCGGCTCCTCTCCGGGCAGGTGGGGCCGGTCATCCAGCAGCAGGACCCCTTCGTGCAATGGCTGGCCTCCCTGGCCGCGGTCATACCGCCGGAGGCCGCCTACCTGTTTGCAGACCGCTATGAGGCCGGGAAGGATATTATCGCCCGATATCATCTTTATCCCCGGACCTTCCACCGCTTCAATCCCGAGGTGCCGCCGTCGTTTCTGTTCAGCACCATCGCCCGCACCGGGGCCACCTTTCTGATCATCCGGGATTGGGAAGTGCCGCCGGCCTGGGATTTCCTGGCCGACGGCATCAACCCGGGTTTCAAGGCCGTTCCCGGCCTGGAGCCGGCCTGGGTCTTCCGGCTCGACCCCCGGCAGCTGGTGGGGGGGTATTATGATTGAGACTATCCTGGGCCTGCCGGCCCTCTTGGGGGGGCTGGCTTCCATCGTCCTCGCGGGGTACGGCTTGCTGCTGCTCCTGCCAGGGGCTGACGACCTCACCCCGGCGGAGCGCTTGGCCCTCGGCTTCGGCCTGGGGGCCCTGGCCCTGACCGTCTGGATGCTGGCCCTCACCCGGCTGCAGGTACCCTTTTCCCTGGCCACGGTGGCAGCCCCCTGGTTGGCGCCCCTGGCCCTGACGTTGGCCCTCCCCTCCCGCCGGCGCCTTTGGTCCCGGGACTGCCGGGGATTGTGCTCCTGGCCCCGAACTCTGGTGCAAACCGCCCGGAACAGTCCCGTCCCGGCCCTGGCCGGCCTGTTTGCGGCCCTCATCGCCCTGACGTTCCTGTTTGCCACCCTGCGGGCCGTACTCTACCCGATCTGGGCCTGGGACGCCATCGCCACCTGGGGCCTGAAGGCCAAGGTCTTCTACCTCCACCGCGCCCTGTACCTGGGGAATATCGACGCCCATAACTATTACCCCAACCTGGTCCCCCTGCTCATGACCTATTTGTATTTGTGGTTCGGCGGGGTCAAGGACTGGCTGGTGCAGGGGCTGTTCCCCGGCTGGGGGGCCTGCCTGCTGCTCCTCTTCGCCAGCTTCCTCCGGCGGCTGGGAGTCTCCGCCCTGGGGACCTGGGGCGCCTGCGCCTTTGTCCTCACCAGCGGGGCAACGTTAATCGTGCACCTCTATATCGCCTATGCCGATCTGGCCCTGACCTTCTATACCCTGGCCCTGACCGGCCTGCTCTTCCTGAAGCTCAAAAATTGCGCCCCCCGGGGTTCCCTGGGGCTGGCCGCCCTGATGGGGGCCGCCCTGGCCTGGAGCAAGTACGAAGGCTGGCCCCTGGTCCTCATCGTCTTCCTGGCCGCCTTTTTGACCCTACTATGGCTGCGGCCTCCCGGCTGGAGGCGTCACTTCGCCGCCCTGGTGGTCGTCCTGGGGACCATCTATCTCTCCACCCTGCCCTGGCGCCTCTTTGTGCGCGGGTTAGGCGTTGACGTGGGCTCCGATCATCTTTTGGGTTTTTTCCCCGACCAATTCCTGCTGGCAGTTTATTATGTTGGCCTTGCCCTGATCTGGCCGCCATACTTCAGCCTGTTTTTTCCCGCCGTGCTGCTGGCCCTGGGTTGGCAGTGGCGCACCGTATGGCGTTCCCCCAATCTTTTTCTGGCCCTGTTTCTGGGGGGCAGCCTGGCCGCCACGATACTGGCCTATGCCGTCGCCCCCACCGCCGCGGCCGAGTTCCCCCTGTATGTCCGGGGCACGGTGGATCGGCTGCTCCTCCACGTGGTCCCGGCCCTGGGCCTGGCGTTGGCCGCCCCCCTGGCCGCCTGGCTGCCGGACTCACCCTCCGCCTGAGGCCGGAAACGACTCCGGCAGGGCCGCGACCGACCTTGCCTGTCTGAATCTATCATTATATTGAAGCGGAGTTTTATTGACTCTTGCGTCTCTGCAGGAGGAGGGGCAGCAGACCGCTTTCCACCAGGAGCATCGTTCCCGTCTCTATCCCCCTCCCCTTGCCTCCGCCTTTCTCCCCGTGATACATTTAGACCCCATGGAACCCGCAATCCGGGCCACCGGCATCCGCAAGACCTACCACTCCGGCTTCTGGCGCCGGCGGACCCATGAGGTCCTCCGGGGCGTGGACCTGACCGTGCCGGTGGGGACCATCTTCGGCATCCTGGGCCCCAATGGGGCCGGCAAAACCACCTTGATCTCCATCCTGGCCACCCTGTTGATCCCCGAAGCCGGTCAGATTACGGTCCTGGGGGTGGACGCCCTGGGCCACCGCCGGCGTCTGCAGCAGCAGATCAACCTGGCCTCCGGGGCCGCCAACTTCCTGTGGTCCCTGACGGTGGTGGAAAACCTTTTCTTCTATGGCCGCCTCTACGGGTTGCGGGGCCGGGCTCTCACCCGCCGGGTGGATGAGCTCATCGAGCTGTTCGAACTTACCGAGCACCGCCGGGCCAGCTTCGACAAGCTCTCCTCCGGCCTCAAGCAGCGCCTGGCCCTGGCCAAGAGCCTGATCAACTCCCCCCGGCTGCTGTTTCTGGACGAGCCCACCACCGGCCTCGACCCAATCATGGCCCGGCACACCCGGGAGGAAATCCGGCGCCTGAATGAAAGCACCGGCCTCACCATCCTGCTCACCACCCACAACATGCGGGAGGCCGAGTTCCTCTGCGACGAGGTGGCCTTCCTGCACGGCGGCCGGATTCAGGGGCAGGGCAGCATTCCCGCCCTCCAGGAGCAGCTGGCCCTGGGCGACCGCCTGCTGCTGACGTTTCCGGACCGTCTGCCCGCCCTGGCCTTTGACAAGTTTCCCGGGGTCCTGGCGGTGCAGCCCCGGCCGCCGGTCCTGGAACTCATCGTCGACCACGGCGAGCTGCGCCTCCCCGCCATTCTGCGGGAACTGCTGTGCACCGACATCCACCCTGTCCGGGTGCAGTATCGGGAAGCCGATCTGGAGGACCTCTATCGTGAATTTACCCGTTGAGTTCTCCAAGAGCTTCGCCTTTGCGGCCCGGGCCATGATCATGAACCGCCGCAACGTCTTTGCAGTCTTCGAGATGTTTTTCTGGCCGCTCATCGGCCTGTTTTCCGTGGGCTTTCTGACCCGCTTCCTGCAACTCGACTCCGGCGCGGTCAGCTTCGTCCTCACCGGGGCCCTGGCCATGAATACCATTCAGATCGCCCAGCTCGACATCTCCTACTCCCTCCTCTACGACGTCTGGAGCAAGTGCCTGAAGCACGAATTCATCGCCCCCATCCGGTTGGGCCACGTCATCCTGGGGGCCGGGGTGGTGGGTCTGGCCCGGGGCCTCATCGTCTTTGCCGTCATGACCGTCCTGGCCGTGTACATCTTCGCCATGGACCTGACCACCCCGGGGCTGGTCCCTCTGGCGATCTTCTTCTTCGGCCTGTTTCTCATGGCGGCCATCGAAGGCGCCCTGGTGCTCTCTTTAGTCCTGACCTTCGGCCACCGCGCCGAGGTCACCGCCTGGGCCATCTCCTACCTGGTGCTCCTCCTGAGCGGCATGTATTACCCTGTATCACTGCTCCCCCCGGGGGTGGAGACGCTGGCCCGGGCCATCCCTCTGACCCATTTCCTGGAGTATTTCCGCAGCTTCTACGGTTTTCCGGCCCCCGGCGGCCACCCCCTGCTCCTGGGGCTGCTCCTGAGCGCCGTTTACCTGACCGTGGGCTATGCCCTGCTGGCCTTCTGCCTGCGCCTGTCCCGCCGGCGAGGCATCTTGCTGAAACTGTCGGAATAGGATATGACCGTAAGCTGACCGTCTTTGGGAGAGGGGGCCAGGGGCCATAGACCCCTGCCCCTTCTCCCCAACCCCTTAAAGGAGGTTGGGAGGGGAGCCGCAGGCCTCCCGGCCCTCCCCTCAAGTTAATCTTTTAAACGCTCTGAGTACTAGCAGGACCTCGGGGTAATGAAAATCTCTCTTTTTTTCATAACGAGAAACTATAAACTGGAAACTGGAAACTCTCATTATGATCGGCGTTTTTGATTCGGGGTTCGGCGGGTTGGCGGTGCTGCGGGAGTTCCTGCAGCTCCTGCCGGACTACGACTACCTCTATCTGGGGGATAACGCCCGCATCCCCTACGGCACCCGGTCCGACGAGGTCGTGCTGCGCTTCACCCACCAGGCCGTAGATTTCCTCTTCCAGCAGGGCTGCAGCCTCATCATCCTGGCCTGCCACACCGCCTCGGCCAAGGCCTTGCGGCGCATCCAGCAGCAGTATCTCCCTCTGCATTACCCCGACCGGCGCGTCCTGGGGGTGGTCATTCCCACCGTGGAGGCCGCCCTGGAACTGACTGCGTCCGGCCGCATCGGGGTCATCGCCACCGAAGGCACGGTGGTCTCCAACTCCTTCAAGATCGAGCTCCAGAAGATCAACCCGGACGTTCGGGTCTTCCAGCAGGCCTGCCCGCTGCTGGTCCCCATCATCGAATCGGGCGAACAGGACTGGGAGGGCACCGACCTCATACTGACGAAATACCTGACCCCGCTCCGGGCCGCGGCGGTGGACACCCTGATCCTGGGATGCACCCACTACTCCATCCTCAAACCCAAGGTGCAGGCCCTGATGGGCCCTGGCGTGCAGACCATCTGCTCCGGCCAGGTCTCGGCGGGGAAATTGGCCGACTACCTCCGGCGCCACCCGGAGATCGACTCCCGTTTGGGTCGCGGCGGCTCCCGGCACTATCTCACCACCGACCTCACCCCCCGCTTTGCCCAGCTCGCCAGCCTGTTCATGGGCCAGCCCATTCAGGCTGAAATCGTGCAATTGTAAGGCGACCTTATCTTTCCTTATCAACGGATCATTACATTAGGAAACGGACCTGTTGTTCTTGGGCGTGGAACGATGGAATACTTGGTCCCCCCGATGGACCGGAAGATGGCGATACGTTAGCCCGGAAAGGTGAATACGGGGAACGTTGTCGTCCGGGTCTTGCCGGATAACCGTCTCTTAACAAAATAATATCCATATTGATTTTTTTTCTTCCATTGTTACCTGTTTAATAAGACAACCTTTTTAGTAGTCCGCTCTGGAGAGGGGTTTTAGAATGGCTGACATTCTTGACCCCGGAGAAGAAAACCGGCGGATGTCTTTCTTGGCGCTGACACCATCTCTACCGCTGCGGATGGCGGGGTTGAGGTGATCCGGCCCGCCCCTCCACCAACCAGTCCTTGCCCGATTTCATGTCGATACCATCTCGGAACCCAAGGGAATCCATCGGCGGATTTCCCCAAGTCTGAAAACCATCATACATTATGGGAGGGACACCATGAAAAAATCACATTGGCGACTGGTGATGGTGGCGACATTCGTAGGACTGGGTGTCGTGATGCCGGGGATGGAGCCCACGGCGCTGGCGATGTCGAGCAACCACAATCACGAACTGGGGGTGTATAGCCTGAAGGAGTACGGGACCTATGAGGGCGAATCCTGGAAAGCCAATTTGCCCATGCCCTACAGCGACCCCGAAAACTACCTGAATGATCCGGCCGGGGCGTTCTGGGACCTCATGACCACGGGGGCTACCTCGGAGTACGCCCATACCGATTCCCGAAAGCGGGAGAACGACCGGGTGAACATTCACACCATCTTTCCCATTGCCGGAGACGGCTGGAAGGATTGGAACCAGTTCGATCTGGTGTTTTTCTTTGGGCACAATAATATGATTACGCCGCCGCACCCCTGTTACGACAGCCATTTCTGGTCCAACAGCAGCGGCCACTGGGCCGAGGTGACAGGCGGCATGTGTGATTGGGGCACGGCCCGGCTGCCTTACGAGTATTACCCCACCGACATCACTGCCGGGGAGGTGTCGCCGGGGGCGGTGATCTACCTGCACGAACCCTTTACGTCGGCCCTGCCGGGCTGGCATTTTATCCCCGGCCGCGGCTCCGTGGCCCAAACCCAGGCCCAGGACACCCCGGCGGGGAACACAGCGGGCACCACCATCTCCTGCCCGGGAGGATTAGGGACGGGCGGCGACCTGGAGTGGCTCATCCTGCACGGCTGCCAGGCGGTGATCGTGGCCAACGAAGAGGGAACGGCCTATCATCCCATGGGGGCCACGGCCTTCAGCCTGAGTTGGGACGGCTTCCATATTGTCATGGGCCATTACCGCAGCTACGGTATGGGTGAATTGCGGGACCTGTCCCCCATGGCGACCAACCTGCTGGCCGGGGAGCCGGTCCAGGCTGCCTACTTCCTTACCTATCCCCGGGACAATCTGTCGGCGATTGCGGCGGAACATTGCGGCACCATTGATCCGGAGCGGGATCACGCGGCGTTGGCCGACTATTTACGGGACGACTCGTACATGAACACGGATACCTGGTTGGCTCCCAAATCGGATATCACCGGCAATCCCAATTTATGGTATGTGAAGTGGATCCGAGAGGACGGGACCGCTGCGGAAGATTGGCGGGAACCCTTCTGCGGCCGCATTGCCGGGGCCAGGGAGGGGACCGGAGCGACGGGATGGCCCCAGAGAACCGAAGTCGATCTGACCGATTACCACATCAAAGACCCTGATGTGCAAAAGGCTTTGGGGATGAAGGCGATTCCCATCCGGTCAAAGAGTTACGTCATCCCGGACCAAGACCTGCCCGTCCTGAAACTCCGGGAGGTTCCGGAAGAGGAGGCCCGGGCGAAGCTCACGGAGATCAGAGAGCGTTACGGGACCGAAAAAGCCGGTAAGAAGCCGGAGAATGACCTGGGTTACAGTGTGGCCGCCAAAGATGGCACCCAGGTCTTTTGGGTGGCCAAGGCCTCGGGGGCCAGCAGTTACTCGGAGACCAAGGCTTCCATGGCCAGACCCACCTCCATCCGCAATCCCCGCCAGGCGGTGGAGCTGGCCTTGAAACAGGTGGTGCTCAATAAATTGGTGGAGCTGGGGCCCCAGGAATCCCTGGACGTGGTGTTCGTCTCCCACGTGGTCAATGCGGCGGTGAAGGACCCCAAGGCCAAGAAGACCCTCGTCCAATATCCGGCGGATTACTTTGTGGGTCTGGGACGCAGGTACAAAGGGGTGCCGGTGGTGGGCAGCAAGCTGGTCCTGCGGCTGGGGGAGGATGGCAAGGTGTTGGGAATGCAGAAGAACTGGCGGCCCATTGTCGGGGAACTGGGTCAGGTAAGTATCAAAAAAACTGAATGGCAGGAGCGCTTGCGGGCCAAGCTGGAGGCCCAGAAGGTGCTCAAACCGGGACAGACGCTGGATAAGGACATCAGAATCCTGAACGTGGGGTGCGGCTATCTGGAAGGACCGATTTTGTTCGAGCAGAAGCAGATGGCCCCCGGGTGTATTGTGAGCTATCGGCCGGTGAAGCATTCTGATCCGGCGGACCAATTTTCCCAGGTGGTGGTGCCACTGGCGAAAACGGAGTTCGACCTGCTGGGCAGCCTGAAAAAGTATCCCCCCGCCCCGGCCGACCCCGATAAGGTCAAACCGGTAACTGATCCGGACGACAAAGGAAAGGACGAAGAACAATAAGGGAGGACGGCCGGAACTGGGACAACGGGGACGGGGCGGGTCTGAGGGCCCGCCCCGTCGGCTTTTTACTGGGAGCATTAAAAGGATTAACTTGAAGGGAGGGCCGGGGGGGCTACGCCCCCTGGCCCCCTCTCCCAGATGCAGCTCCTCTCTGGTTCTCATTCATTGCCCTGGTGGCCCGCGACCACAATGGCCACCGGAGCCTGTTTTAGTTGCATGGAGCTGGGATTGGTTTTGGAGATTTCTGCCATCACCCTGGGGTCATTAATCACCATGCCTTAAGGCAGGATTGACATGAGTTCCAAGCACCTGAGCCGGCAACGGTCATTTTTCCTTTAACTTTATCCGACCTCCTGCCGATCTTTATGTCGTTTGAAAATACTCGGAAAGGAGCTTGCTTCAATGAAAACCACCTGGAAGTCACTGAAATTCATGTTTTTCTGCGGCCTTGCCCTCACCTTCCTGGCCTCTCTGGGGGCCTTGGGATGTGCCACCCCTCCCGCCGCGGGAGAGAAGATGGCTGCTGCCGCCCCCAGTCCGGCGGATGAAAAAATCTATCAAGACGAATCCGATCTCTTTACCGGGCCGGGCACTGTTCCACCTGGTAAATCTTCCCGCTCCGTCTCCGGAGCGAAACTTTACCAAGATGAGTCTGACCAGTTCACCGGCTCGGGCACTGTGAAACCCAGCAAAGCCTCCCGGCCGGCCTCCAGCGGAAAGATTTACCGGGACGCCTCCGACCGGTTCGAATAAGGACGCTTCAGCCTTTGGGGTCTTGCAGCACCTTTACGGGACAGAAATAATCCGGGGCGGATCTCTCGATACGCCCCGGTTTTTCATCTGATCTTGGTGGACAGGGGAGCCGGTGGCTGCAGGTCCGGGCCTCCCGGTCCCAACCCCTCAAGGTGCATCGTGTTCGTCCTATTACCAGGTGTTAGTATGCAGCCGGGCGGGGTCGAAGTGATTCTCCCGCACCTTCTGCTCTGCCGGATACCCGAGAGGAATGATGCACAGTGGCAGAACCTGCTCCGGCAGCTTGAGGATCTTTTGCACCGCCGGAATCCGTTCGGGGTAGGGATAAATCGCGGTCCACACCGCCCCCAGGCCCATCGCATGGGCCGCCACCAGGATGTTCTCGGCGGCCACGGCGCCATCCAGTTGCCAGTAGCCCTTGCCGGGAAACTTCTCCTTGCCCTGGTGGCCCGCGACCACGATGGCCACCGAGGCCCGTTTGAGCTGCATGGAGGCGGGATTGGTTTGGGAGATTTCTGCCATCACCTTGGGGTCATTAACCACCACAAACTCCGTGGAGCGCTCGTTGAAGGCGCTGGGGGCGCTCATCCCCGCGGTCACCAGCAACTGCACCAGCTCCTCCGGCACCGGCCGGGAGGTGTAGTTCCTGATGCTGCGCCGGGTCAGGATGGCGGTGACGGCATCCATGGTCCCCCCGGGAACCTTGATCTCTGCGGCGGGGGGCGCTGCCGCCGGCTTGGCTTCGGCTCCCGCCGCGGGCTTCGTCACACCCGCCAGGGCAAGTCCGATGATCGCCCCCACCATCATGATCTGCACCGTGGTTACTGCATACCTGAATACTTGCATCGGTCACCTCCTGCTTCGCATTGGACAGAAGATAATACCGCCCGGGCCCCTGATCCAGTAGGGCAACCGCCACCTTTTCCACCGGCCCCCGGTCTCGAACGGAAAACTTTCTGGTTGAAAAAGATCAGTCCCTGTGCTATCTCACAGGGGAACCGGACTGTTAGCACAGTTGCGGCCTCAAGGGGGCCATTGCCTTCTGGGGTTGAATAGAGTAAACTTTTTCTAGGAACGCCTATCAGAGTAGGCAAGATGATCGCTGGTCAGCCTTTGCGAGGCTGGCGGGAGGAAAGTCCGAGCTCCACAGGGCAGGGTGCTGGGTAATCCCCAGTGGGGGCGACCCTAAGGAAAGTGCCACAGAGAATAGACCGCCTGGGTGACATGTGCGCCCCGGTAAGGGTGAAACGGTGAGGTAAGAGCTCACCAGTTCCGATGGTGACATCGGAAGCTCGGTAAACCCCACCCGGAGCAAGGCCAAATAGGGGAGCGTTTGAGGGCGGCCCGTCCAAGGCTCCCGGGTAGGCCGCTGGAGGCCGCAGGCAACTGCGGTCCTAGAGGAATGATCATCACCGGAATCTTCCGGGACAGAACTCGGCTTATTGCCTGCTCTGATAGGCCTCTCTCTTCCTACTCGCCGTTTTGACATCCCGAGCCAGTCAAGGACAATTACACACATGAGCGGCCGCATTGCCCCCTTGCTGCAAACCTCCGGGGATGTCCCCGAGATCTCCGTGGTCATCCCCGTCTTCAATGAGGAAGACAACCTGGCGGAGTTGACCCGGCGCCTGCTGGACACCTTGACCGCCATGGAGCGTTCCTTTGAAATCATCCTGGTGGATGACGGTTCCAGCGACCGTTCCTGGGACCTGATCCAGGAACTCCATGGCCGCCACCCCCAGCACCTCCGGGGCCTTCAGTTCAGCCGCAATTTCGGGCAGCACCAGGCCATCTTCGCCGGGTTTCAGGCCTCCCGGGGCGAGATTGTGATTACCCTGGACGCCGACCTGCAAAATCCCCCGGAAGAAATCCCCCGGTTGGTGGCCAAGATCGAAGAGGGCTACGACACCGTGGGCGGTTGGCGGGAACAGCGCCAGGACTCGCTGTTTCGCAAGATTCCGTCGGCCCTGGTCAACTGGGTCATGTCCAAGGTGACCGGCATCCACTTACGGGACTACGGCTGCATGCTGCGGGCCTACCGGCGCACGGTGGTGGACAGCGTCAACCAATGCCCGGAGTCCTCGAGCTTCATCCCGGCCCTGGCCAACAGCTTCGCCCGCCGGGTCACCGAGATCCCGGTGGGCCACGCCGAACGGGAAAAGGGCTACTCCAAGTATGGTTTGATCAAGCTCATCCGGCTCAACTTCGATCTCATGACCGGCTTCTCGCATCTACCCATCCATGCGGTGGGGATTCTGGGCCTGCTCATCTCTCTGGCCGGCTTTGCCTTCGGGGTGTTTCTGTTTATCCGCCGCCTGTGGTTGGGGCCGGAACTGGAGGGGGTGTTCACCCTGTTCGCCATCCTCTTTGTCTTCATGGGGCTGCAGATGTTCGGCCTGGCCCTGGTGGGCGAATACGTGGGTCGCATCTACCGGGAGGTGCGGCAGCGGCCCCGCTTTGTCATCCGGCAGGAGTTGGGGTAGTCAGTAGAGGAGGAACAGATATGCCCGAATTATCAGTTATTCCTCTAAATAATGATCATAGTGTTAACATCAGAGCAACTGATAATCTTACTTTTCTCAGAAGTATTCCAAACTCAATCATAAAACTTATCATAACATCTCCACCTTACAACATCGGGAAACAATATGAAAAGAGAACTCCATTAGATCGATATCTTATAGAACAAGCAATGTGTATTGCTGAATGTGTTAGAGTATTGCATAATAAAGGCAGTATATGTTGGCAAGTTGGCAATTATATATCAAAAAATGGCGAAGTTGCCCCGCTCGATATTTTATTATATCCATTATTTAAGCAACATGGATTATATTTACGCAACAGGATTATTTGGCACTTTGAGCATGGATTACATTGCCAAAAGAGGTTTTCAGGCAGGTATGAAACCATTTTATGGTTTACAAAAAATGATGATTACACTTTCAATTTAGATTCAGTACGTGTTCCCCAAAAATATCCCAATAAAAAATATTTTAAGGGCGATAAGGTTGGTCAGCTATCATGTAATCCATTAGGGAAAAATCCAGGTGATTTATGGATATTCCCAAATGTAAAAGCAAATCATTGTGAAAAAACAGAACACCCATGCCAATTTCCTGTGGAATTAGTGGAAAGATTGGTCTTAGCATTAACTGATCCTGGCGATATCGTCCTTGATCCATATATGGGTGTCGGAAGCAGTGTTATCGCAGCCATAAAACATCGTAGGATTGGATATGGTTGTGATATAATTCCAAAATATGTAGATATCGCATGGGACAGAATACATAAATTCAGGGATGGAACGTTAAAGTTAAGAGAAATGAATAAATCGGTTTATGATCCCTCTCTCCCCGGGGGTGGCCATAAATGAACATGAGGATTTTCAGTTATCGTTATGCAGAAGAGATCATTCAATATGAAAGGCATGGCGATGCCTGGAATGAAATATGGGAAATTATTAATAACACGCCCGTATTTATTTATCCCAATAAATCAGTCAAGAATACTAAATTGGATGTCATGCAACAGATTATGAATACGTGTTTCGATTATATTTTAGTTAACAATCATAGTTGGGAATTTCATCCTCTGGCCACCCGAATAGAAAACTCTCAATTAAAGGCAGATTATCGCAAGTCTTTCGAGGGGCTAACAATTCAAGCTGAGGTTCAATTTGGCAATATGGCAAGATGGTACAGCGATATATTCAAATTTCAAACAGCTTATTCACAGTCATTAATCAAAATTGGTCTTAGCATAATTCCTGTTTATGATCTTGCTGTTAGGATAGATTCAAACGTTGTTAATTTTGAAAGAGCCATAAAAGAAATTGCCTCAGCCGAGATGTCTATAACATTACCGATATTATTAATCGGTCTTGCAGTTGACCAAGAAACCAGCATAATCGACGTTTCAAAATGCCAATTTAGTAATGCGAGCTCCGCCAATAAGCGAGATAACCGGTGTAGAATTGTTCATGGTTATTTGAATAATATTCCTATGGAGCAGATTAGTCCTGATAGCCCCCTGGGCCATAGTCCTTATCCAGGAGGAGAAGACGATGGCGCGGAATGATGATACCCTTATGGACTCCAATTGGTGCATCCCATGCGCCTGATCTTCTTCGGATATCAAAATATCGGGTTTCGGTCGCTCACGGCCCTGATCGAATTGGCGAGCCAGTTCGGGGATACCATCGCCGCAGTGGTGACCCATACCGACGACCCCGGGGAAAACATCTGGTTCCCGTCGGTCCGGGAGCTGGCCGGGGCCCATGGCATCCCCGTACATGAGCCCCGGGACCCCAACGCTTTCGGTTTTGTCGAGCTCCTGAAGGGCCTGGCCCCGGATTTTCTGATTTCGTGCTATTACCGGTACATGCTGAAGCAGCCGCTGCTGGACCTGCCGGTCCGGGGCGCCTTGAATCTGCACGGGAGTCTGTTGCCCCGGTACCGGGGCAAATGCCCCATCAACTGGGTGCTGGTGCACGGCGAGACCGAAACCGGGCTCACCCTGCACTACATGGAGGAAAAGCCCGACCGTGGGGATATTGTAGCCCAACAGCGGGTGCCCATCTTCCCGGACGACACCGCCCTGACCCTGAATCTGAAGCTGGCCGCGGCCGCGGAGGCCCTGTGGAACGAGATCTACGCCGAGCTGCGGGCGGGTACGGCCCCCCGCCGGCCCCAAGATCACTCCCGAGCCAGCTATTTCGGCGGCCGGGGGCCGGAAGACGGTCTCATCAACTGGCAGCACAGCGCCCGACAGATCCACAACCTGGTGCGGGCCGTCACCAAGCCGTATCCCGGGGCCTTCACCCAGGTGCAGGGGAAAACGTTCTTCATCTGGGCCGGTCGCGCCCTGGGCCATGATAGAGAGATCTCTCCCGCCCCCCAGCCCGGGGGGATTATCCTCGACCCGGCCCACCCCGAACATGTCCTGGTCCAAACCGGGCAGGGTCTGTACCAGATCACCCAGGGGCAGTTCGAGGGAGAACCCGCCCTGGCCGGGGAGGCTCTGGCAACCAGACTGCTCGGCTATCACGGACACGTCCTGGGATACATTCAGCCTTAAAGTGGAGGTTCCCCGATCTTGAAAATCCTCATCCTCGGCGTCAACGGCTTCATCGGCAATGCCCTGGTGCACCGCATTCTCACCACCCGGGACTGGGAGGTCTATGGCATGGACCTCTATAACAACAAACTGGAACATTCCCTGAACCACCCCCGGTTTCATTTCCTGGAAGGCGACATCGCCATCAACAAGGAATGGATCGAATACCATATCAAGAAGTGTGATGTGGTCCTGCCGCTGGTGGCCATCGCCACCCCCATGACCTACGTCAAACAACCCCTGCGGGTCTTTGAGCTGGATTTTGAGGAAAACCTGCGGGTCGTGCGCCAATGCGTCAAGTACCAGACCCGGATCATCTTCCCCTCCACTTCCGAGGTCTATGGCATGTGCCCGGAAGGGGAATTTGACGAGGATTCAAGTCCGTTGGTGTTGGGACCGATAAACAAGCAGCGCTGGATCTACAGCTGTTCCAAACAGCTCCTGGACCGGGTCATCTGGGCCTATGGCCAGGAGGGGGCGCTGCAATTCACCCTGTTCCGGCCCTTCAACTGGATCGGCCCCAAACTGGACGACATTTACGCCGCCAAGGAAGGCAGCTCCCGGGTGGTGACCCAGTTCATCATCAACCTGGTGAACCGCGAGCCCATTCGGTTGGTGGACGGCGGCTTGCAAAAACGCTGTTTCACCTATATCGAGGACGGCATCGACGGCCTCATGCGGATCATCGAAAACCCCGGGGGGGTCGCCGACGGCCAGATCTTCAACCTGGGCAACCCCGACAACGAGGCTTCGGTGAAGGAACTGGCCCGGATGCTCCTCACGATGTTCCGGGACCATCCCAACCACCGTCAAGATCCGGAGTACTCCGAGATCGTCGAGGTGCCGCACGAATCCTACTACGGAAAGGGTTATCAGGACATCCTCAGCCGCAAGCCGTCCATCGCCAAGGCCCGGATGCTCTTGCAGTGGCAACCGAGCACCGACCTGGCGACTTCGCTGCAATACACCCTGGAGGCCTTCCTGGATGAAGTCCGGGTCCAGGAGGCTCAGGCCACGGGGCCGGAACTCTATTGATCCGTCTGGCCCTGAAGATCGACGTCGATACCCTGGTGGGCTTTCAGGAGGGAGTTCCCGCCCTCCTGGAGGTCCTGAGGAAGTGGGACGTCCCCGCCAGTTTTTTCGTGGCCATGGGACCCGACAATTCCGGCCGGGCCATCCGTCGCATCTTTACGCGCAAGGGATTCCTGAAAAAAATGCTGCGCACCGGGGCGCCTCGCCTGTACGGCTTCAAGACCATGCTCTACGGGACGATATTGCCGGCTCCCATGATCGCCGCCGCCGACCCGCAGCTCTTCCGGTCCATCGCTGCGGCCGGTCATGAACTCGGCCTGCACGGCTACGATCACGTCCACTGGCACGACCATCTGGTGACCATGTCTCCGTCCGCCACGCAGGCGGAGCTCCGGCGGGCGCAGGGGATTTTCCAGGAGATCATGGGCCACCCGGCCCGGGCCTTCGCGGCCCCCGGCTGGCAATGCAGCCCGGCGGCCCGGGCCGCCCTGGCCGCCGAGGGGTTTGTGTACGCCAGCAACACCCGGGGTTGTTTCCCCTTTTTTCCCCGCTACGATGGCGAGGTCTCCACGGTGCTGGAAATCCCCACCACCCTGCCCACCCTGGACGAATACCTGGGCCTGGACGGTCGCACCCCGACGGATTTCTTCGCCGCGGTCCTGGAGGAGCCCGACACGTCCCGCGTTCAGGTTCTGACCATCCACGCCGAAGTGGAGGGGCGGCCTTATCTCGTAGATTTCAGCAGGTTTATCGAGCAGGCTCAATCCCGGCAGATCAGCTTCCTGCGCCTGGGAGATTATGCCGCCGAATTGTTGCGGCAGCCTCGCACCGTGCCGCTGGCGCCGGTGGTGCGGGGCACCCTGCCCGGCCGGGCCGGAGAGGTTTCCTGTCAGGGGCCGGCGGAGGAGACCACATGAACGTGGGAGTCATCGTCCCCGCGGCCGGATTGGGCGTGCGCATGAAGAATCAGACCCCGAAGCCCTATCTGGAACTGGGGGGCAAGCCCATCCTGGCCCACACCCTGGCGATCTTCGAGGCCCTCTCCGACGTGCACGAAGTCACCGTGGTGACGCACCCCGCCAATTTGGAATATTGCCGCCAGAAGGTCATCGAACCCGGTGGGTTCCGCAAGGTCCTGCGGTTGGTGCCCGGCGGCAAGGAACGCCAGGACAGCGTCTATCATGCCTTGAAGATCCTGCACCAGCAGGAGAACCTGGAGATCATCCTGGTGCACGACGGCGTCCGGCCCTTTGTCACCCCCCAGCAGATCCGCCAGGTCATCGCCGCGGCCCGGGAACAGGGGGCCGCCATCCTGGCCCGGCCGGCCTCCGATACCATCAAACGGGTGAATAAATCCCGTAAAATAGTCGCCACCCTGGACCGCCGGGAAATCTGGTTGGCCCAAACGCCCCAGGGATTCCAGACCGACATCATCTGGCGCGCCTTTATCGAGGCCTACAGCCGGGACTATTACGGCACCGACGAGGCCTCCCTGGTGGAGCAGTTGGGTCTGCCGGTGACAGTGGTGCCGGGCTCGTCCCACAACATCAAAATCACCACCCCCGAAGACCTGGTCTGGGCCGAAGCCATCCTGGCGCAACGGGACTCCGGGACATGATGCGGGTCGGAATGGGCTACGACGCCCACCAGTTGGTGAGCGGCCGCCCGCTCATCCTGGGCGGGGTGGCAATCCCGTATCACCTGGGGTTGCTGGGCCACTCCGACGCCGACGTCCTGACCCATGCCATCGGCGACGCCCTGCTGGGGGCGGTGGGGGCCGGCGACCTGGGCCGCCACTTCCCCGATACCGACCCGGCCTACCGCGGCATCTCCAGCCTCCTGCTCCTGGAACAAATCGTGGCAGTGGTCCAGGCTCAGGGCTACCGGGTGGGCAACGTGGACGCCACGGTGGTGGCCCAGGCCCCCAAACTGGTGCCCCATTTTCCCCAGATGGTAGCCAACCTGGCAAAAATCATGCATATTGAGCCCGGCGCGGTCAATCTGAAGGCCACCACCACCGAGGGCATGGGGTATGCCGGTCGGGGGGAAGGCATCGCCGCCTACGCCGTGGTCCTGGTGCAGAGGGCCTAAGGACGGCGGCCCGGGGTCACGGCGGCGCGCCGTTCCCTGCTCCACCCCTCGAAAAATTCCCATTTCCCCGCGGCGTATGATACAATGGCCTCATTTTCAGGCGACCTGTGCCTAATCGAGTCTGATATCCAAGGATACCGCCCGTGAAACACACCGTCTGTTTCCAGCCTTACAATGTCTGTGTGGAAGTGGAAAATGGCGAAATCCTCTTGCGCGCCGCCATGGAAGCGGGGGTCCATATCAATGCCTCCTGCGGGGGTGAGGGCGTCTGCGGCAAGTGCAAGATCATCCTGGAGGAGGGCGAACTTGACAGCGTGCGGGGCGCCTCCCAGAGTGAGGAGGACTGGCGCCTAGGCTTCCGACTGGCCTGCCAGTCCCGGGTGCTCTCCGACGTCACCGTGCGCATCCCGCCGGAATCGCTGTTCGACAAGCGCATCCTGCGGATGAAGCCCAAGGCCGCCCGACTGCGTGCCCTCCCCTTCGATACCGCGGAACTGCGCGCCGCGGGCCGGTACAACCCCGCCTTCCAGAAAAAATTCCTTCAGATGCCCTCCCCCACCCTGGCGGACAACGTCTGCGATTTGCGCCGCCTGCGGGAGACCTTGAAAAAGAGACACCAGCTGGACAACATCACGGTGGACTTCTTCCTTACCCGGAAGCTGGCTGAGGTCTGCCGGCAGGAGGACTTCGCCGTTACCACCACCCTGGACTTTGCCCAGCGCCGTTCCCGCAAACCCAGGCTGGTGAACGTCGAGCCCGGGGACACCACCGGCCGCCATTTCGCCCTGGCGGTCGATATCGGCACCACCACGGTCTGGGTGCGCCTGCTGGATCTGGTGGAGGGCGCCATCGTGGACGAACTGGGGGAATACAACGCCCAGATCAGCTACGGGGAAGACGTCATCAGCCGCATCATCTATGCCGCCAAATCCGGGGGCCTGGAGCGGATGCAGCAACTGGTGGTGGGTACCATCAACTCCGTCATCCAGGCCCTCCTTAAACGGCATAAGCTCTCCACGGAAGATGTTTCCCACCTGACCCTGGCCGCCAACACCACCATGACGCACCTGTTTTTAGGGCTGGACCCCAAGTACATCCGCCTCAGCCCCTATACCCCCACCCTGTGCGCCATCCCCCCGGTCCGGGCCCGGGATTTGGGGCTGGAACTGCCCCTGCACGTCTATATCTATTGCCTCAGCAACGTCTCCAGCTACGTGGGCGGGGATATCGTCTCCGGGGTGCTGGGCTCCGGCATGTACCAGGAGAGCAAACTGACCCTGTTCATCGATATCGGCACCAATGGCGAGATCGTGGTGGGGAACCGGGATTGGATGGCCTGCGCCGCCTGCTCCGCCGGCCCGGCCTTCGAGGGCGGCGGCATCCGCTTCGGGATGCGGGCCACCCACGGGGCCATTGAAGACGCCGGCATCAACCCCGAGACCTTCGAACCCATGATCATGACCGTGGGCCTGGTGAAACCCAAGGGGATCTGCGGCTCCGGGCTCATCAACCTCCTGGCCTCGTTCATGGAGACGGGGCTCATCACCCCCGACGGCAAGTTCCGGGAAGACCTGGACACCCCCCGCATCCGCCAGGGGGATTCCGGGCGGGAATACGTCCTGGCCTGGGCCGCGGAAACCCAGATCGACCAGGATATCGTCCTGTCCGAAGTGGACATCGACAACCTGATGCGGGCCAAGGGCGCCATGTTCGCCGGCTACGTCACCTTGCTGGAGGGCGTGGGACTGCAGATCACCGACCTGGAACAGGTCATCCTGGCCGGGGCCTTCGGCAGCTTCATCAACATCGAAAACGCCATCATGATCGGCCTGCTTCCCGATCTCCCCCTGGAAAACTACCAGTTCGTGGGCAACGGCTCCCTCCTGGGCGCCACCTGCATGGCCTTCTCCCGGGAGATGCTGGAAGAGGAACGCCGGGTCGCCCTGATGATGACCAACTTCGAACTCTCCGACACCCCGGGCTACATGGACCGCTACATCGCCGCCCTGTTCCTGCCCCACACCCAGATGGACTTCTTCCCCAGCGTGACGGAGAGATTGCGGAGATGAGATGCTGAGATGTGGGGGAGGGCCAGGGGCCACAGGCCCCTGCCCTCCCTCACACCCCCTCCCCACCCGTGGAGAGGTATGGTAACGGCTGAGGGCGGGATTTCCCGCCCTCAGCCGTTACCATAGGCTTGCAATCATCTAGGGGATTTGGTGAAGTGGCCGTTATTTCAGTTGATCTCGCATATAGGAAATACTCTGATATAGGTTTGGTCGTTCTGCGGCTAACAGGTGAAACGATAGATATCGAGCCAATTAGACTCACCCACCTTGGTGGGGATCCCTCCTCGCAAGCTCTGGCAAAGATAATCTGCGAATTAGCCGAACAATGCCAATCTTCCATCGTTTTCCTTGATGGTCCTCAGGGGTGGAAGGATCCAGCAAATGGATTGGAACATTGCCGTTTGTGTGAACGACAATTAGCGACCCCGGGGAAAACAGGGCTGCCAGGAAATACAAAACCACAGAATTACCTCTCCTACATCTCTTTTTCCATTGATGTCTTTGACTCCCTGGCTAACAGAGGCTGGGGTCGGCTTTCAAATACTGAATCGCCTCTTTCTAGTGGGCCAATTGCTATAGAATCTTTCCCAACTTCTGCCTGGCGCAGCATCGGCCTAACTCCCCTTCCCGGCAAGAAAAAAACAGCGAACCATACTATCATAGAGAAACAGCGAGAACTTGAAAAAGCATTCCCAATTATTGTGAAAAGTGGTGGCCTCTCCCATGATGAACTGCAAGCCGTAGTTGCCGGCCTCGCCGGCATCGAGATAGAACGCAAGAACCAGTCCGGTTACGAGGTGGTAGGAGCGCCACCTTTCAAACTAGCGGGCTCATGGAGAGAGGGATTCATCGTCAATCCGAAACGATATGTCTCTGGATAGAGTAGCGTGGCAACTATACTGAAATAAGGTATAATCATCTTCGTGCCCGTTGGCGGGGGAAGGCGGAGTGCAGCTCCGGCTTCCCCCGCCAAATATCCGGGGTTGGGGGAGGGGTGCGGGGAGGGG
>Ga0228536_1000951_pt1 | contig 37738 bp, 32 predicted proteins | sample SJ1Smetagenome_FD_168611 | JGI IMG/M metagenome (GOLD analysis project Ga0228536, IMG submission 168611) | Enriched culture of PCE-dechlorinating microbial communities from Ithaca, New York, USA - SJ1.S | ecosystem: Engineered > Modeled > Simulated communities (microbial... > Unclassified...
TAAAAAAGGCAAAAACTGCCTCAGATCGGGCTTCGCAAAGCCCTTAAGCCTGGTTTTGGTCTACTGTTTTAGGTTCTTAAGGTTCAGACGCCTTTCGGGGCGTTGTTTCGCATTTCTAAACTCAAGTAATTGATGATTGGGAGGTTATTAATATATTTACCTTTAGCGGTGATATTGTAAAAACCATTGGGCAGTTGTTCGGCGTTGAATTCAGAAGAAACAACGGTGAAATAGGGATTGGGCAATGAGGTGTCATTTAATTTATCGATAGTGGCTTGATGCTCTGGAGCTTCCATCGATTCGATGGTGGCTTCCATTTTGACGGGGTAACGCCAGGAGGCAAACATCCCTTTACGCTTTTCGAAAACACCGTCTTGTCCAATTGGGATGGCAGCCCACACATAATCGCCGTTTTTAATTTCCAGGGGACCAAATTCATTGGAACTGCTAAAACAGTAAAGTGTGTAGGGCATATTTGTTCGTATGACTCCAGAATCACTTTGCAGCATCAGGAGTAGATAAAGGTCGCTAAGTTCAGGATCATCTGCATCGGGAGCGACAAAGGCGGCTTTCTTGATGATGTGTATGCCTTCGCCTTCGGTGACCTCGAATGGAATTTCAGCGACGCCCATTTTGCCGATGATCTCTTCCATTTCCTGCTGGGTGGGCACACCAGAGGAAGAGCTCTCACTTTCCTGTGGAGAGGTTTCGTCCGATGACGATTCTTCACCATCCTGTAAAGGCATTTCTTCCAACATGGGCTCCAGTTGTTCTTCAAGTGATTCCAACACATCTTCCGGCACGTATTTTTCAATGGTGTCGGGCGCGAAACGCAGCAATGCGGCGGCGCCTGCCACGGGCAGTGTGCAGCAAATGCACAGCACAATTAAAACAACCACAACGATAATACAGCCTTTGTTGGATTTCTTGGGAGCGGCAACACTTTGCATGACAGGTGGTTGATCCATAGGTCCTCTTTATGTTGGTTTTGAAATGATCTGGTTGATGATTGAATTTTGGAAATGGCAATCGATGGTCTCCCCCGGGATTCTCTTCGTATTCAAATTAATTATGCCACAATCTGCCAGAGAAATTCCAATGATTTTCTAAAATATGTAAAAGAGAAATTATTGTTTGGTTACCCTCTTGATAAGCGACCATCGGTCGCTTATAATAGCGAATGATGGTCGCTATTAAGGAGAGCTTATGCCCAAAGGTATTCCCCTGACTGAAGAAGAACAAATGCGCCGCCGGCGAGAAATTTTTAATGCGGCGCTGCATTTGTTTTTGGATAAGGGGTTCAACGAGACTTCCATGCGCGAGATTGCTGAAGCTGCCGGGGTTGGCAAATCAACCCTGTATGATTATTTTGTCACCAAGGATGACATTTTGCTTTCGGTAGTGGAAGAAGAAGTGCAGGGGTTGGTAGACAGGGCGCGCCAGATTGCCAGCCAGCCCGTTGGCCCGCAGGAAAAAATTCTTCAAATTGTGCAGGATTATTTGAACTATCTGACGACCAATGAAGTGTTTTTTACCAGGCTCAGCCTGGAAGTGCAGCGCCTTGCGCCAGCCAGCCAGGTGCGCATTCAGACCAGGCGGCATGCCTACCAGGAAGTGATTCGTACGGTGATTGATGAAGGCATTCAGGCAGGCTGCTACCGTCCCATCGATTCGCTGCTGGCGGCGCGCGTCCTGTTGTCGGCGCTTTCGCCCGCGGTGTATACCACGCATAAGAACGTGGATCACGAAAAGATGAAGGAAGATGCGCTGACGCTTTTGTTAAAAGGTCTTGAAGTGTGATTTGGATTGAATATTTTTGGGTATTTGATGCGTAGAACAACGAACAACTCGAAACACACGAAAGCAAATCAAAATCAATTAAGTAAAATAAAAAAATTCGCGTCTTTTGTTGTAAGTAAGAGAAATGGAAAACACGAACTGCATGCAAGAAACGAGATAATGACATGAACAATTACATTCTTCCCCTCGCAGACATTCAGGCTGACCTGGAAACGGTGGGCGGCAAAGGCATGTCGCTGGCGCGTATGCTGCGCGCCGGGCTGCCCGTTCCGGGTGGTTTTCATGTGACAACCGAAGCCTACCGGTGTTTTGTAAAAGAGAACGGCATCCAACAACAAATTGTCCGGGCGCTTCAGGCGGCTGATGCAGACGACCCGGCCACACTGGAACCGGTTGCTCAAACCATCACGCAGTTGTTTTTACAGGGGCAGATACCGGCTGAAATTGAAACCGCCATCACCCAGGCTTATGCCGGGATGCAGGACGCCCCGGTGGCGGTGCGCTCATCAGCCACGGCGGAGGATTTGCCCGGTGCCTCGTTTGCCGGGCAGCAGGAAACCTATTTGAACATTCGCGGCGTCGACGCGCTGCTGGAAGCGGTGAAAAAATGCTGGGCAAGCCTGTGGACGGCGCGCGCCATTGCCTACCGTCTGAAAAACGACATTGACCAGGCCACAGTCGCGCTGGCCGTGGTGGTGCAAGAGCTGGTGTTCGCCGAAGCGGCGGGCATCCTGTTCACCGCCAACCCGGTGAACGGCAAACGCAGCCAAGCGCTGATCAACGCCGCCTGGGGCCTGGGCGAGGCGGTGGTGTCAGGCGCGGTGATGCCGGACACTCTGACAATGGACAAATTGACCGGCAAGGTGCTTCAACGCGAAACCGCCCGCAAGCTGGTGATGACCGTGCGCACCGCCAGCGGTACACACGAACAGCCTGTTCCAGACGCTTTGCAAAAGAAAGCGGTGCTGACCAACCGGCAGGCGGCTGACCTGACTGAGCTGGGCGCCCTCATTGAAGCCTATTACGGCAATCCGATGGATATTGAATGGGCGTTTGCTGATGGCAAATTTTTCATCGTGCAGGCGCGCCCCATCACCGCCATGCCGCCCGATTGGGAAATGCCCGAAAAAAAAGCGGTTTATGCCCGCGGCAGCCTGGCTGAACACACTCCCGGGCCGGTGACGCCCCTGTTTGCCACGCTGGGATTGAAACTTGCCAACCAGGCGACCACGCTGATGTGGCAGCGCATGCTGGGAAAAAATTCCACTTCCATGCTGGTGGGAGATGGTTTTTATATCACCATCAACGATTATGTGTACGGTGGTTTTCGCATGGATGCCAAAAGCATGCTCATGATCACCTGGTGGTCGCTTGCCCAGGTGCCGGTGGTCTTTCGCAACAGCGTGGGACGCTGGCAAGCCGCCCGCGATCAATTTGCGTCGGTGGTGGATGACTGGGAACAAAAAGCTGTCGAATCGTTCACGCCACCTGAACTGTTGATCGGCGCGCGCACGGTTTTCTATGCCGCCTGCCGCTATTTCACCGATATTCAAGCCTGCCTGCCGGCAGCTTCTTCCAGCGAGGTGATGTTCACCCAGTTTTACAACCGTCTCATCAAACGCGAGCAAGATCCCGAACCGTCGGTCTTTTTAATGGGCTTCGAGACAACCGCCCTGCAGGCTGAAAAATCGCTGTTCGACCTGGCTCAATGGTTGAAAACCCATCCAAACCTGGCGGCGTGTGTGCAAGACACGCCTGCTGAAACCCTGCTGGAGGATATGAGAAGCAATACCGCGCCGGCGGCAGTTGCACTGGGGCAGTGGCAGGAATGGACCGCTCGCTTTCAGCAGCACCTGGAACAATTTGGGCGCACCTCGTATGAATTTGATTTCGCTAATCCCACTGTCTACGAGGCGCCCGCGCCGCTGCTGGAGGTCATCAAGTCGTTCTTGAAGGATCAGGCGGGCAGCCCCTATGACCGCCAGCAAAAAACGGTCGCCCGCCGGGAAGAGGCCACCCGGATAGTGCTTAACCGCATTGGCTGGCCGGTAAAGGGCCTGTTTAAAAAATTGTTGTTGTGGGCGCAGGAAACCAACCCCATGCGCGAAGACAGCATCGCCGGCATGGGCATGGGACACCCGCTGGTGCGCCGCATGATGGGCGAACTGGGCAAACGATTTGCCGCCGCCGGCGCCGTGGACTGTGTTGACGATATTTACTGGCTGGAAGAAAGCGAAGTGGAAACCCTGGTGACCGCCCTGGAGAATGAGCAGCCCTTGCCGCGCTTAGCAGAGCGTGTTCCAGAACGGAAAGAAAAATGGCAAGCGGCGTTGAAACTCAACGCGCCGGTGATGCTGCCTGAAAAAAACACCTGGTCGAAACTGATGCATGGTGATGAAGTTCAGCAGAAAGACGGCAAGATGGTGCTTAAAGGGATCGGAACCAGCAGCGGTGTGGTCACTGCCCCGGCGCGGGTGCTATTTGGCCCGGAAGATTTTGGCAAAATGCAGCCCGGCGATGTGCTGGTGGCGGTAACCACCACCCCCGCCTGGACGCCCCTGTTCACCCTGGCTTCAGCCGTGGTGACCGATATTGGCGGCCCGCTTTCGCACAGCAGCATCGTGGCGCGCGAATACGGCATCCCGGCGGTGATGGCAGCCCGTTCTGCCACGCGTATTATTCAGGATGGGCAAATGGTCACCGTGGACGGTGGGGCAGGTACCGTAACCATTTAGAGCTATCGGTATGTGGATTATTCAGAAAAATCTTCGGAGAAATCGGGTTGTGATTCGCTGTCGGGCATTTCGTTATAAAAGCAGTAGTTGTCCTTTCCGTTTTTCTTGACATGATAAAGAGCCTGGTCAGATTTCTTTACCAGGTCATTAATGGTTTTGCCGTCTTGAGGGTGAAGAGCAATGCCGATGCTTGCCGACAGGTGAAACTGGTGTTCGTCTATGCGAAATGCGGCCTGAAAATTGTGCAGGATCTTTTGGGCGACCTCGATGACATCTTCGCGGTTTTTCATTTCCGTTAAGAGCAGAATGAACTCATCACCTCCAAAACGCGCCACAGTGTCACCTTTGCGCAAACCGCTCGTCAGCCGCCTGGTCACCTCAACCAGCACCCGGTCGCCAACGTCATGGCCAAAGGTGTCGTTAATGGTTTTAAATTCATCCAGGTCGAGCGATATGATCGCCAGGCCTTTTTGATTGCGCTGGGCATTGGCTTTGGCGATTTGGAAGCGGTCATAGAACAGCTTGCGGTTGGGCAGCCCGGTCAGGTGATCGTGAGTGGCTTCGACCTGCAGCCGCTGCCTTATTTTGCTGAGTTCGGTGATGTCGCTGATGCTCGAAAGGACAAGCTCTTCCTTATTGATGAGAAGGGTTTCTGCCGAATAAAGACCGATGATGATCTCGCCTGATTTGATCCGAAAAGGATATTCAACCCCTTGAATCTTTTTGTCCATCGAGAGGTTTTTCATCACTGCTTTGCGATGTTCTTTGTCCACCCAGAGGTTCAAATCAAGGGTGGTTTTATCAAGCACTTCATCGTAGGCATAACCGGTTATTCTCATAAAACCGTCATTGGCTTCCAAAATTTTTCCATCTGACGGCCTGGTGAGCAAAATGGCATAGGGTGCTGAATGAAATGCTTTGGTGAATTTTTCTTCAGAAATTTGAACTTTATCCAACAGGCGTTGGCTTACCATCAAGATTAATGCAATTACAAAGCTAATTGACAGCGTTAAATAAATGGTAATTACCAGAGCATCATTGAACCGTGATTGAAAGAAATCGTTTGTGCGCAAAGGAACCAACACAATCAGGATGATCCTGGAAATGCTGGTGAGCAAATGCCCCATAAAAACGAGGCTGGTGATGTGCACCATGGATCGCAACACCAACGGGGTTCTATAGATTAGCAGCCAGATAATCTGGGCATCCAGAACAATGTGAAAAATGGAATACAGTATTTCCCGGGCTGACAGGTTTGGATGAAATGCGTAGAAGTAATACAAAACAACCATGTACAGTGCAAGGAAAAAAAAGTTGTGAACTTGCGAACTTCTTTGATTGACAAATTGTTCCAGGCCAATGAACAGGCAGAGGTTTCCAGTCGTCAATAACAAGTTGGCTATGACAATGGAAAGAAAATCAGGAATGAAACCGCGCAGCAAAATCAAGCCCAACCCGCCAGCCTGCATGACCACATAGGCCAACCACAGCGATATCCCCCTAAAGCGCATGCGGTATTGCTGCCAGATAATGGTAACCGCCCCGACATTGATTAAGGTGACGATAAAATGCAACAGAATAAGGGTCCGAATATCAATGTTCATGGCGCATGAATCCAATACAAATGGCTAAATGCATTGATTCGTTCGCGAGACTTTATTTTATTTTACATAGAAATGGGAAATTGGTACCAATCAATCTGGAGGCACATCCAATAAGTGCTCAATTAGAAGGAAATTAAGAGAAATACCGGATCATCTTGATGGATGACAGGGTCTCGTCCACAATTGTGAAGCCTATCTGCTGGTAAAGCCGCAGCGCCGGGTTGCCCGGCGAAACGCTGAGGCACACCGCCGGGTAAAGAGCCTGCGCCTGTTCAAGTAAATGGGTCAGCAACTGGCTGCCGATGCCCATGCCGCGGAATTCGGATAAAACGGCAATGGAAAGTTCGGGCGTGTCGTCATCCACATAGCCGTAGCCGGGGCGCTCTGCGGTCAGCAGGCGCAGCCAGGCGGCGCCCACAGGTGCGCCTTCCATCAGTGCCGCGAAACCGCGGTCGTGAGGCTGCCCCCAACCCTGCACATAACAGGCAATTTCGGGCTGCTGCAAAATTTCGCGCGGATAGGGCGGCTGGCCGGGGGGTAGATATAACGCCTGGTACAGCATTTCCCATAAAAAGGGTTCGTCCGCCGCGGTTAGGGCACGTGTGGCGATGGGTTCAGGTGATGAGCCGGGCTTTGGCATACTGGGTCACTTTGGTTTTTATAATTCGCTTCTCATGTTGATTGCTGGCTATTCTGCGCTTGAAGCTGTTCGAGCTTGCGGTAAATATCCTCCATACCGTCAAAATAGCCGGGGATGGTGCACTGCTTGCATTGTTTACAACTCCCGGTCATTTGATCGCTGCGAAAATCGCCCACCGGGCTGCCGTCGCGATGGTAGCAGGCAACCTCAAAGTCACCTTCAACTCGAATGGCACCGTTAACCTGCCGCAAAAGCCGCCCTGGGCGCCGAATGTGGTATTCGTGAAAGAAAGTGTAACCGAAATCTTCATCATAATAAACCAGCAAGCGCTTGTAGTAAACCACTTCTTTTTGCTTGATCTGCACATGGCTGAGACGGCGCAGGTGACGCAGCAAAAAGTAGATAATCAGCGGAACGCTTTTAAGCAGCAGTGCATTGGTAAACAGCAGCATGAGGAATTCCCACAGGATTTGAGGAATGGTTTTTCCCCGCGCCAATTGCGCTGGCAGAAATTGAAACAGCCGGTAGAACAACACCCCGTCCACGAGGAAGGAAGGCGTCATCATCAGCAGCGTGAGAGGCAGCCACTTTTTGCGGAATGCGGTTGGATTTAATGGAAAGGTTTTGTTCATTCACGCTAGAATCCAGGGTCGTCCCTGGTCGTAGGCCTGTTTTAATTGCGCCATGTCCAGTTTAACCATTTGCAACATGGCCCTGGTGACGCTGCGCACTTTGTCGGGGTTTTTATCCAGCATATATTCATCCAACACTCCGGGGACAATTTGCCAGGTTACGCCAAATTTATCGATCAGCCAGCCGCACTGCTGCGTTTCACCTCCGGCTGAAAGATTATCCCACAGGTGATCGATCTCTTCCTGGGTATCGCAATTGACCACGAAGGAAATGGCCTGCGAGAACTTGAAAACCGGACCGCCGTTGAGGGCCAAAAATTCCTGCCCGTGAAGCAGGAAAGAAATGGTCAGCACCGTGCCGGCCGGCATGGGACCTTCTTCAGTGTAGTACGATACGTTCTGTATCTTCGAATCTTTGAATGTCGCGGTGTAGAACTGCACTGCTTCTTCAGCGTTGTTATCAAACCACAAACAGGGGGTTATTTTTTGCATGATCTTTTGCTCCTTGAACTGGATACCAGTGCGCACAGTGTAGCACGTTGTTGGTGTTATTACAATAATTAAGATAATATATATCTAAATTATTGACCAAATTTTAGAATACCAAAAAAGAATCTGGTGCGCCAGGAAGCTCAACCGCCAGCCACAACCAAAAGGACGGCAACCGTTGAGAGCACGGTCAGGTATGGGATGATTTGATGCAATCGGTGGACGATGGCCGGCATGGGTTTGTCGGTGCTCAAAAGCCCGCCGGTGATGATGGTGCTGACGAAAAATATGCCGGCTGCCGCGACGAGGCCGAATTTCAGTGAGTTTAAAGGAGCTAGAACTACCCGTGTACTTAAGTAGATGAGAGCCGCTAGCGATAATAACTTATGAATGGTGAGAACAGCGACGTTGAAAGGTTTCCCAGAACGGTTTAAAAAGTAGCCCGATAGAAAGATGAACAGGAAAAGGGTACTTATAATTACAATTGCAAAGAAATTGATACCCATCTTAACCCCATGTATGAAACACTGAAGAAACAATCAACTGAGATACCGCTTTGCGCAGCATTCCATAATTTTAGTCGATTATCACATAGAATAGATTATAGTTGTCTCGAAACCGAACTACACAGTTGGCAAGGATGGAGTAAGCACCGCAGTATTGGAAGAAATTTATCTACTGTTGTAAGCAGCTTTTGAATGTGGGAGATGGCTCGATGGAGAATCGGGGGGAGGAAAAATTGGGTATGAACACTGAAAAAGTCCAGGGATTGATTCAACTGGTGCGGCCTGAGCTGCCGCTGGCGGCGGGCATTTGCACAGTAACCGGGCAGATTTTTGCTGCGGGCGGTTTGCCTTCATTTAAGTTAGGGGCGCTGGGATTCTTGAGCGTGTTTTGCCTGTCGGGCGCGGCGCTCATTCTTAATGATCTGTTTGATTTGGAAGTGGATCGCGTTAACCATCCCGGGCGGCCGCTGCCCTCCGGCAAGGTCACCCCGGCTGATGTGATCGGCCTGACGGCGGCGGTCAGCCTGGCGGGGCTGCTGGCGGCGCTGGCGCTGGGTTGGATTGTCCTGCTGGTGGGCATCCTGTTCTGGATCATCGGCTTCCTGTATAACTGGCGCTACAAAGAAACCGGTTTGCCGGGCAACCTGATGGTGTGCGCCTCGGTGGCGGGCACTTTCCTGTTCGGGGCCATCATGGTGGGCCAACCCTGGCACCCCATGGTGTGGGTTTTTAGCCTGATAGCGTTTTGCTTTGACCTGGGGGAAGAAATTGCCGGCGACGCCATGGACATGGAAGGTGATAAGAAGCGCAGCTCGCGCAGCATTGCCCTGCTGAAAGGCCGGGCGTTTGCCCTGCGCATCACGGCGGCGCTGTGGGGCGGGTATGCGCTGCTGGGTTTCATCCCGGTGCTGTTAGGTCTAACCAGGGCGAGCTACCTGGTGATCATGCTGGTCAACACCGCCCTGGTGATATTTTTCTCGGTGCGGCTGCTGCGCTCGCAAACCCCGGGCGAGGGGCGCAAAGCCATGCGCGGCGCCTACCTGGGGGCTACGCTGTGCGTGGCGGCGTTTCTGGTAAATCAATTAGTAGGGTAAAAGCCACTTTCCCCCATACCTGTTTGTTACATTACGGCGGTTCCTGTCTTTTCGACGAGCGCCAGGGATTTATTTGGAAATGCAGCTATGCGCGTGAGGATAAAACCTGGCGTCCCTTATCCTGTGGAAATATGAAAACAAGATTTCTCGACCCTTGAGACAGGCGAAGTCAATAAAATGACAGGAACCGTGTCTCAAAAGGACGAATGAAATCGTGCTTCATTAAAATTTCTCCCCCATTTTCCGTTGAAAATGGGGGAGATGCAAGAGGGGGTAAAGTCTTACGCGCCCATAAACAGCGCCACATCTTCTTCCACTGAACCAATGCCGGAGATGCCGAAGTTCTCAACCAGCACTTTGGCCACATTGGGCGACAGGAATGCCGGCAAAGAGGGTCCCAGGTGGATGTTCTTGACGCCCAGGAAGAGCAGCGCCAGCAGCACAATCACTGCTTTTTGCTCGTACCAGGCGATGTTATAGGCAATGGGCAGCTTGTTCACATCGTCCAGTCCAAACACCTCTTTCAACTTCAGGGCAATCACGGCCAGCGAATACGAGTCGTTGCACTGCCCGGCGTCCAGCACGCGCGGCACGCCGCCAATGTCGCCCAGGTTCAGCTTGTTGTAGCGGTACTTGGCGCAGCCGGCGGTGAGGATCACTGTGTCTTTGGGCAGGCTCTGGGCAAAGTCGGTGTAGTATTGGCGCTGCTTCATGCGTCCATCGCAGCCCGCCATGACGAAGAACTTTTTGATGGCGCCGGATTTAACTGCATCGACGATTTTGTCGGCCAGGGCAAACACCTGCTCGTGAGCAAAGCCGCCCACAATACTCCCGCTTTCAATTTCGGCCGGAGGCTGCAGGGTTTTCGCCATTTGAATGATCTGTGAAAAATCTTTCTTGCCGCTGGCGTCCGCTTCAATGTGCACGCAGCCGGGGAAGCCCGCCGAGCCGGTGGTGAAGATGCGCGCGCGGATTTCTTCTTTGCGCGGCGGGACGATGCAGTTGGTGGTGAACAGGATGGGGCCGTGGAAGGAATCAAACTCTTCCAACTGCTTCCACCAGGCATTGCCGTAGTTGCCCACAAAGTTGTCGTACTTTTTAAACGCCGGGTAGTAATGCGCGGGCAGCATTTCGCTGTGAGTATACACATCTACACCCGTGCCTTTGGTTTGCTCCAGCAATTGCTCCAGGTCGGTCAGGTCGTGGCCGGAGATGAGGATGGCCGGATTGTTGCGCACGCCAATGTTGACCGTGGTGATCTGCGGGTTGCCGTATTTGGAGGTGTTGGCTTCGTCCAGCAGCGCCATGGCGGTCACGCCGAATTCACCGGTTTTCAGGGTGAGGGCTACCAACTCATCGACTGTGAGCTGGTCGTTCAGGGTGGCGGCCAGCGCTTCGTAGAAAAAGGCATACAGTTCGTTTTTTTCTTTGCCGATGTTCAAGGCGTGGTGTGAATAGGCTGCCATGCCTTTCAAGCCGTAGAGGATCAATTCGCGCAGGGAACGCACATCTTCATTCTTCGTGGACAGCACGCCCACTGAAACGGCTTTTTCGAGCATGGCTGCTTTGGAGTTCACCTCAAAAGTTGCCGCGTCGTGCAAAAATTGCCCGGTGACCCTGGCTCGCAGGGTGTTGCGCAAGGCCAGCATTTTGTTGATTTGTTTTTCAAAAGCGGCTTCATCGAAATTGGCATTGGTGATGGTCATGAACAGGCTGTTGAGCATTTCGTGGTTGACCGAACCCAGTTCACTTACTTTTAAGTTCCCTTTGATGACAATCTCCGAGATGCCCTTCAGGATATAAATCAGCACATCTTGCAGTTTGGCAACTTCTTCATTTTTACCGCATACTCCTCGGATGTCGCAGCCAGTTCCTTTAGCTGCTTCCTGGCACTGGTAACAAAACATACTCATGGAATTTTTCTCCTGGAAAAATTAGAAATGAAATTCAAAAATCTGGCAGGCATTGGAAGATGGTGATGAATGTTTTGAATGCCAATAGCTTACATTCATTATAGCGATTCTTCGTTGCCAACCAAGAAAAAACTATGTTAATTACTGTTTGTAAATTGTTGTGCGGTGCTGTGTAAATCAAGCCTTCAGCAGGCGCATGCCGTTGATGATCACCAGCAGCACCGAAGCCTGGTGAATCAACATGCCGCCCGACATGTGCACCCTGTCGAGCCACACACCTGCCAGCAGCGCCGCCACCGTGACCAATGCCACCACCACGTTCTGGCGAATGTTATGTAGCACCGCCCGTGAGAGCGCGATGGCCTGCGGAATTTTCATCAAGTCATCCGCCATCAGGGCAATGTCGGCGGTCTCGATGGCGATGCCGGTTCCAGCGGCGCCCATGGCAATGCCGATGTCGGCGGCGGCCAGCGCAGGGGCGTCGTTGATGCCGTCGCCGGTCATGGCCACCACTTCGCCGTTTTGCCTGAAGCGGCGGACGATGTCCAGCTTGTCCTCCGGCAGCAGCCCGGCATGCACCTCGCCGATGCCTGCCTGGGCGGCAATGCTTTCGGCGGTGCGGCGGTCGTCGCCGGTGAGCATGACCACGCGGCGCACGCCGCTTTTGCGCAGTTCGCGCACCATGTTGGCGGCATCGACGCGGATTGTATCAGCAATGCCGAGTATGCCCACGGCTGCCTGGTCAACTGCCACCACCACCGCGGTCTTGCCGGAGGCTTTCAGTTCATCGAGTTGCTGCTGTGCCCCCGGCGGCAGCGTCACGCCCAGGTCGTTCATCAGGTCGGGTGTGCCCACGGCGATGCGCTGATTTTGATGAACGGCTGTGACACCCTTTCCGGCGGTCATCTCAAAGCTATCCGGTTCGGGCAGGGTCTCCAACCGGCCGGCCTCGGCCAAAATGGGACGCGCCAGCGGGTGCTCGGAATGCGCCTCGGCGATGCCTGCCAGGCGCAGCACCCGCCGCTGGGCTTCGTTCCAACCATCGTCCGGCAGCCCGGCGTTCACCGGCGTATTTGCATCCAAAACCAGGATGTCGGTCAGACGGGGTTTGCCGCGGGTGAGCGTGCCGGTTTTGTCCAGCGCCACCACGCTGATCTTGCCGGCATTTTCCAGGTATTCGCCGCCTTTGATCAGAATGCCCTTTTGAGCCGCCCGCCCGATGCCCGCCACAATCGACACCGGGGTTGAAATGACCAGCGCGCCCGGGCAGCCGATCACCAGCAGGGTGAGGGCCAGCTCCAGGTTGCGGGTGAGCAGGAATGCGGCCAGGCTCATGACGATGATGGCGGGGGTGTACCAGCGCGCGAAACGCTCGATGAAACGCTGTGTGGGCGCTTTTTCTTCCTGGGCTTCTTCCACACGGCGGATGATGCGCGCCAGGGTGGTGTCGGCGCCCACCCCGGTGGCCTGCACTTTGAGCACACCGTTCTGGTTTACCGTGCCTGCATACACCGCGGCGCCCGCGGATTTTTCGGCGGGCATGGGCTCGCCGGTGATGGCGCTCTCGTCCACCGCTGAAAAGCCTTCCAGCACCAGGCCGTCTACCGCCACCCTGGCGCCCGGTTTGATCAGCACGCTTTCGCCCACCCCAATTTCATGCGGGGCGACTTGCACCTGTTGCCCATTGCGCAGCACCAGGGCGGTCACCGGCGCCAGGTCGAGCAACTGCCCCAGCACCTGGCGGGTGCGGCTGAGGGTGCGCGCTTCCAGGTAGGCGCCGAAGATGAACAAAAAGGTCACCGCAGCGGCTTCCCAGTATTCTCCAATGAACAACGCCCCGATGAAGGCGATGCTGACCAGCAGCTCGATGCTGAAGGCGCGGTTGCGCAGATTGAGCAGGGCGCGCCAGGCAATGTCTGACCCGGCAGCCAGGGCGGCAATCAGCAGCATGCCGTCCGCCTGCTCTTTCAGCCCCAGGGCGTGGCGGGCTGCCAGGCTGAGGATGATCAGGCTGCCGCTGAGAATGGTCAGCGCCTGCCTGCGCTGCCGCGGATCTTTGAACCAGGTCTTCAGGACATTCATCGGGAAATTCCTCTGTTGGGTTGGTTTAGAACGCCGATACCTGCGCTTCGTAGCCGATGGTGCGGATGGTTTTGGCAAGGTCTTCGGCTTTCACACTTTCGGCGTTGTGTTCCACTTCAATGCGCCCGGTGTTGAAGAACACTTTGGCGCTTGCAACACCCGGGATGGCGGTGAGGGCTTTTTCGATTTTCTCAATGCAAGACGGGCAGCTCAATTCATTACTGCGTAATACGGTTTTCATATCCAATCTCCTTTTGTGATCCTTTGTTATAGTTACTATAACGGGAGATTGGATTGCCTTCCATGATGTAGATCAATTAACTGCAGGGGAATTTTGGGAAAAACAACGAAAGACCCGAATATAATTACTGTTGCGATCAAATTTCAACCGGTGAAAATGCCGCTAAGAATGAATCGGACTGATAATGGGTTTTGCTGAAATTTAAACCTGTATATATATTGTTATCTCTTCACTTGAGAGGACTAGCAATGACCATTTCAAATACGTCTTCGGGGGGCATGGGACGACCTTTTGTGGCAGATCAGATGGCAGATTTGCCTGAGCAGCTCATTTCTGTGATTCAAGATCAGCCCTGGTATCAAGAAACCTTTGAATTGATTTTTGAGGCTTTCTACCGTGGATTGTTTGGAATCAGAGCCGTCCCCTGGCAGGCCCTGCTTTTCAAGGAAGACGGCGTTATATATATTTACGCTGCCAAAGACCACAAAGACCGGCAAGGTCGCATCGATTGGATACCATCGGATCAGATCATTCAGATCAGGCTTGCTTTGATCTTGCTTTACAGCAAGCTGGAATTCTGGTACGACCGGCAGGGGGAGTTGAAACATAACATGATTGAGTTTAATTCTGTGGCATACCACAAACTGGAACCGCAACTCAAGAAAACAATTCGCAACACGTGGCAATCTCTGCCTGAAAAGCCTGAAACAATCTGGTCGGAGTATGCTGATTTGGAGCAATTAAATTTAAAAATTCTATAATGGGTTGAAACTCTATGGTTTGCAGGCGGATGAAAAAGTGCTTGGATATGTATTTCAGCCCGAAATAATAGAAAGTCATTTGAAATTTATCAAACGTAAAAAGGCCCCAATTCTCTTGTCGTATTTACGGACAGGCAAATCATACGAATAGATGAAGAGATCAGTTCGCGATCGCGTTATGGTTGGATATTCACGTTTTGCCCGCGGCATAGAATTGCGGGAATCGAAATCACAGCGGTTGATCAATGTTACAGGGTAAGCATCCATTCCATATTAACCGCATCCGAGAATAATTTGGAATTTATCCTTGAACCTGACAAAATGGAGCGATTCCAAAAAATCTGGCAAAATTTTTTTAACGAGGGTTTGGAGGGGAATTTAACTGCTTCATTCTTGTGTTTTATGGTTGTTTTTCTTTATTCTTCAGCGGCCAAACCTTCCAGCGCTTTCAGGTCGACGACGCCCACCCACTGCCGCCCGCTTTCAATGATCCCCTGGTTTTGCAACTGGCTCATCGCCCGGCTGACGGTTTCAGGCGTGGCGCCGGTCATCTCAGCCAGCTCATCGCGCGAAAGCGGCGTGTTGATCAGCAGCATGTCTTCGGTCTGCCGCCCGATTTTGCGCACCAATTGCAGCAGGGTGACGGCAATGCGCTTTTCAATCGGCATGGAACTCAATTGCAGCACGCGCCGGTTGGCGGCTTCGAGGCGCTGCGCCATAATCTGCAGCGACTTGAAGGCCAGCTCGGGGTGGTCGTTGAGGATTTGACGGAAGGAATCGGAGCGCACGCTGAGGATGCAGGAGTGAATTTGCGCCTGTGCGGTGTCGGAATAGGCTGCCACACCCAGCGCCGCCAGGTTGCCAAAGAACTCGCCCGAAGTCAAAATGTCCAGCAGCACATTGCGCCCGTTCACGCCGTGCTGCATCAGCTTCACTTTGCCGTCGGCCACCACAAACAGCCGCTCGGCGGGGTCGCCTGCCAGGTAAACGGTTTCTCCCGCATCATAGCCCACATCGACGAAATGCAGGTTGACCGCTTCCATCTCTTCGCGCGATAGACCCGCAAAAAAAGGCAGGCGCGACAGGATGTTCAAGCGCAAATGGATCGAGCAGTTGTGCGGCTCGGTGGTGATGAGATTGACCGGCGATTTGCGGCGAGATTTCAATTCAGGTACCTCAATGATTAATTGTAATGGATTAACACTGCATCCGCACGGATTTTTGTGCAAAGGAAATACTCCCGGAAGGGACGATTTTTACAGCAAGCTGCTTGACGCCGGGGCGGTTTCATTGCGCGCAATGGTGAAGCCGGCTATCAACCCGATGTGCTGCGGGGTGGGCTGCATTATTTAATGCCCATTCAATTTGTTGTCCACAAAGAACCACTGGTGACCATTGCACAGGGCAAGATTGGATATATCTTTGCCCGTGACGGTGAGCCGTTGAGCGCCATGCAAGTGCTGGCGTCGAACACCGCAGCCAACGATTTTCAAGACGTGGCGGCCTTCCTGAAAAACGGCGGGCAGCGCGGCCCGCAGCGCCAGATCTTGCGCGAAGGCACCTACGCCATCAACCTGGCGCAGTTTGTGGTGATCACCGAAGAACGCGTGTATTACCTTTCATTGAGCAAAGATGATCAGACCGTCATTCAAAACATGGCGCAGGTCATCAGCAGCCGCAAGGGTTTCACCCCGGTGGTGATTAAGGACTCGGATGATTTGATCGGTGTGGTCACGGTGCACGACGGACCTTCCTTGCCGCCAGACGAGATCATTGCGCCGCTGGTGGGCAGCGACCGGGATGATGCACACACCTATCACAATAACTACCAGATGCCCGACCGATTTATTAACGCCGGTGGTATGCGCGGACGCCAGCTTCAAGTTCTAGTGGAAGGTACTTATTATCTCAACCGCCTGTTTGCCACGGTTGAAATGATCTCCAAAACCGTGATCGATGTGGGTTTTGTGGGCGTGGTGGTTTCCTACACCGGCAAGGTGGGCGAAGATCTGTCCGGCACCGAATATCGCCACGGCGAGCTGGTGAGCACCGGCAACCGCGGTGTGTGGAAAGAGCCGCTGCTGCCCGGTAAATATGCCTTCAATACCTACGCCGGCAAGGTGATCCCGGTGCCCACCACCAACATCATCCTCAAATGGATTAAGAGCGAAGTGGGCTCGCACATGTTCGATGAGAACCTGTCGGAAGTATCGCTGATCACCAAAGACGCCTTTGAACCCTCGCTGCCGCTTTCGGTGGTGATTCACATCGACTATCAGAAAGCCCCGCTGGTCATTCAGCGTTTTGGCGACGTGAAGAAACTGGTGGAGCAAACCCTCGACCCCATGGTGTCGGCCTACTTCAAGAACATCGGCCAGACGCGCACCCTGATCCACCTGATCCAGGAGCGTAACGACATTCAAAACACGGCCAGCCGGGAAATGCGCGACAAGTTTGCACACTATAACCTGGAGCTGGAAGAGGTGCTGATCGGCACACCCGCCACCAATGGCGAAGACAAGCAGATCGAGATCATTTTGAATCAACTGCGCGCCCGCCAGATTGCGGTGGAGCAGATTGAAACCTATGAGCGCCAGCAAACCGCGGCCGCTAAAGAGCGCGAGCTGCGTGAAGCGCAGGCGCGCACCGAGCAGCAGCGCAACATCACTGAATCGGAGCTAAGCATCACGGTGCAGTCCAACCAGGGCAAGGCTGAATACCAGCGCGCCCTGCAGCAGGCGGCGCAGATTCGCGCCCTGGCGCAGGCCGACGCCGAACGCATTGCCCGCACCGGTATTGCCCAGGCTATTGCCACCGAAGAACAGGTGGCGGCCTACGGCGGTCCGCAGTTCCAGGTGACCCAGCAGGTGATGAACCGCTTTGCCGAAGCCGTGCAGCAGTCGCGCGTCGACGTGGTGCCGCGCGTGGTGGTGGGCGGCGGCAGCGGCGGCGAGAACGGCGCCTCCGGCAGCAGCATCATGGAAGGCTTGCTGACTCTGCTGCTTTCAGACAAGCTGAACCTGGCAGTGACGGGTGAGCCGAAAAAGGAGCAGAATCCCGAAATCGACCGGCTGCGCGGTGAAATTCGCAAAAGCCTGAGCGAAAAACGCGACGAGACACCCGGCGCGGCAACGCCTCCGGATGTGAAAGCGTAACAAACCAGACCCTTAGGTTTTTCAAAAACCTAAGGGTCTGATTTTTTATATTCCGGGCTCAATACCATGCCTGGATATTTCAGAGAGAATCGTCGTCAAAATCAACAGCACCAGCAGCGCCGGGAAGTTGTTTTGCAGAAACGGGGGTTTGAATGTATAGGAAAACAGGGTTGATGAGTAGATGAAGGCGAAAATTCCGTAGAGCAGCCTGACCGCCGGGTGTTGTTGTGCCCCTTCCAGTCTGCTATGGTTCACAAACAGGCAAGCCACCGGCGGTATGAGGATGGACAGCTTGTAATCGTGGCTGACCGAGGGGATGAGCAAAGCCCCCAGCGTGCACGCCAGCAGCAGGTGGGGGTTGATGCCTGCCCGGTTTTGCCGCCAGGCGCGCCAGAGGATGACCAGCAGGCACCCCCCCAGGCACGCCAGAAAGAAAAGCTGCGCGGCCGGGGCGTAGTTCGCCGCCCCTGCCCAGCCTTGTTCCACGGCATAACCGACCTGTTGCGTCACAAAACAGCGGATGGAATGGTTGCCCTGCCAGATGGCCGGATAGAGGGTTTGAGACGCCAGCGCCCGTAAAAAGTCGATGAACACGCGCCCGCCCAGGATGAACAGCAAAAAGAAATTGACCAGCGCCAGCCAGGCGAAGCGCCGCAGGTTGCCTTTCCAATCATGCCAGTCATCGACCAGCAGCAGGATGAAAATGAAGGGGAAAACCTTGAGCTGCACTGACAGGGTGAACAGCGCGTACGCCCACAGGCGGCGGCCGGGCTTGTGGTGAAACAGCCAGACAGCCAGCCAGCATAAAAACATGGCGAGGATGTTGAACTGTCCGCGCTCGATTTCAAACTGGAAGCCGTAGGAGAACAAGCCGCTGACCAGGAACAGAACCAGCAGGGGCGATGCCGGTGTCTTTTCGCCTGCGCTGTCTGCCAGCAGGATGGTGCTGGCGATAAAACAAACCAGGCTGGCCAGCGTGACGAGCTTGTATGCCAGCGGAAAATCCAGCGCCAGCAGGGGGGTGAACAAAACGCTGGCCAGCGGCGGGTACAGGTTGAAATCGATGTAGGGGCTTTGATGCTGCACCCACCAGGCGTGGCTGTAGCTGAGCATCTGGCGCAGATCGACGCCGATGGGGTCCAGGGCGGGCGCCTGCTGGAAAAACTGCATCACGTTTGCGGAAAAGAACACCGGAACCAGAAAGAAGCAAATGTAGCCCGTAAAGAAACCGGCTGCCGTCCACGTTGCCAGCGGCATGGCGGCAAGTTGCTGTTTGATCGATTGCAGGCGGTTATGAGTCATTTGTTATTTATCGGCTATTTTTGCGGCAGGTGGATGATTTTAGATATCTTTGCAAAGCCATTCATCGGCTTGCAGGGCTGTTAAACGCGTAAGAAATTCTTCATCTTCGCTGCCGTTCACCAGGTATTCATAATCGCTGCGGTACAGGTAATAGCTGCCGCACTGCGGGCACTGTTTGAGCTGCAACGCACGGCTGCTGCCGGGGCGAAAATCTTTCACCACCACCAGTTGACCGGCGGCTGCCGGCAAATAACTGTTGCCCTCTTCCCAGCCATATTTTTGATAGGCGTATTCTTCATCCGACAGGTTAGAACACAGGGCGCAGGGTTGGTATTGCATCGGATTTTAACCACCTTCCGGTCCGTTTTGCAGCATATTTAAACAGTTTTCCACCTCATGGTAAAGATTGGACCAGCCGAATCCCAGGATGTGCTGGCTGTCCAGCTCCCATTGGAGTGTTGGAAAAAACGCTGCCAGGAAAGAATGCTGTTCCATCAGGTTTCTGATGGATTCACATGATTCTTCCCGCATACGCCGGGCATCATCCAGGTAATGATGATCTTCGGCGTCATTGGCGCTGCCGATGGCAGAAAGCAGGCTGAGCAGCAATTGCAATGCGGTTTGTTGTTCTTCAGTCTGGTTTTTACCCGGTTCACTGATCATTGTTTCGCTCAAATCTTATTCATTTCATGGATATGCTTATTGTAGCCGGATTGCTCAATACAAATGAAAAAGCTGAATGGCAATTGCCCCGGCGCTATCGCCTCGGCACTGACAACATGGAAATAACAAAAAATGAACTTCGTAGCCGTGTATGCCGGAGAACGGGATTAGATCTGGTTTTTATTATGACACAGTTTACGCTAGAATAAGGGATAAGCGCATTTGAAAAGCAACCCGGCAAACCAATGAGGTGACCATGTCAGAGGCTCCCGTTCTTCATGAAGAAATTGTTCCTTTAAAAAGCAGGGTGTGGGTGTCGGCGGCGGATGCCGCCTGCGCCATGCTGAACACCTTTGTGGTCAGCGTAGGATTATCGTATTACTTCACCAGCTTTCGCGGAATGGAAGCAGGGCTGGCGGCCACCGCCTGGCTGATTTTTGCCATCTGGAACGCGGTGAATGATCCGTTGTTTGGCTATCTCAGCGACCGCACCAAAAGCCCCCTGGGGCGGCGCATACCCTACATTCGCTACGGTGCGCCGCTGATCGGTTTGTTTTTCGTGTTGTGCTGGATCAATTTTGGCGGGGTGCAGGCCGCCCAGGCGGTGATGTTCGCGCAAATGGTGCTGGCATTGTTTCTGTTCGACTCGCTGTACACAGCCATTGCCACCAGTCTGTATGTGATGCCTTTTGAAATGGCTGTCTCCAACCGGGCGCGCAGCAGCATTTTCATCTGGAAGTTGATTTTTGCGGTGTTCCCCATGGCGGTGCCGCTGGTACTGTGGGGCATCATCAAGCCCGAACCGGGCTCCAACCCGCTTGGTTTTCAAATGATCATGTTGGCGTTCGGGGTGCTTATGGCTGCCGTGATCTTTTTCAGTTCCTATTTCTACAAAGAGATGCACTTTCAACAGGAAGAGCAGCAGCCCCCGTTTCTCAAATCATTGCAAGAGTGCTTCACCAACCGCTCGTTCATCGTGTTCGAGGTGATCAGTTTCACGGTGATCTATGTGCAAACTTCGCTGATGCTGGGTCTGAACTATTACCTGGCCGAGTTCGACATCCCGGCTGTGCCGCTGTATGCGGCGTTGGGGGTGGGCATTGTGGGCGGGGTGTTCCTGTTTGTCAACAGGCGCGAACGCTGGGGGGTGAAAGGCTGCACCATGCTGATGGCGGCGGTGTTCTCGCTGGGGTGTTTCATCATCCTGGCTTTTGGACGCCAACTGGTTCCCACCATGTTCGGCATGTTCTGCTTCGGCATTGGTTTTGCCGGCGGCATGTACCTGATTCCGCTGATGAACGGCGACGTGGTGGACATGGACGAACACCGCACCGGTCTGCGCCGCGAGGGCGTGTATGCCGGGGTGAACAGCTTCATCACCAAGCCGGCCATCAGCCTGGCAAACTCGGTTTTTTTGTGGTTCCTTGGACGTTACGGCTATAACTTCGCCGGGCTGTCGGGCACGCAGTCGGCGCAGGCTGAAACCGGCATCCTGATGGGCTGGCTGCTGATCCCGGGCGTGCTGCTGGCGGTCAGCTTCGCTTCGCTATTTTTCTACCCGCTGTTCGGCGAGCCGTGGGAAGCAATCAAGCATCGATTGGCGGCGCTGCATGTGGAGAAGGAAAAGAAGCTGCTGGCTGAACGGGGCATTCGATATGATGAATGAATTTCAAGAACATAAATAGAACATAAGTTCAATTTGTGTGATATAATTATCCCCGATAGATCGAGAAAACTTAACCAAGAGGGACATAAATGGACGCTTATGAAGCCATGGCTGCCCGCAAAACCATCAGAGATTTTGAACCCAGTGCGCTGGAAGCGGAACTGATTCAAAAAATCATTGGTGCCGGGTTTTTGGCCCCCACCAACAACCACATGCGCGAGTGGCATTTCATCGTGCTGCAAGATATGGACAAACGCAAGGATCTGCTCGACCAGGTGATTAAGCCGGTGGGCGTCAAAGGCGCAATTGGCATCATCAACCGCTGGGGGCTGACTGATGAGAGTCAGCGGCAAATGTATATCGACGGCATCCCCAAGCAGTACAGCATGTTATTCAACGCGGGGGCATTGATTTTGCCCTGTTTTGTGCAGCACACCCCGCTGCTGAAACCCAAAGACCTTTCAGCGCTGAATGGTTTTGCCTCCATCTGGTGCTGCATCGAGAACATGCTGGTGGCTGCCGCGGCGGAGGGCGTTTTCGGCGTGACGCGCATCCTCTTTGAACCTGAACGCAAGATCGTCAAACAATATTTTAGCCTGCCCGCGGAGTACGAAATTCCTTGCTGGCTGGCGCTGGGCTACCCGGCCGAGAACGCCAAACGCGCCGGGCAGGTGGACATTCCACTTGAGGAACGCATTCATTTGAACAGGTGGTAATCAGGGCGTTTTGATAATCCCCAGAGCTAAATCTTGATATTCTTTGATCACAATCAGTTCAACACCAGTTTTTGAACCGGGTAAATTGTTTTTTAGTTGCTGCAAATAGTCACGACTGGCGATGATATACAGTTCATTTGTCACGCCGTAGCGCGCTTGCGCATAGGTCAGAATTGCTTCGGCATCGGGCGGGCTGGACATCAGCAGGTCGGTGAAGGCGCGCGCGGTCTGGCCTGCCGCCGGCTGCCATTCCAATCCGTAATGATTGTTGAGCACCTCGCGCTGCAGCAGCGCCGGCGACCATTCGATCAACCCCCAGTTGCCTGCCACGCAAACCGGGGCGTCGGTGGTAATGAACGCCTGCATTTGTTTCAACTCGTCGATTTTAACAGTAGAAATATCCTGTTCTTCCGAGTTGATTAATTCGGACAGGGCAGTGGTGGTGTGCGAATAGGAAAGAACTACGGCAACCAGGAACAGGCTGACCACGATCACGGCTCGGAGTGCTTTGGGATTCGAGGTGCGCTGCAGGAAAGGCGCCTCTTGAATCCGCTCCAGCAGGCATTCAACACCGAAGCCGATGCAAACCGCCGCCGGGACGCTCATCACCCAGATTTCGCGCGGGATCAGATAGAGTAAAACCACCCAGAAGATGAGGCCAAACTGTTTGCGCAGCCAGGCTTCCAGCAGCCCATAATACAGGAAAACCCGCCAGATGACGGCGGCATTCCACACAATGCGCAGGGTGGCGGCGCCGAACACCAGTTCAGCGATGCGTTTTGTCAGGCTGCCGTGCTGGGCTGCAAAGGGCGTGAGAAACAGGTCGATGCCGTGCGCAGACAGCACCGTGAGCCAGTAGGGGCTGGACAGCGCCAACCCCACCACGCCGACTGCCAGGCATTGGTATAAAAAATGTGCTTTTTTTTGCCTGATGGATTGATCAATCGCCCACCCGGCATACAGGAGGCTGGTCAAAACGGCGGCGTACGCCCCGCCGGGGCTGCCCAGAATGCAGACCGCCAGCAGCAAACCAGCCGCGAAAACATCTCTTTTCCTTCCAGTTTCAACTACCTGCAAAACGAAAAAGGCATACCAGATTAGCGCCAGCGTGCCGAATGATTCAGCCAGCCCCTGCGCTTCGATCTGCTCCACAAATGCCACCGGCATCACGGCAAAAGCAAAGGCGGCGAACAGGACGCCGGTTTTTGACTTGCAAATCTTTGCCGCCAGAAAAGGGATGGACAGCAGGCTGAGAATGGAAAACAGCGGCGGCAGCAAATTGACGGTCAGGTAATTGGAAATGGAGAATGCCTGAATGAGAAATGCCTGGAGATAAAACGGCAGGGGCGGATAGGCGAAAGGCAGCCCGCCTGGGAAGTAATAGGGGATGGAAAAAGGAAGCCGGTAATTATTTTTGATAATTTCGAGCGACGCCTGGTAGAACAATCCGCCCAGGTTGAAGGGTACATCAAATCCTACCCGGAACAGGTGATCGATGCGAAGAACAATGCCTGCCAGTAGTACCAGGATGAGCCCGAAAAGCGATCTGCCTGACCTGGATTTCATTTCTTCTTTGTTTTAGCCTGCTCTTCTTCCACGCGAAACGCCGTTATTGCCGCAATCAAATCAAATGGAATGGGTTTGTTCAATGGAAACTGCACCGAACCCTTGGCGTTTATATAAATGGATATCGCGTCTTTGAATTGTTCAATGCCGCTGGGAGTGGGATAGAAACCGATGTGATTTTTGAAGGCGGCAAAGTGCACCAGATTTTTCTTGTTGAACACAAATGTGGGCATTTGATATTTGATGGCTTCGACGGCATCCGGTACGATTGCTTTGATGGTGGCGCGAATTTTTTGCAGAATGTCCTGAATCTCTGCCGGAAATAACGCGATATATTCATCGATGCTGGTGGGGGGAGTGCGGTTGTCCATTTTTATTCATCCTCCGTATGCTAAATTATACAAATTCTACAGTCGAATGCAAAAAACGCTCTCCATTCGACCAACCACCCCAGCCCTCCCCAAAATGTAGCCGCATTTTTGGGAGGGAGCATGAATGCTCATTTGCAAAAGTTGATTGCAACCATGGCAAAAATGCTTGTTTGTTAAAAATGAAGCTTACACCTCCCCTAAAATCCGCATTTTGGATTTTGGGGTAGGTTTGGTGGGGGTGTCTTACAGCGCCTGTGCGAATTGCGCGCCATGCGAATCGACATGGGCGTAATCGCTGGTGTAAATGCGCACATGCCCGGCATCGACATTGGCCTGCATGCGCGGATTGCCGCACGCCGCGCCCAGCAGCAGGCGGTCGGCCATAGATGCTAACCGCTGTTTCACTGTTTCCACCACCGTGGAGCGGTCTTGCAGGCCGTAGGCGTCGCAAAACAGGCGCGCGCGGCGGCACTGCTCGCCAACATCGCCGTAACCGTCGGGGTTCGAAGGATCGGTCAGCGGGGCAAAGCGGTAGAGGGCGTAAGCCAGGTCCCACAGGCGCGGGCAGGCGTGCGCGTGATCAAAGTCGATGACCCCCACCAGTTGACCGTTGTCAAACACGCAGTTGTAGGGCGCGAAATCGCCGTGGCCGATGACCTCAACCGGTTTGCGGGTGGGGGCCTGCCAGCCGTTGCGCCAGGCCGGGGCAACATCTTGCGTGGCGTCGTGCAGACGGCGCAGCAGCCGCGCCGCGGCGGTTAGCAGCGCATCGCTGCGCAGGTCGGCAGGCAGCGGATCATTGCCGACCACGCCGGGCAAAAAGGTGAGCACCTCGCGCCCCTGTGCATCGAATCCCAGGGGGAGCGGCGTCTCTGAAATGCCCTTTTCTCTCAGGTGCAGCAGCAGCCGGTGAACCTGCGGTGTCCAAGGGCCGCTTTCGCGGTGCACGGTGTTGCCCACGCGCACCACGGCGGCGCTGTTGCCGCCGGTCAAGGGTTGTTCCATTTCAACATGCATGTGTTGATTTTATTCGCCTGACAGGGATTTGGCAAACGACCCCCTCCTGCCTCCCCCAAAATCTAAAAAACAGATTTTAGGGGAGGTGCAAGCATTTTTAAAAAGCAAGATATTTTGTTCATTTTTGAATCAATTCTTCAAACGGGATTTTTATAAACGGCTCAAATCCCACCCCAAAATACGCTTTTTTGTATTTTGGGGTGGCTGGGTGGGGGTTGTTCAAAATCGCTTACAGGTTGCGGATGACGCCGATCAATAACGGGCAGGCGATGATCACACTCAACACCAGCAGGATGATGCCCATGATCATGGCTGTTTTGGCGCCCGCACCGGCCACGCGCTCCAGCACGGCTTCGCGCGGTTTTTGCGGGTTGTAAAACACCTGCACACGGGCGCCAGGCGGGTATTTTGCCAGATCGGCACGGGCGCGGTCGCTGTCGTTGTAACCTTTGACGCCGCCAAAGGCGACCTGTTTGGAGGTGTAGGTTTGCCCGGCCACCGTGTAGGAATATTCGACATGCGGGTAGTAAGAAATGCTGGTGCCGCCATCTTCATCGCTGCTGACGCTCTCGCGCACTTCTGAAACGGTGATGCTGCCGTCAACGCCGGGCCATTGCAAACTGGCGCCGGCTTTCTTCTTACTGTTCTGGCTGTAGAGCATGAGCGCGATGCCTCCACCCAGGGTGAGAAGCAGGAAAAAGCCGCCGCAAAGCAGTGCAAAAATCAACGGGAAATCGTCCATTTTTCACCTCGTTTTCGCTTAGATCAACTTTCCGGCAAGTGATTTTTCAATCAGGGTGCCGGCCTGTGCATTGTCCACCGGATGGGAGAAAAGGAATCCCTGCATTAACTGGCAATTCATAGCTTTCAGCCGGGTAAACTGGTCGTCGGTTTCCACCCCTTCGGCCACCACCTGCACGCCCAGGCTGTTGGCCAGCGTTAGAATGGCCTGGATGATGTCTGCGCCGCTGCCGTTGGTTCCCAGCCTGCCGATGAAAGAACGGTCAATTTTCAGCGTATCCACCGGCAGGGTGTGCAGATAACTGAGCCATGAATAGCCGGTGCCAAAATCATCGATGTGCACCTGAATGCCCAGCGCGCGCAACTGCGCCAGCATGGCTGATGTGCGCTCAGAGTTTTCCACCACCAGGCTTTCGGTCAATTCCAGTCTCAAACTGCCGGCGTCCAGGCGGTGTTTTTGCAAAGTTTGGATAATTTTGTCGACAAAATCGGGCTCGTCGCACTGGCGGGTGGAAAAATTCACATTCATGGTCAGGGGTGGGTTGGCGGGATATTGCTTTTGCCAGCGGCCGATCTGGCGGCAGGCTTCGTCCAGGACCCAATCGCCCAGTGGCACAATCAACCCGGTTTCTTCGGCGGTGGAAATGAATTCAGCCGGCAGCAGAAGCCCACGGGTGGGATGCTGCCAGCGCACCAGTGCCTCAAAGCCGCTTATGCGCTGGTTTTGCAGGTTGAGGATGGGCTGGTAGTGAACCAGGAATTCGTTGTGGTTCAACGCTGTGCGCAGGTCAGTCTCCAATTCCAGGCGCGTCATCACATGCTGCAGCATTTCAGGATCGAAAACAGCGAAGCGCCCGCGCCCCTGTTTTTTGGCCTGGTACATGGCAATGTCGGCGTCGCGCAAGATGTCATCGGGCTGATCATAACGGGCATCGCTGAAAACAATACCCATGCTTAGCGAAATGAACACCCGATGACCTGCCAGGTCGGCAGGCGATGCCAGGTTGCCCAGGATGCGATTGGCGGTGTGGATGTAATCGGCGGGATCTTGCAGGTCTTCCAGCAGGATGACGAACTCATCACCGCCCAGGCGTGCCACGGTGTCTTCTCTGCGCACACTGGCCAGCAGGCGTTGGGCGCATTCCATCAACAGCAGGTCGCCCACATTGTGCCCCAGGCTGTCGTTCACCACTTTGAAGTGATCCAGATCGATATACAGGACGGCAAAGGTTGAATCACTGTGGCGCCGGGCGCGCTGCATGGCGTGCTGCAGGCGGTCTGTGAACAAAACCCGGTTGGGCAAATCGGTGAGCGGATCGTGCAGGGCTGAAAAAGCCAGTTGTTCTTGCGCACGCAGGCGCTCGGTCAACTCAACCTGCAATTGTTGGTTGGCCTGGCTGAGCTGCGCGGTGCGCTCGGCCACCTGCTGCTCCAGGTTGGCAGTGAGGTTGTGCAGGCGTTCAATGGTGTGGTTGATGTAGATGTTTAACTTGCCAAAATCATCCGGCGTGGAAACCTCGATGCGTTCAGTGAGGTTTCCTTTTTCGACTTCCCGAAACAGGCGGATCATCTTGCGAAACGGCGCGGTAAAGTAGTAGACCAGGCTGATGGACAGGGCAATGCCCGTGAAAATTGCGCCAATTCCTGCTTTGATGATTGTTCCCAGGGCTTCAGTTATTTGCAGAGAGGAGGGATTCTTTTCCATGGAAAGCAGGGTAATCAGTCGGTAAGCGGTGGGTATGGTAAGCAGCAGGCTGACCAACGCCAGCCCGATGAAAGCAATGGACAGTTTCACCCAGATGCGGCTGCCCTGGATGCCGTTTACCTGCGTCTGAAAATCAGCCGGAAGCAGCGCCATGATGACCGGCTGGAATAAACGATCCAGGGTGATACTCTCCAGGATGAAAATGACCAGGCCTGAAGCCGCAACTGCCAGGCTGAGATAAACCAGTTGTTCAACAGTTAGATCCAGGCTGTAATAGCCGTGCAGGGTTAGTGGGAACAAAACCAGCACAAAAAGCTGGATAAACTCCAGAAAGATCAGATTCCTGGTAAAAGAAGTGGCCTGCTGCCAGGCGCGTAATTCCTGTCCGGCTTTTTCAGGCGTCCCGCCGGCCTGGTGAATTTTTTCCAGGCGCGCAAACATCTCTCGATTGAAAAGATAGAGTTCCAGCGCCAACAGGGCGTTTCTGAAAAGTAAGCCAATACCGCCCATCACTGTCAGGTTGATACCCTGGTACCAGGTTAATCCAGCGTTTTCTGAGGTGGGCAAAGCCGCCAGTACGATCAGCACAGGTGTGGTGACAGCCTGGACAATTAAAAGTACCACCAGGGGATACCACTTGCCGGTGCGGGTAAAAAGCTTTTCAAAAAATGTTGGTGCGGGGTGATCGTTCACGCAAAAACCTGTTAGGAGGCACCGATAAAGGGTTCGATGAACGCTTGGAAAGTAATCGGGTTGGCAGCCATTTTTTCAATGGCATACTCATCATCGCATTTTCAATTTGTTTTGTCAATTAACAACCTGTAAATCATTACAGCAAGTCAAATGACAGAAACGCAATTTCTCCCGGCCTGTTTGGCCTGATACAGGGCCTGGTCAGCCCGTTCCATCAACTGGTCCAATGATTCTGTTTTGCCGGCCAGGCTGGCGATGCCGCAACTGATGGTGATGGGTATGGCAGTTTCATTGTAATCAATTGGCCGGGATGCCAGTTCCTGGCGCAGCCGTTCCAGGGCAATATAGGCCTGGTCGCTGGCGGTTTCCGGCAGGATGATGACAAATTCGTCGCCGCCGATGCGGGACAGCAAATCAATATCGCGGAGGTTTTCCTGGCAGGTGTGGGCAAAACTGACCAGCACCTGGTCGCCCGCGGCGTGACCGTAGGTGTCATTGACGGACTTAAAGTAGTCAATATCGATCAGGGCAATGGACAGGGGATGGCGCAGGCGGTTGGAACGTTTGATTTCAGCGTTTGCCAGCCTGTAGAATTGCCGGCGGTTGTAGGTCCCGGTCAGTTCATCGATGGTGGATTGCTTCTGCAGTTCTTCCTCAAGGCGTTTGCGCTCGGTGATATCTTCTTTCATTGCCATGAAATGCGTGATTTTACCATTTTCATCGATGACCGGCGAGATGATGGCTGATTCCCAGTACAATTGACCGTTTTTCTTCTTGTTATGAAAAATACCGTTCCAGTTTTTGCCGGATGTGATGGTGCCCCACATCTCTTGATAACTGGATGCGGGCATTTTCCCGCTCTTTAAAATGCGGGGGTTTTGTCCCAGGGCTTCTTCAGCCGTGTAACCGGTGGTTTCAGTGAACCTGGGGTTGACGTAAACAATGTCGCCTTTCAGGTCGGTGATGACCGTGGTGACGGGGGATTGCGTGATGGCAACCGACAGGGTGCGCAGCCAGGCATCAGTCTTTTTCTTTTCCTCTTCCGCAATCCTTTGCTGCGTGATGTCGTGTGTGACGCTGATGATGTGCGGTTCGTTTTGCAGGCTGATGATTTTGGCGGACATCAGACCGAGAAATGAGCTGCCGTCTTTGCGCTGAAAATGAACTTCAAGATCGTTGCTAAAACCATTGTTCTCCAATGCTGAAACAAGCCGCTGGCGGTCAGCAGGGTTCTGCCACAGGTGCACATCCAGGGTGGATTTTCCCAGGATATCCTGGCGGGTAAAGCCGGTGAGGGCTGTAAAGCCGTCATTGATGGCGATAAAAGCACCGTTAGCCAGCCGCGTCACCAGCACAGCATCAGGGATGGTGTCGAAAATGGTTTCCAGGTTGTTTCGGGCTTCGCGGTTATCGGCATTCAAACGTTGGTTGATGAGGATGATAAATCCCTGCGTCCACGACGAACTGAATAAAAGCGCCGCCAGGTAGGTGAGGGTTTGCGTTATGGAAACAGTGAGCTGGTTCTCGAGGTTGGTGTCCAACAACAGCGAAAGGACGCGCAGTGTGAAAAAGGAGCCGCTGATCAAAAAAATTGCGGCCAGAAAATGGATCGAACCGGCAATGGACTTGATTTTAAATTTGAGCAACCGCCAGGCGATCAAGAACGACAACACCGCCAGTGCCACTGAAAAATTCAGGCGCCGCAAGAATGCATTTTCAACGATGTAGGTGAAAAAGAAGGCGATCAGTGGGGTCATCACACAGAAAAAGATGATCAAGCCGCTGCGTTCGTGTTTGCCAAAAAAGCGCGTCACGCCAACATAAAACAACGCCAGGCTGAGGGTGAGCAAGGCGGTGATCAAAACATTGCTGACCGGTCTAAAGTTTGGGGAAACAGGTAAATAATTAACAACATAACCCAGCGCCCAGGCGGCGCTGCCCAGTGTCCACCACCCCGGTCCGCTGTGAGCCTTATACTGCCGGGATTGAACATACAGCGCGATCACCTGCATGCAACTGATCAGGGCTACCACTAAAGCAAGCGTCTGGCTGTCCAGGTTCATCAAGATTCCCTATGAATGAACGTAGCTTGAAAAAATGAATGACTCTTCCGATCAATAACTGACAGGATTATATCTATTATATAACCGGATTGCTTCGGATTTTTGGGCGGGCTTAAGGCTCCCTGACACAGCGGTAACCGTGGCGCGGGTTGCCGCCCAGTTTGTAGGTGGCGTTGACGGTTCCATTGAACGCGACGAAATAGCCGCGTTCTTCACGATAAGAATCGGATGCGTAATAATAGATGACCGGCTGGTCGGTTGCCCACAGCGGCGATTCTTTGTCGGGGGTGATGTGGCACTGCACCTGCCGGGCAAATTCGCCCTGCCACTGGCCGCCGGCGTTTTCGCCGTGCCGTCCCAACGAGCGCACAAGCTCATCGGTGGTGGGCATGCGCCAGATGTGCTGCGGTTCATCCAGCAGCGTCTTGCCGTCGGCGCTCAGGTAGCTGCACAGGCTGGTTTGCGCCATGTCTTCTGCTGTGGCAAAGACGATGTTTTCATTTTCACCACCCTGCCGCCCGTAACCGGGCTTGTCTTCCAACCCGATGGGTGGAACACCGTAGAGTGCCAGGCTTTGCCAGGATGGGTAGCCGCCCCAGGACTGTTTCCAATTCCAACCGGGTCCTTGCGGCGCCCACACCAGGCTGACGCCGTTGCCTGCAATCAAACGGGCGCTGCGGTCGCCGTCATCTACGCGGGTTAGAACAAATGGCAGCATGTAGGCTGACACACCCAAAAACACAATCAGCGGTATGCCCAGGGCTGCCAGGCAGCGCCAGTCGCGCCGCCAGGATGAGGGATTGGAGGCGTTTTCTGGCTGCGCCGCCCGGCGTTTGAGCACACCGTCTGTTACAAAAGCGGCGCCCACCAGGGCAATGGCCAGGCCGATGAAGGCCACATCACTGCCGAAGAAGAAGAACGCGAACACGCCGACCCCCACAATCAACACCCCGCCTGCCAGCGGAAAGTGGAAAGCCAGCAGGGTAGGCAGCAGGGTGGCGGCAATGGGCGCCAGGTAGGGCAGGCGGTTGTACCACGCGCCCCACCAGCCTTCGTGATACATTTCACTGGCGCCCCAGTAGGTCCAGAATGTGCTGAAGAAGATCATCAGCGCCGATGCGAGCCAGCCCGGCAATTGGACAAGCGTTTGCCTGGAAAGTTTCATCCCATTTTTTCCGCCGCTGCTTTGCCCGCCAGCGCCCCGCTGCTGAAGGCAAATTGCAGGTTATAACCGCCGCAGGGACCCACCACGTCCAGCGTTTCGCCGGTTAGAAACAGGTTTTTCACCCGCAGCGACTCCAGCGTGCGCGGGTGTACCTCGCTCACCGGCACGCCGCCGGCGGACACCTGGCAAAATTCAAAGCCGCGCACGTCTTTCACCACCAGGCGGGTGTCGTGCAGGCGTTGCATCAGCCGCTGCAGTGCGTCATCATCCACCTGGCTAAGCGGGGTGTCTTCCGGCAGGCGGGCATTTTTCAGGTAAACCGCGCTCACTTTGGGCGGAAAGAAGGCATCCAAAAACACGCGCACGGGCAGGCCGCTGTTGCGTTTTTGCTCCAGCAGATGGTCAAAATCTTCCTGAACATATTCCAGCAGGTTGAGCGACAACTCCAAATTAGCCCCGGGTTTGGCCGACACATGATGGCTGATGTCCATCACCGCCGGACCGTTGAGCCCCCACTCGGTGAAGATGAGGTTGCCGCGGCTGGCGGCCAGTTGCTTCGATTCCTGCCACAGCCTGACGCCCACATTCAGGCGCATGCCCTGCAGTGCCCGCAGGCTGCCCAGGCTTGCCACCAGCGGCGCCAGGGCGGGGCGCTTGGGTAGAACCGTGTGCCCCAGGCGCTCCAGCACGGGGAACAGCTCGCCGCGCGAACCCAGTGCAGGGTAAGCCGCGCCGCCGGCGGACACGATCACCTGCTCGAAGGGCTGCTCCTGTTTCTTCCCATCCATGGAATACTGAATCAGGAATCCTGGTTTGCCGGCGCGCAAGGAAGTGACCTGCGCCTGGCAAATCACGTTCACCCCGGCCATTTGCAGCGCGCTGGAGAAGGCTTCGACCACCGACTGCGCCGAATTGGACAGGGGATAATACCAGCCGTCAGCGGTCTTTTGCACCGGGATGCCGATGGATGCGAGCATGGCCAGCAGGTCGCGCACGCCAAAGGCTTGCAGCAGGGTCTTCATCCAGGCTGTGTCGGCGCAGGTGTATTTGGCTGCCTGGGCGGCCTGGTTGGTGATGTTGCAGCGCCCGCTGCCGGTCACCAGCAGTTTGCGCCCCACGCTCTCGTTGCGCTCAAACAGGGTCACCGCCGCCCCCTTCCAGGCGGCCTGGAGGGCGGCAGCCATGCCTGATGCGCCGGCGCCGATAATCGCGATGGTCATGGGGTTAATTATACCTGTGGTCAAGAGGACAAAAATTTTACTCAAAAAAAGCAGCGGCTGACGCCGCAACGATAATTTCGAATTGATTGCAGTTTGCTGTGTTTTTGAGCGATAATATTCTTGTAACAGCCTTTCGCTTTTTGATCCGCAATCAAACAGGATGGGCGCTGATGGAAGTTCATTCTACGGGGGTGACCACAACCTTTGACCTGGTTCTGTGCCTGGCGCAGGCGGTTGACCTGGTCAGTCCGCTGGTGGCAGACCATCACAGGCGCGTGGCGCAAATTACCTACAGCCTGGGGCGCCAGATGAAGCTGCCGGATGAGGACTTGAAGGAGCTGGTGATTGCGGCGGCGCTGCACGATGTGGGCGGGCTCACCCGCACCGACCGGCTGGGTGCGCTCGATTTTGAATATCAGGACCCCTACGGTCATGCGGTGATGGGCTATCTGTTGTTGAAACCGTTCGCTCCGTTTCAAAAACCGGCAGAGATGGTGCGCTTTCATCATGTGGCATGGCAAAACGGTGCAGGCAGCCGGTTGGATGGTGTGCCTGTGCCCCAGGGCAGCCATTTGCTGCAACTGGCAGACCGGGCAGCCGTGCTGATCGACCCGCAGAGAGACGTGCTGGAACAGGCGGGTGAAATTGTGGAAAAGGTCAGCGCCCAGGCTGGCGAGCGCTTTGTGCCGCAGCAGGTTGAGGCGTTCGAAGCCCTGGCGCAAAAAGAAGCCTTCTGGCTGGATACCCTCTTTTTGCAAGACCTGCGCTACCTGAACCGAATTTTGCAATGGGATGAAATTCAGATTACAGGCGATCATTTTCTGGGGTTAAGCAACCTCTTCCGGCGGGTGATTGATTTTCGCAGTCAATTCACCGCCGGACATTCGGCAAGTGTTGCAGCCACTGCCGAAGCGCTGGCGCAGTTATGCGGTTTTTCCGAATCAGACTGTTGGATGATGCACCTGGCAGGGCTGCTGCATGACCTGGGCAAGTTGGCTGTGCCGGCGGAGATTTTGGAAAAGCCTGACAAGCTAACCCGTGAAGAATATGCCGTGATGCGCCGTCACACCTACTTCACCTATCATATTTTGGAACCTTTGAAGATTCTGGATTCGGTGGTCGAATGGGGGTCATATCATCACGAGCGCATGGACGGTCGGGGCTATCCTTTTCATTTGCACGACACTGAACTGCCATTGGGCGCGCGCATTGTTTCGGTGGCTGATTATTTCACTGCCCTGACGGAAGACCGACCCTACCGCAAAGGATTGCCTGACAGGGAAGCCTTGCGAATTTTATCCGAGGCAACCGAACGTCACCAATTGGACGGCAGGTTGGTGGCTGTGGTGTGCGAGCATTTCGATGAGCTCAATCAAATTCGCCTCAATGCCCGGCAGGCAGCCCGCGATGAATACCATCAGTTTGTTGAAACAGCCGCACAGTTGACCCATAAAGAATAATGTGGGTTCTTTCCCATTCTAAGGCTGGTTTTGCCGATCTAGATGGCGATCGCTTTTGGCCATGGCTCCCGGCGCGCCTGCGTCCACAGCGTGTTCACGTAATTTAGCGCAAAATAGTTTTGCGCGAGATGCAGCCAGAACGCGCCGGCATCCGTGAGCTCGATCCGGTTGCCCTGGCGAAGCGCAAACCCGGCGTGTTCCACAACTTCCAACCAGCGGCGGGCTTTTCGCGTGTCTTTTCCCAGCGCGTCATCCAGAACATCCAGTGGAATACGGGTGTCATAAAAACGCCAGTACAGCCACCACCAGCCGGACATTTCGGCGGCAAACGGCATGCGCAGCGCAATGGCAGAACCGCCATTGCTCAGTGCGCCGATCCAACTATCAAGATCGAAGGTATTCAATACAAATCCGTCGGGGAGATGGGAGCCGGAGCCAGGACCAATCCCGATATAGCCATCGCGGGTGACCGAGGAATAACGCGGGACGGCGCCGCGCTTGAACCCCCACACCGAAACGCGCTCGAAGTCACGTTCAGCGCATCATCGATGGATGCTCTGGTAGTGCGCCTTGCGTTTTCGCAGATTCGGCATACGAATGAAAGACAGGTGCAGATATTCGCCGACCGAAGTGTACGGAAAAGTGAACAGCGGGTAGGTGGTGAGTTGATTTGCGCCGAGCTGCTCGGCGTGCTCCAGGTCGGCGGTCACGGTTTCGGCGGTTTGATGCGGCAGGGCAAACATGAGGTCTGCATTGACCGAGGCAAACCTGCTTCTAGCCAGCAACGCCAGCGCCCGTTCTGCGGCAGCGGGCGCATAGTCGCGTCCAATCAGCGCCAGGTTCTGGGGTTGGAAAGATTGGACGCCAAGCGACACCAGTGAAATGCCTATATCATGCAGCCGTTGCACAGTTTCAACACTCACATCAGCAGGGTTGGTTTCAATGCAAATGTCACCGGTCAGGCGGAAACGCTTACGCACATGCTCCAACACGCTGGCCACGCTATTCAATGCCAGGGTCGGGGTGCCGCCGCCAATGTAAATGCTGGTGATCTCTGCCTGCCCGATCCTGTTTGCCCACCAATCCACTTCGGCGATAGCCGCCCGTGTATAGGGTTCCAGCAGCGTTTCTTCATACGGAACCTTGGTGTAGGGACAATAGGGACAAAAGTGACGGCAGAAGGGCACATGCAGATACAACGACGTGCGATCAACAGGCGGCGGCGACCAACTTTGCGAGGGTTGCTCAAAAATCCATGGTTGTTCAGGCCCCACCAGGTAACGGCGCGTGGCGCGCCTGTTCCAGGCAGGTTACCCGGTGCCCGACGGCTGCATTTTGCTGCCCGATGCCTTTGACGGGGACGATTTGCGCCCCGAAGCCTGGCAGCAGGTCGCCAAACAGTTAGCCCGCCTGCGCGCCGGAAAGGTTATCCCCTTTGCGATGCGTTCCTCGGCGCTGCAGGAGGATTCGGCGCGCGCGTCGTTTGCCGGTGAGTTCGAGAGCGTGCTGGATGTGCAAAGCGATGCGGAAATCCGCGAGGCGGTGCGCACAGTGCTGCAATCACGCCGCAGCGACCGGGTGAGCAGCTACACCCGTGAACAGGGTTTGGATGGAGGGGAACATGCCGTTGCGGTTGTCATCCAAAAATTGATCCATCCCGATTATGCGGGCGTGCTGTTCATCGCCGACCCGCTGACCGGCAACCTGAGCCAGATGACCGGCAATTTTGTCAGCGGGCTGGGCGAAAAATTGGTGTCGGGGCAGGTGTCTGCCAGCACGTTCACCTTTGACCGCCCGGACGGCGCCTATCACGGCCCGGCGGAGTTGAACACGGTGGCGAAAACACTGCACCGGCTGGTGCACAGCATTGAGAACGACCTGGGCTGCCCGCAGGATATTGAATGGGCGGCGGCGGGCGGCAAAGTGTACATGTTGCAGGCGCGCCCCATCACCACCCTGAACGGCTTTGACCCCGTGCTGGCGGTGTGGAACGACACCCTGAAAGGCAACTTCTTGTGGTCAGCCACCAACCTGATGGAAGCCAGCCCCGAAGTGCTGACCCCCTTCACCGCCTCGCTGCGCTCGTATCTGGATGCGCACGGCGGCCCGGCGTTGAATGTAAAGAATCACTCGCTCAACGGCATCATTGGCGGGCGCTTCTACGCCAACCTCAGCGTGCAGGTCTCAGCATTTGCGTTTCTTTTCGGCGGCGACGCCCGCCGGGCATACCAGCAAATTGCGGGCTGGTGGGGTGAGGTGCCGCCGGAGATGGATATTCCCGTGCTGCCGTTGAGCGGCGAGGACTGGTTCAAGCGGGTGCTGCCCGGTTTGGTGCAGTCGACTTTGATGTTCGGGCAATACCGCAAGCAGGCGCCGCGCTTTTTGGCAGCCAACCGCCAGAAGTGCGCCGAACTGCGCCACAAGGTGCAACAGGCGGCCGGTAAAGCAGAACTGGCAGCCCTGTGGCAAAATGCCATTGGCCCGCTCTACCGCGATTCGATGATTCACGTTGTGGCGGCGTCTTCGGACGCCCAGGTGAAATTGGAGCGCGAACTGCGCGGGCTGGTGGGCGGCGACGAAGCCAATGCCCTGCTTTCAAACCTGAGCGGTTCAGCCGCGCGCCTGGAAAGCCTGGGGCCGGCAGCCGGGCTGGGCAAAGTGCTGCGCGGCGAGATGAGCCGCGAGGAATACCTGGATAATTACGGTCACCGCGGGGTGAACGAACCCGAATGCGCCTGGGCGCGCCCCATGGAAGACCCCGCCGTGGTTGTGCAGGATCATCACACCCTGCACGGCTTTGCCGGGGCGCTGGGTGTGGTGGAAGGCGTTGTGCGCCGTCTGGATTCGATGGACGACAGCGAGGCCTTTCAGGCTGGCGAAGTGCTGGTGACCACCATGACCAACATCGGCTGGACGCCGCTCTTCCCGCGCGCCGCCGCCATCGTCACCGACCTGGGCGCGCCGCTCAGCCATGCCGCCATCGTCGCCCGCGAGCTGGGCATCCCGGCGGTGGTGGGCTGCGGCAACGCCACCATGCGCCTCAAAACCGGCGACCGTGTGCGCGTGGACGGCGGCAAAGGGCTGGTGCAAATCCTGTGATCTACTGTAGGAGTTAATCGGTGTGTCTGCCCTCGTTTACGCGGGTTGACCCAAAAATGGGGAACAATGGGTATTTATTGGGGCTGTCTGAAAAGTGGGCAAACACACAGGTTTGCCCCTACCCGTAGGGGGCGACCCATGTGTCGCCCCGAAGATATGGCGATTAAACCATCGCCACGGGTTCTTTTTAGACAGCCCCCTGTTTCTTTATTATTTTCCGTTGCCGTTCTTTGCCAGCAACCCCCGCGAAGATAATTCCTTCTGCAATTGATCCGGCGATACAAAATGAATGGCATCGAATCCCAACTGCCGGGCGGCGGCCACATTGGCTTGTGAGTCGTCTATGAACAAGCATTCCTGCGCATTTCGTTTAATCCGTTCCAACAGGGCCAGGTAAATCCGCGGATCGGGTTTGAGAAGCTTCACCTCTGCCGAGAGGAGGATGCAATCGAACAGGTCAAAGAAAGCGTACCGGCGCCTGACAATGTAGAATCTTTCAGCAGACCAGTTGCTTAGCGTAAGTTTTGTGCAACTGGAAAGCAAGTTGCTTTAAACCGAAAAAAACTGCACTTTAACAAAAAAGCCCGAAATCCGTTATGCTCCTGAAAAACCCAGGAGCAAACATGAGCGAAAAACAAC
>Ga0228536_1000952_pt1 | contig 37689 bp, 56 predicted proteins | sample SJ1Smetagenome_FD_168611 | JGI IMG/M metagenome (GOLD analysis project Ga0228536, IMG submission 168611) | Enriched culture of PCE-dechlorinating microbial communities from Ithaca, New York, USA - SJ1.S | ecosystem: Engineered > Modeled > Simulated communities (microbial... > Unclassified...
CGAGGAGCGCTGGGAGCGCTGGGCCGGACTTCTGAAAGCCCATCTGCTGACCAACCCCGAGGGCGGAGCCCAGTATGTCTTCCTGTTCATGGACAAGGCTGATGCCGTGCGCGAAAAATGCGGCCTCCGTGCGCGATAATTCGGCCGCGTCGCCCGTTACACTATGTGTAATTGAGTTTCAAAAACCAAGGGTCGCCCGTCGGTCGGATGGCCCTTGCCGCGTCTCCGGGGCCGGGGCATCGGTCAAGTTCTCAAACGCGGTGTACTTCTTCAGGAAGGCCAGCTCCACCTCACCCACCGGGCCGTTGCGCTGCTTGCCGATGATGACCTCGGCGATCCCGGCCTTCGGGTTGTCGTCCTTCTTATTGTAGAACTCATCCCGGTACAGGAACACGATCACGTCGGCGTCCTGCTCGATGGCCCCGGACTCGCGCAGGTCCGAGAGCATGGGGCGCTTGTTCGTGCGCTCCTCCACCTTGCGGTTGAGCTGCGACAGGGCGATGACCGGGATGTTCAGTTCCTTGGCCAGGGCCTTCAGGTTCCGCGAGATGTCCGAGATTTCCTGTTCGCGCGAATCGATGTTGCGGCTGGAGCGCATGAGCTGGAGGTAGTCCACGACCACCAGCCCCAGCTTGTGCTCGGCCTTGAGGCGGCGGCAGCGGGCGCGCAGCTCCAGGGTGGACAGCGCCGGGGTGTCGTCGATGAAGATGGGGGCCTTGCCCAGCGTGTCGGCGGCCTCCGAGAGCTTGGCCCAGTCCGCGTCGTCCAGGAAACCCGAGCGCATCCGGCCCAATTCGACGCGGCCTTGGATGGCCAGCAGACGGGTCATGAGCTGCTCCATGCTCATTTCCAGGGAGAAGACCGCCGTGGCCACCTCGGACTTGACCGCCGCGCGCAGGGCCAGGTTCAGGGCGAAGGCCGTCTTGCCCATGCTCGGCCGACCGGCCACGATGACCAGGTCGCTCGGCTGGAGCCCGGCCGTCATGTGGTCCAGCGCGTGGTAGCCGCTTGGGATGCCGGTGACGGCGCTTTTGGAAGCAAACCGCGCCTCCAGCTGATCAAAGACCCGGTCCACCAGGGGCTTTGCCGCCCAATAAGTCTTTTGGACCTTCGCCTCGGCGATCTCGAAGATCTGCTTCTCCGAGGCGTCCAGCAGGGCGTCCACGTCCCGGGCCTCGTAGCACTCGGAGATGATCCCGCTGGAGACGTCGATGAGGCGGCGCAGCACGGACTTGTCGCGCACGATGCGGGCGTGGTGCAGGGCGTTGGCCGCGCTCACCGGGGAATCGGCAAGCTCCGCCAGGTACACCGGGCCGCCCACCTTATCCAGGTCGCCGGACTGCTTGAGGGCCTCCGTGACCGTGACCAGGTCCACGGGCTGGGATCGCTCGGCCAGGTGCAGGAAGCTCTTAAAGATGGCCGCGTGGGCCGGAGAATAGAAATCCTCCGGGCCCACGTGGTCGATCAAAGAATTGAGCGCGTCCGGGCGGAGGAAGACCCCGCCCAGGACCGCCTGCTCGGCCTCCAGGGCCTGGGGGGTGAGGCGCGCGGTCACGACGCGCCCTCGGGGTCGAGTTGAGCCTCCCGGATCGCCTTCTTCTCCAGGTACGCCTTGCAGTCCTTACACGTCCTCGGATTTTTCCCCGCCTGGCAGTCCATCGGGTAGTGAGAACTCCACTCCTTACAATGGCCCCTGGGGCATCTGTTGTGCCCATCGAGCAGACTGATGCAAATATGGATAGCCTCGCGCAGGCGCGCCTTGTCACCACGAGTCCTACAGCGATCGCCGAGATGCACAAAAAACGCCTTGACGTGCGAGTCATCCTCCACACCGAAATCTCCCCAACGCAGGCGCTTCCGGCTTGCCGTGTGGGACCGAACCAGACGCGGAATGTCGATCCAATAGTAAGGGTCAGCCATTATACACCCCCATCACCTTGCCAATAACGCACCACGGCTCGTGGCCTGAGTACGGGTTCTGGCGGCAGCGCGGGCATTTGCCGTCACTGCACCATTGCACCTCGGCCAAAGCCTCGCGCAGGGCGGCAATCTCGGACCGGAGGCCGCCGAGGCTGCCGGGCCGGTCGTCGGCATCCTCCAGGGTGATGCCGTGCGCCGACTGGAACTCGGCATAGGCGCTCTTGATCGCGGCCATCCCCTCCTGGAGCTTGTCGCGCTCGTCCACGACCTCGCGCACCAGGTCCACCAGCTCACGCAGCTTGGCGCTGGAGATGCCTGGGAACTGGGCAGGAGAGAGAATGCGTATCAGAAGCTCCTCAAGACGCGGATCAACGGGCATTATGCACCTCCATCTCAAAATCAGCCTGGCATTCAGCGCAGCGCTCGGCGTCCGGCAGCACGGCCAGGCGCGCGGACGGGATGGGCTCCCCGCACTCGCGGCAGCAGGGAACGCCGTCGATCCAATCCGGCCCTTGGCCCGAGGCGCGGTTGGTGACCCGGGCCAGGGCTTCGGCGTTGTCCAGGGCGATGGCCAGCTGGCTCATGTCGACCTCGTCAGCCACGGCCTACGCCCCCTGCGGCGGCAGCGTGTAGGCCACGGCGATGGACTGCACGGCCGCCACATCCTGGGCGGCTTGAATCCGGTCCATGTAGCCGTTGCGCTGCCCCTCGACGTAGAGGCCGATGGAGCGCCACGCGGCGCGGTTGGCGCGGATGCGCTCGGCCTGTTCGGTGATGGTCAGGTCGGCTCCGCCGGAGGCCACGCGGCCAGCCACGAGCTGGGCCAATCCCGGGCACTGGGCCTCGGTGATGGTTCCGGCCAGGAGCGCCTCGGCCTCGGCGGCCTGCACGTCCCAGGTGGCCATGCTGTACTGGCCGTATTCGGGCTGAATGGCCGCGATATAGGAATCCATCGCCGCCTTGGCTTCGTCGCGCTTGAGCGCCTTGGCTTCGTCCAGTGTCAGGCCGTAGTAAGGATCGTGCAGGTCGGCCAGCTCCTCCAGGCTGGAGGGGCAGCGAACTAGATCCCAATGGGCCGGGACCACGTGGGCGGGGATGACCTCGCCGGTGACCTCGTGCGTGGACTCGGGGACTTCGACGTCCGGCCGCCGGATGACGACGCTCGGGAATGCGCTCGGGTACATGCCCGGATGGTCGGCGAGGTATTGCGCCACGGCCTGGGAATCGGTGTACCACTCGATGATCGTATGCCCCTGGCCGGAGGCCGAGGCCACGAAGGCGCGCGACTCGGCCGACTGGCGGTTGTGCAGAATGATGAAGCCCATGTATGCCTCCATATCCGGCTCTAAGCCGGGTCGATCTTGTGAGGTCCGATGACCGCGCCCGCGCCGCCCGCGCCGCCGGTGACGGGATAGGACGCGCTGCATGCGCCTCCGACGCCTCCGGCCGCCGAAATGCCGCCCGCGAAGCTGTTGCCACGCGCGTAGAGCACGACCACGACGCCACCCCCGGAGCCGCCGCCGGTGGCGGCCTGATAGGCGGACACGTCGCCGCCGTCAGTGCCCTTGGATTCAATGACTCCCGACCCGGACAAGGTGCCGCCCACGATCAGGATCAAAAGGCCGCCGGTTCCGGCGTCGCCCGCCGCGCCGCCCTGGTCCCCGGCCCCGCCGGGATTGCCCGCGCCGCCGGTGCAGGGCGTGGTGGAGTCGTAGCCGTCGGCCGCGCCGCCCGCTCCGCCGTAAGCGGCGGCCGGGCCTCCCGTCTGGAGGTCGTGGTTCGAACTGCCACGGGTCGCGCCGCCGCCTCCGCCGCCGCCGGAAAAACACGTCCCGGCCGCGCCCGCGCCACCGTTGCACCCGACGGACCCGCCGCCGCCTCCGCCTCCACCGGAGCCGTTGGCCGCAGTCCCGCCGGTCGGGCCGGTGCCGTTGTATTCCACGGCGGTTGCCGGGGCTCCGGCCCCTCCGATGCGTGGGATGCGGATGACCCGGCCGTTGCCGGTCACGCGGGGTTGCTTCGTTTCGGCGGCGGCCGCCGCCGCGCCGCATCCCCAGAGGAGATCCTCGTCCGTGTCCGTGTCCGTGACCCCGGCGGCGAGGCGGCGGATGGTGATGCCGTCCGCCGGGACCGCATGTCCGCAGCCCGGGGCCACGGGGGTGTTGGCCGTGACTGCCGCGTCCGCCGGATTGGCCTTGCAGCCTCGCCCGGTCATGGACAGCTTGCCGTTGATGACGCAGTCGCCCGTCACGTAGACGAGCAGGCCCCTGCACCGCGCGGCCGTGGTCAGGGTTTTCCCGGCGTTGATGGTCAGGCTCTTGTAGTGTTTGACCACCATGTCGCCGTCTTGGGTCGCGGCCAGGGAGGTGTCGGCCGAGATGACCACGTCGCCGTCGGTCCCCTCGCCGAAGTAGTTCCGCGCCGCGTTCCGGCGGCGCAGGTCGGGATAGCTGCGGTGCTGGCTCATGGTCAGCTCCAGGCCTCGGCGCGGCCGACGACGCGGTACTGGATCTCCAGCCCGATGAGCCAGGCCGGAACCGGCATGGCCGCGCCCGCGCCCGCGTAGTCCGCGTCGCGGGTCACGCGCAGGGTGATGCGGTCCCCGGTTTGCGGCGTCGCGCCGCAACTGATGGGCGCGGACGCCGCGCTGACGTGCTCGCGCAGGTTGGTCGACGCCGGGCCCACCTGATCCTCCACGGTCACGGCACCCCCAAACGGCAGGTTCCAAAGGTTCCGGTTGGCGATGGTGCTTTCGCCGGTGGCCCCGGCGGCCAGCTTCCAGCCCACATATTGCCCCTCGACCGCGGTGCCCAGGGCGGGCACCCAATGCAGCTTCGCCCGCATGGCCCCCTTGTCCCAATTCTGGGGCAGCACGAAGGCGGCCTCGGCCGCCGTGTCGGCGACAGTCCCGAACTCCATGTAATCCACGTTCAGCAGCGACGAGGCGTATTCGTTGGTCCCGGCCGTGGCTCCATTGGTCTTGCAGGGGACCATCGCGCCTGCGCCGATCCACATGGTCTCGTAGCGGGCCACGTAGGGGAGCTGCGCCGATCCGCCGTGGTTGTACCAGTACAGGCTGCCCGCGCTCTTGATCGCGAGCGTTTCGGCGGGTTGGATGTCGAAGGACGATACGCCCTGGGCGGCCCGGGACAGCACGATCTTGTCGGTCCCGGCGCATTGCAGCGTGACCGGGTATTGGCCGCTGTGGACGAATTCAAACCCGGCACCGGACACCGGGGCGCATACCGTGGCGGGCGGCAGATTGATCGTGATCGGCCCCGCTCCGCCGACCACCAGAAGCATCCCGATGTCCGCCGCCGTCAACGTGCAGGACTCCGAGATCCCGCGCAGGCCCCGGAAGTTGCCGAGGGCGCGCTGCACGAACGCGGTGGTGGCGGGGGATTCGTCGGCGTCGAACTGCGGGGGGGTGGTGAACGCCCGGTGGGCCTCGGGGTTGGTGTTGTGGGCGGCGATGTCCGCCCCGAAAACTTCACCGATCGCGGCCCACAGTCCGTCCACGATCTTCTGCGGGTCTCCATCATCCACCACGCCCGGGGCGTACCCCTCGGCGATAAACTGCGCCACGCCGTTACAGAAGCGGGTGACCTGACGCATGGCCGTGTTCGCCAAGGCGCGGCGGGCGATCCCGACCTGGTGCCCGAGCGGAGTCTGTACATCCGCGGCGTAATCCGCAGGGGACATGACGTCCCCGGACGCCGTGGTTCCATTTTTCGCAAACACCTGAATTTCGTTGATGATCGACATGTATCCTCCTCGTTACGGGACGATCAGTTCCGGCCAGCCGGATATGTCCCATCCGTTGAGCCCGTCGGACGCGCAGTCCCAGGCGAAGATCGCCCCTCCCTGCGGGGGGACAGCGTAGTACCTGACCCGCACCCCCTCAGGTTTGAGCGGGATATAGCCCTTGGTCAGCAGCGCCTTCGTCACCGCATCCGGGTGCAGCCCGGCCACGCCGACGGCGATGCTCATGTCCTGATTGTCCTGGATTATGACCGACGAGCCGACGGCGGCGAACGCCGTCTCCCAGACCTTATAGGCACCGGGGATCGTGCCGTCCCAGGCGTTGGCCGCGATCTTGGCCCTCAACAGGACGCGGTACGCATCGTCGGGCAGGCTCACCATGCTGGTCTCGGGATCATACAGCCCCATCCACGACCCCTGCCCCCAACCGACCCCTGCCTCATCCCAGGAGAAGTAGACGCCCTCCAATGGCGTTTCCAACCCACGGGCCCTGCCGACCCAATCCCCAATCTGGTCCAGCTGCACCCCCACGGCCGTGTCCAGATCGAACCCCCGGCGGATAGCGTCCAGCAGTCCCTGCGTGCTCACCACGGACCCCGTCAGGCAGGAGCACCAAGCGATGAACCTTGGCGCGCCGCGATACAGCGAGGTGATCAGGCTCAGGTACGTATCGAGGGTCGGCAGGGCCATGTCCGCGCTCCTAGTTCACCGTCAGGGCGATGTCGCCCGCGTCGCCGCCGGCCACCTCGTTGAATGCGATGGCGATGTTGGACGCGGCCGGAGTGCCGCCGTGCTTTGCGATGGTCAGGCCGGTCACATCGAAGGTCCGCCGGGTGGAGTCCGGCTCGGCGGCGTTGATTGGGGTGTAGAGTTTGGACAGCAGCACGTCCTCGCCGATGTCCAAGGTGTTCAAGTAGGCGGCCAGGTTCGTTTTGATGGCCTCTCCCGTGGTTGAGATGTAGCCCGCCCGGGCCGTGATCTCGACGATCACGGTCACGGGCACGGCGCCGGGACGGAAGAACCGGATGAGATTCGGCATGCCGTATCGGTCCGTCACCGTGGCCGAGGTTGTGCCGTAGGTGGGGCTGCCGGGCGTCTTCTTGGTGGCGATGGCCCGCGTTATTTCCTCCGTGTTTCCCCCCTCGACCACGATGGCCAAAGCATGCGCCGGGATGCCGTTCTCGTCCGCGACGTCGTCATCATTCTCGTAGCCCTTGAACCGCGTCACCCCGGGCAGGCTGGCCACCGCGCCCACAATGCCGTCCAGGACCGTCCACGACGGCAGCGCGGTGGAAACCCGCTGTCTGGAGCGCAAGGCGGCGTCGGACTCAACGGCGGTTCCCGGGGTGGCCGCCGTAGCATTGGTCACGGACTGCCAGCCGCGCGTGGGAGTCGAAATAGAGCGTACCTCTCCGGCCGCCGCCTGCACGCTTCCGGCCTCCTGGGCCGTTGCCGTCACGGTGATCTCGCCGGAGACGGGGATGACCACGGCTGCGGGGAGGGTCCACTTCTGACCGGCCACGTCCTCCACCACACCTGAGGTGATCACGGTCCCGGCGGTCCCCGCCAGGGTCACGTCCACCGTGGAATAGCTGGCCGTTTGGCGGGCGATACCATTGATCTGCACCCGGCTGGAGAGCCCGACCCCCTGGGCAGTGCTCGGCCCGAAGGAGTTGTACACGCTCACTGCGAGTTGGTTGGCGTCGTGCAAGGCCAACGCGAACATGGCCAGCATCTGGCCCTCTTGGCTGTCGGCCTCCAGATAGAGGTCCGCCCCGTAGATGGATCGGTACCGGGCCTGCAGATCCTCCAGGATCTCCGGGTATGTCGGGGTGTGGATGCCGGTGGCGTCGATGGTGCCCACGAGGGTCATTTACAGCACCTCCTGGACCGTGGCCGGTCCGTACTCGGTGTTGATGGCCACGCTGATGGTCAGGCGCCGTGAGTCACCGTCGAAGGCTGACTCATAGCTTTCGATGCTGGCCACGCCCTCGGTCTCCAGGATGCGGGCCCGGATGATCGGGTCGTAGCTTTCCTTGGTGTGCTTGCCGAACACGCCGCCCACGTAGGGAGTGCCCTCGGCCAGGTCCAGGAACCATTCCCCGGCCAGCAGCCGCAGGCGCTGCACCACGGCCTGGGCCACGCCGCGCGGGTCATCAGTCCAGTAGTCGGCCTGTCCATGCCCGGCCTGCATGTCGGTGCCGTCGGTCCACTTCCGCAGTCGCATGGCTATTCCCCCGGGCCTTCGGGCGGGTTGATGGGCAGCGTGACGTTGGTGATGGTCGCGCCCTGTTGCCAAGTCTTGATTTCATAGGAGCCACCGCCCAGACTGGTGATGCGCTGGCCGTAGCCGTCCACGTCCCAAGAGTAGGATTTGCGGGCGTGCAGCTCGATGTCCTCGCTGTCGATGCGCACCCGGCCCGAGGGCTGGATCTCGATGTAGGTGGTCCCGTCATTCGTTCGGAGCTGCACATTTTCGGCGCTCACGTTGTCCAGTCGCTCGGCCTGGCTGAACGGTCCGACCAGGGCGAACCCGTCCGAAAGGTCGTGCAGCCTGGGCTCCAGGGGCTCCTGCACCCCGCCGGACTGCCACCAGGCATCCATGCACCGGCTGGAGAAGACCACCAGACACTCATCCCCTGACTTGACCGGGAAGGTGAGCGTGAATCCCCCGCCGCGCGGGAATACCACGGGAACGTCCACGAGCAGGGGCAGGGCCACGGAGCGCGTGGAGCCGTCCGGTCCAGTGACGCGGCCCTTGATGGCCGCCTGCACGCTCACGGTCATGGCCACGGGGTCGAAGCCCGCCACCACGCCGGGGAGGGCTGTCCAGACCTCGGCCAGGCGGCCGTCCAGGGCGGCGCGGACAGCCTCCACCGGATCATTGAAGCGCTCACGCCGGTCCATCACCTCGCCCCCTGTCGATGAGTTTGGACCCGATGGGCGCGGAGTCGTCGATACCCACGCAAATCAGATCAGAGTACCAATCCTTGCCCCGTGTGTCGCCCTTGAACTCCACGGCCAGGATCCTGTAGAAGCCGTCCTCGTCCAGCCTCGGGGCCTTGTTGAAGGCCCCGACCTTGAGGTCGGTCCTGAACCGGAGGATGGATCGGTTGTCGAGCTTGATCCTTCCCCCCACCCGCAAGCGCGGGTTGAGCAGGGACCGGACCTTGATGCCCTCGTTGGTCTGTTCAGGCTGGCCGATCAACCCGGACTCGGCTGTGAGCGCCACGGCTTCGCCGGGTAGGTAGCCGCCCAGGGGCACCATCTGGGCCACGCCATCCTGGATGCTCCAGGAACTGCCCGTGGCGTCCGCCGCGTCGCGCATGTATTTGCGGGCCATGCCGTACATGGTCTTGCCCCGGGGAAGGGCCTGCGCCGCGACATCCGGCACGTACCCTGCCGCGACGCCGAGTTCCGCCAGCGCGCCCTGGGCCACGCCCACCTGGTCCGCGACCGTGGCCCCGGCCGCCAGGGTCCGGTTGACCACGGCGAAGTTGTAGGCCCGGTCCCCGTCGCTCACGAGCAGGTCCAGATAGGTGTCCACGCCGTTTTCCCGGCCACTGCGGGCCTGGCGCAGGGCACCGCTGAAGATCGTTCCGAACATGCTCTCGTACCCGGCCTGGAGGACCACGCGGGTGAACTCCCTCTGGACGCGCAGGGCCGTCTCCTCGGCCAGGTTGTAGACGCGGATGTCGGCCGAGTTGGGCGTTTCATAGTCGGCCTTGTGGGTCTGGAACGTGATGCGCAGATCCCCCAGCTCCAGGCCGGAGCCGGAGCCGGAGCCGACGATCAGGCTGCACTTGCGCAGATACAGGCGGTCCTGGGAGGTGGTCATTCGTCCTCCGTCACGAACCAGAGATCTACGCCGTCGCCCAAGTTGCTTTCCGTGGGGGTGGCGTCCGAATCATCGGACCAGACCACCAGGGAGCCGCCAACCCCGAGGTAGGCATAGGGGGCCAGAAGGTCGCATCCGGTCACCAGCGGGATGCCGTGGACCACATCTCCTCCGCCGTCCGGGAGGTCGATGTCCAAAATCCAGCCCGCCTCGTCCGCGTCGAGCCAGCGCAGGGTGAGCTGGTACTCCACTCCGGCCAGCCCCACGGTGAAGGTCTGCGGCGTGGCGCTCAAAGGAATTCGATACTCCATGACGTCACCCGAACAGGTTGTTCAACACGGACTTCTTCTTGGGCTCGGGCTGGACCCGGCCCTTCTGGTCCACGCCGCCGGTCTTCTTGCCCCACTTCTGCCGTCCGCGCGGCACGGCCGCGCTCTGCACGTTCACCAGTATCAACTCACGCAGCTCGGCGGTGAACGACAGCACATTCTCGTTCTCATGATCCGTGACCACGGTGAGGCTCTTGATGAGCATATTCGTGTAGGACCGCTTGCCGGTGACCACATCGAACGGCTCCCGTTTGCCCTGCAACTCCCGGAGCTTCTGATAGTATTCGACACACCGCCGGTCGCCGGTCCCGGCGCCGCCGGAATCCGAGACCCCGGCCCGGATGGTCAGGGCCGCGGGCTTGAGGTAGGCGTGGTCCGTCACGGACGCACCTTGCTCCACGGGGTGTTCCGTGATCTCCAGATCGTCGGTGTGGGTCTCCTCCACGACCACATCCATGACCATGCCCCCAATGGACCGCTGCGGGCGGACGTAAACCGTGGACGGGGACTGCGAGAGGTAGTTCCGCCGCGTGGCGTAGGTGGTACCGGCGGACGCCAGCTGGGCGATGGCGGTCATCGCGCGGCCCCTCGGGCGTGGCGCACCAGATCGGCGTTCACGCGGTTCTGCTCACCGCCCACGGCCCGGCCCACGGCCGCCGGGTCACCCGCGCCCTCCACATTGATGACCGTGCTGGCATTGATGTTGGCGGTCGACGTGTGTCCGGCGGCCGCCGCAGCCAGGGCCGGTGTCGGGCCCAACAGAGGGGCAGACGGACGTTCGGGGGCCCCGATGTCGGGGATCTTGGCGGGCTGATCCTCATCCCCGGAAAACCATCCAGCGACCGTTTGCGCGGATTCGGCGATCCACTTGAACTTCCCCATGAGCCAGTCCACAAAGGAGCCGAACCACGCCTTGACCTTTTCCCAGTTGGCGATGATGAGCGAGGCCACGAAGGCCAGGGCCAGGAAGGCGGCCATGTAGGGGTTCGCCGCAGCCGTGGCGGTCATGACGCGCAGGGCAGTGGTCACGGCGGTGGTCGCGGTCTGCAGAATCCCCCAGGCAGTGGTCACGGCGGAGACGATGCCCGGCAGCACGATCAGCCCCGCCCCCAACGCGGCGGCGCCGCCGGTGAGGAAGCCGAGCATTCGCCCCATGTCGGAGCCCCAGTCGATAAGACTCTCACCACCCTCCCGCCAGGTCAGGAAGTCGTCGACCAACCCGACTATCACTGCTCCGAGAGACAACAGCAGCCCAAGCGGCGTGGCCAGGAACTGAAGATTCAACAGCCGCCAGGCCGCCGCCATGCCCACGGCGGCCAGGATGAGGCGCTGGGAGCCGTCGTCCAACTGGCCGAACCAGTCCACGATGTTTCCGACCCAGCCCATCAGGCGCATGGTCAAGGCCCCGAAGGCCCCGGCCAGACGCATCAACACGGCCAGGAGCGTCTGGATCACACGCGAGATCTTCCCGAAGTTCTCCACCACCGCCTTGCGCAACCGGACGATGTCCGCCTCCATGCGGCCGATGACGGCCAACCCCACCGACTTGGCCATCATCCAGAACACGGTTTTGATGTTGTGGATCTCCTTGATGAATGATCTGCTGGCCTCGGCCGCCGCCTGGGCGTCTGTCCCGGCGGCGGCGTACATTTCCCGGTAGGCGTCGCGCAGACCGGTGACGTCCTGGGTGAGCATCTTGACCAGGCTGCGGTCGACGCCGAGCTGGCCCAGGAACATCTCCTGGCGGCCACGGTCCATGTTCTTGATGCGGTCGCCGATCTCGAAGAGCACGTCGTCGGTGGCGCGCAGCCTGCCGTTGACGTCCTTGATCCGGATGCCCAGGCGGTGGAACGCGGCCAACCCACCCTGTCCGATGGTGGCCCCGGCCATCGCCTGCTGCAGCCCCTTGAGCGAGGAGGAAAGAGCCTCCTGGGACGCCCCGGTCTGGGCCGCGATGTAGTTCAGCTCTTCGAGCTTCTTCACGGCCACGCCCGTGGCCTCGGACAGGGAGAGCATCTGGGACTGGCTCTGGGCGATCTTGTAGAGGAAGGCATAGGCTCCGGCGGCCACGGTCTGGATACCGGCCCCAAAGGCGGCCACGCGCAACGATGCCGACGCCAGGGAGCGGTTGAACCGCTGGTATCCGGCCTCGTCGATCTCGAACCCGAGCGCGGCCAGGAACTCCTTGATCCGACTAGCGGGCACAGCGTGTCTCCTTTGCCTTGGCGTCCATGTATCGCCGTTCGTTCTCGTCCTTCACGTCCAGCGCGTCGTTCATCAGGGCCAAGTCCTCCAACCCCAGGGAGCCGTCCAACAGGCTCTCATACCGGCAGCACCCGGCGATCACCGGGCGCAGCAGCCAGTCCTCGCCCCCGGGCAGGCCGACCCATTCACAGGCTACGTCCGGGGCGCGCCTGCGAAATCCCGGGGGAGTCCGGCGAAAAAACCGGACAGATTGTGCTGGAGCACCTGCCAAGCGATGTGCAGCATCCCGGCCATGTCGATGTCCTCGAACATGAGCCGGTCGCCCACGACGACGCGGGCCCATCCCCCGGCTGACTGCTTGCGCTCCACCGCCTCCATGCAGGTCATGAGTACGTATTCCGCGTCCGCGTCGCTCATGGTCGCCAGGCCGGTGGCCAGCGGGGTCAGGATCGCGGCCATGTCCTCGGCCGATGCGTCGGGCTTGATCCCCGAGGCGGCCACGCCCGGCAGAAGCGGGGCCAGGCGGCGCACGATATGGAACTGCTTCATGGCCGGGAGTTTCCCGGCCCTGTATGCGTGCCCGCCGTGGTTGAATTCCAGGCTCATGTTCCCCCCCCTAGAGGATCTCGGCCGAGCCGTTACCCAGCACATAGGTGGTTTCGCCGCAGTCGAAGGTCCATTCGTTCATCCCGCCTTCCTTGGCGTAGGTCAGGGACGGCACCTTCTTGAACGCGACCTTGGTGGCGGTGATGAGGTCGCCGCGCGCGGCGTCGCGCACGGTGATGGTGTTGGAACCATGCCGGGCGCTGCTGGACCGCTGGTAGGTGCACATGGACATGAGCTGTTGATTGACCGGGGAGGTCTTGAGCAGCCGCACCGTCACGGTGCTGGCCGTGCAGGCCAGCAGGGAGTGCATCACCGAGCCGTCCGCGCCGGTGGTCATGGTGTTCAGATCGCCGACAGGCTCGATGCTGATACCCTCATCGGCGTTGCCTCCCTTGAGGCTGAAGTTGCCGCCCTCGCCGTCGATGGTCGCGGTCACATCCAGAAAACTGTACGCGGGCATGGAGTCCTCCTAGCGGTTCACGTCGATGGTCACGTCCACGAAGTGCACGGCTCCGGCCATTTTGACCGCGCACTGGATCGGTGGGGCCTTGCGCTGCTCGCGCTCGCTCTGGGCCTGGTCCGCGATGGGCGTGTGGTAGATGTAGTAGCCCTGGGGCAGGTAATCGCCGGGCTGCAACTGGCCGAATCCATCCCCGTTCCAGATGCCGGGGGCGATCAGGCCGTTGGCGCGGGCCTGCTCGAACACGCTGGACAGACGGGCCTCGATCCGGCTCACGCCCTCCTCGGTCTGGGCGATCTTAGTCTTGGACTGGTAGAGCAAGTTGAAGCACTCGTTCTGGCAAGCGTCCTGCAGCCAATCCAGGCCGTGGACCTCATCGAAAAAGTAGCCGTTGGCCATCACTCCCTCTTGAAGGATGGCCGTGTCGTTGTCATAGGCCACGAAGACGTTGCCGTTCTTCCCTTTGATCACCGTGGCCTGGGTTTCGGTCAGGTTTTCGGCCACGATGCCCGGCTCCTGCTTGAACTTGAGGGTTATGGTGGTCCGGTTGGCCTCGAAGTTGACCGAGAAGGCCCGACCGAACAGGGATGCGATAGCGGCGGGGTTGGCGCTGTACTGCCAGACCGTGCGCTTGCGGGAGAGGGCTTTGAGCCGGGAGCCCAGGTCATCGGTGTAGACGGACGAGAGACAACGGGCGTCGGTGACGGTCACGCCGTAGACGCGGCTCCGGCCCGCGCCCTCGATGAAGGCGGCCACGGCCAGGCGCTGCTCGTCGGTGACGGCGGCCGTGGCGGCGAACAGGAGCCCGTACCACTCCGCCGACATGTCGGCCAGGGCCGCGGCGCACTCGGCCGGAGTCTCGGCGGCGTAACCCGGGACGGGCGTGTAGGCCAGGGCCTGGGTCAGTCCGGTCATGGTGCTGATGTCGGTCCCCGCAACGGGCGAGGAGGCGAAGCCCAAGGACGCTGCGGCCCCGGTAGCCGTGGAGGTCACCACGAACGCGGAACCGTCCCAGGAACAGGAGGCGTCGACGGCGGCCAGGGCCGTGTCGAGCACTGCGGCCACGCCGTTCATGTTGGTTTCAGCGTGGAAATCGAGGCCGGTCAGCGAGGCCTCGGCCCCGTCGATCTCGATCTTCATGGCGCCGTCGGTGATGGAGGCCCAGTGGGCCGGATCGGAGTCCGCCACGCCGCCACGCAGGATCGCGGCCGTGGCCGCCGCGATCCAACGCCCGATCATGAGAGTCTTGGGCCGGGGCGACTGGCTGAAATACAGCTCGGCCGCCCGGTACTCAGGGGCGCTCATGCCGAAGTCCTCGGCCACGGAATCCAGCGTGGTGTAGGAGCGCAGGCGCTCCAGGCCGTCGATCACGTCCGAATCCCCGGCGATGCACAGGACGCCGAACGTCCGGCGCGGGGTGGCCGTGGGGCTCAGGTTGACCGTCACGTTGACGATGCGGTTCACGGAAAGTCCTTGAGCCATTTCAGATGTCCTCCATCATGGGAGTGGTTTGCACGATCAGCCCGTTCCCGCTCTCGATCGTGACCGGGCCGCACAGAATATTGCGTACGCCGTACACGCGCTTGGTCTCCGTCCCGATGCTCAACGGCAGATCCACACGCCGCACCCAGCGTTGGTTCACCAATTCATGGGCGTCCTGGGGTTCGCCGACGGACGCCAGGGTCAGCCCGGCGGCGCGCAGATCGTCCCGGTTCTGGTCCAGGAAGAGGCCGTCCATGAGACGGTCGGCCATATCCTCGGCCCCGGGGCCATAGAATGACGCCATGACGGCCCAAGTCTTCCAGGAGATGACGGTGTCCATCCCACCGTCGTCACCGGCATGCACCGCGACGGGGAAGCCGTCCCGGCGCCAGGAGAGGAGGCCGATGGAACACCATGTCGACGCGTAATGCGGCTGCTTGGGCGGCTCGGACTGGACGCGTGGGCGGACCAGGGCCGGAGCCAGGCCGGTGATCCCGACCACGGTGGATTGCAGGGCGTCCTCGATCGCCTCGCGGGTGGGCGGCTCGGACTGCGGCCTGAGGTATCCCGGCGTGGTGCTGTCGTTGCTCACGGCTCCCTCCCCTGCATGTCCTCGGCGGCGGCCAGCGCAGCGCACCAGCCGCCGTAATCCGCGTAGTCGTCCAGGGACACGACCCGGTAATTTCGGCCGCGCCACGCCACCAGGTCGGGCTTGAACATGTCGGACCCGGGAGTCAGGGGCTCCCGGGAATAGACCGCGATGATCTCCGAGCTGCGGTCCGCCTCGGGCAGACGTTCGAGCTGACGCGGCGTGGCCGGGACGATGACGCCGCTTATGGTCAGATTCGTCGAGGACAGCTCGGCCCGGCCTTTCGAGGTCACCGTTTCCGTGATCCGGGCCACGGTGAAGTTCTGGCGAAAGTCGGGATCGTCGAGCAGGTCGGACACGTCGAGCATCACGATCCCCTCTTGCGCAGCACGTAGGTCACGGACTTGCGCAGCTGACTGGTGTCGATGAGCGGGTTCAGGGCGCCGCGTTCCCGGCGGGACTTTCCGCGCTTGAGCACCCGGCCGGACTCGTCCCGTTGCGCCGGAGGCCGTTTGTTCAGGGACGCCTCGGACAACGGCGGCCAATCGTTGTCCACGAACCGTGCGCGCACGCTGTTCTGGGCCACGATCCCGGCACGGTTGAGCGCGGCCGTCACGCCGCCCGCGTCGCCGTCCAGGGCCCGGGTCGCGGCGTCCTTCAACTGCTCGACGATCTTGTCCTGGGCGGCCCTGATGCCGGGCTCCAGGAACGGACGGGCGGGAATGTTGCGCAGGGGGCTGCCGGTCTCGTGGATGTACCCCAGCTGGGCGTTGGTCACGCCGTCGTCATCCCGGGCCGACTTGTCGGCGGGGATGCCCACCAGCACGTCCTGGGACGTGAGCGTGGCCAGGGCGCGGCGCAGTTCCGCCGTCCTGTCCAGCACGGTCCGCACGCCGGTCTTCATAGGTGCAACCCTCCGACTCCGACGAGCTGCATCAACTCGTAGAACTGCTGGCCATAGATGGTGGAGTTCCAGGCTCCGGCCGCGGCCCAGGCGGTGGTCGCCGAGTTGTAGCTCTTGGATTTGGACAGCGGCCCGACGGCCTTGGACTCCGAGACCACGGGACCGGCCGCCGCGCTCATGCCGCCGGTCCCGGCGGTGTCCTGCGCGGCGGCCGTCTCCAGCGTCATGTTGTGCGCCGCGAACAGGCACAGCCCCTGGTCCAGCAAGTCGCCCCAGCGTTCGGCTGACAGCCGCTTGCCGCCCACCGAGAGCCAGAACGCCACGCGGGCGTCCGGGAATTTCGCCGAATCGGCGAAGGCGGGGAAAGCCGTGCGGAAGGTCGCGGCGTCCATTACTTCTTGGCCTTCTTGGCCTTGGTTGCGGTCTTGGAAACGTCCGGTCCCGAGGGCGAGGAGGCGGGGGTCTCCTCGGGCAACACCGTGGCGCGGCCCTCGGCGATGCAGCCCGCCACGAACCAATGTCCCAGCTCCGCCTTGGTCAGCTCGTGCTCCCCCTTGCCGAATTCCCGTCGGGTCTCCTTGTCGAAACGGACCGTGAACGGTTTGGTCACTCTGATTCGCATGATGCGCTCCTTTGAAGCCGGTCCCCGGTGACGCCGGGGACCGGCGGGTTGCTCCGTACTCGGCCTACAGACCGTCGGCGTAGCCGATGGTCTCGGGGTAGACGAATTCCACCTCGCCCAGCTTGCCGAAGTAGGTGGTCAACTGATTGATGCCCCGGAACTCCACCGGGGTCCGCTGAAGCGGCACCAGCGGGAAACGCACGTAGATGTTCTCCTGGGTGTAGGCGACCATGCGGTCGGCCCCCGCCACGCCGCGCCCGGCGGCCCACTTCATCGGCACGATCTCCAGGGGCCTGCCGTTCTGATTGGTCGAGATGGCGTTCTCGATCACGTAGGTCAGGATGGATTTGCTGGCCGCGTCGCTCACGGGCTGGACCAGATGGGTGAACGCCGACGGCGGAAGCCCGAGCTTGCGGGGGCAGACGGCGTAGCCGCTCTGCTGCCAGACATCGTTGAGCAGTTCGTTGATGTCCTCCAGGATGGCCTTGGGCGTGGCGGTGGACCACCCTCCGGCGATGGACGTCGGAGCGACGTTCGGGTTGTTGAGCAGGCCGCTGCATCCGATTTCCGCGTCGCCGACGTAGACCTGTTCGTCGACGTCCATGTTGTGCTTGACGCGCATGGCATCATAGAGCGTGGAATCGATGGGGCGTCCCAGCTGCTGGGCGGCGGCCAGCTCGATGATGGAGTAGCCCAACACCATGCCCCACAGGTGCATGGGGCTGGTCTTCTTGCCGGTGTCGGCCGAGATCCCGGGCACGGCGCTTCCGACTTGGCCGATCCAGTTCTTGCCCCGGGGGTTCACGCCGCCGGGCGCGGCGAAATTGGTCGTGAGGAACGCGCTGGACTCGTCGGAGATGGTCACGTCCTCGCGCAGTCCGATGTCCCGATGCCACGTCACGGAGACGAGCGGGGCGTGCAGTTCCTGATCCAGGCGTTCCAGCTCACCGACCAGGAACGCTCCTGCGGAGTCCACGGTGGCGGCGTCGTAGGTGCGAAGCATGATGTCACTCCTAGATGTTGTAAGCGATCTCGACGTTGCCGTCGGCGTCGGCCGGGCCCATGAACTGGGCGTTGACGGCGACGTTCCCGGCCGGAGCCGTTTCGGTCGAAGAGGTGACGGTGATCGTGAAGGAGTCACCGGCCACGCAAGGGGTCGCCCCGGCGGTGATGGTGAAGGCGACGCCGCCCGCCGAGAACGCGGAGCCGAACGCCCCGTCGGCGCGCATGAGCAGGCCGTCGGGATCATAGACGCTGTAGACCGTGGCGGCGGTGCAGACCGCCTTGTAGGCGCCGACCTTGGCCCCATCCTCCACGGACAGTGTCCCGATGGTGGCGTTGCCGGTGTTGGCGTCCGGAGCGCCCTCGATGGCCAGCGTGGTCTCGGCGGTGCCGGGATCGGCGGCGGCCTCGATGGCCCCCACGACCTTGCCCGCGGAGGCGGCGACGCGCACATACACCGTGCCGTCCTTGGCGGCGGTGCCGGTGGCCAGCTTGACCGACAGGTAGCCGCTCCGTAGCGCGTCGCGCACGGCTCCGGCGGGAGCCGTGCCCGGTCCGGACGAGACGTCCGCGCTCTGGGTGGGGAAGGGGCGGGCCAGGAACCCGTACAGATCAGAGGCGTCGTCGCCCGCTTCCAGGGCCACCAGCTTGCCGCCGGAGATCTTCACGGGCGCGCCGTAGGTCAGGGGATTCGCGCCGACGATGCCGGGCTCCAGGACGGAGTCGGCCTTGCGGGTCACCATGCCGGGAATGCCGGAGGGCATCCGTTCCAGGTAGGCGGTCATGGTCAGGCTCCTTTCTTCGCGTGGAAGTCGCGGTTCAACTTGTTGATCTGGGCCGGGGAGACGGGTTTCCCAAAGTCCCGGACGGTCGTCTTGGTCAGACCGTCTCCGGTCTTGAGGTTGTTCTTGGCCTTGGCGAATTCGCTGGCCGCGACGAACGCCGCGTCGAGGGTCAGGCAGTCGCAGGAGTCCAGCGCGCTTCCGCGCAGGGCGGCGCGCACGACATCTCCCACGGCCTTGTCCTTGGAAGCGGCGCGCAGGGCCACGCGCATGACGGCGCAACGGTTGTCGCTGTCGGCGACGCGGATGCCGGGGTAGAGCACGGAGGCGCGGGCCGCGGTGTCCGCGTCCACGGTGCGGGAGTCCCGGACCTTGCGGGCAGAATCGCCGGTCTTGGCGGGCTGGTCCTTCTTTTCCTCGCCTTCGCCGGAGGTCTCCTCGTCTTCGACCCCGGCCTCCTCATCCTGGGCCTCGGCCTCTTCGTCCTGGGACCGGGCCGCCATCTGACGGATCTGCACGGCCAGCTCCTGGACCTGGGCCTCCAACCTGGACAGACGATCCGGATCCTCGTCCGTGGCTGCGGGAGGATCCTTGCGCTCCTCCTCGGGGTCTTCCATGCTGTCCAAAACCTTGCGGGCTTCGGGGCTGCGAAACAGCCTCGCCAGCTTGTCCGCGAACTTCTCCTTCTTCTTCGGGGTGCTCATGGGGTTGTCCTTATGGTTATCGTTGATGCGGCATCTCGGGCCACAGCGGCCCCGGGTCACCAGGGCCACGTGGTTGCCCCGGATGTTGGTCTGCCGCCCGCGGCCCGGAGCCTCCTGCTCATAGTCCGCGTCATACCCACAGGAGATTTCCCGCAGGCCCCCGCGCACCAGGTCGATGGCCTTCTGGTCGGTGATGAGCAGGTCGGCCAGCAGCAGGTCGGATTGGACTCCCTCCCCGCGACGCACGTTCTGGGCGTGGCCCACGGCCACACCCCGCCACGTCAAGGGGGTCACGTCCCCATCCGGGTGATCCACGGCCACCGGCTTACCTTCGAAGGAGGCCACGGCCTCGGGTGCGAACACCTCGCTCTCGTCGCGCCGGATCAGGACGCGGTCGGCCCCCGCCACGCCTTCAACGGGAGTTTCGCCCGGGGCGTATTCCAGCACTCCGGCGCGGGCGATGGGCACATCCCGGCAGAGCAGGAAGCCCTCCGGGGTCTCGGCCATGTGCTCCGAAAGCCATTCAGTGGTGTGGTAGCGGATCGGTGTCGGCATGAGTCCTGGATACAGGACTGATGCGGAGCAGGCTTTTAACGGCGGTTAATAAGTGGCCCGCCCCTTTCGAGGCGGGCTGGGAGCTTGTGGGGATGTCGGGCGGAGATGCGTTCCGAAACGTTTCTAAAGGGGCTCAGGCGCGTCGGGCGGGGTGCTCGGCTGGAACGGGACGCGTCCACATCCCCCGCCGCATCCTGGGCGAGATCAGGCCGGAGCGACCTGGTCCCGCGTCAGGGTGGCGATGCAGGTCGAGCCGTAGTCCAGGATCTCGCCGTCGGAGCTGACGCGCGGCGGGCGGATCACGAACTCCACCTCGAAGGCGTCCGAAAGCAGGGCGGTGATGGTCCCGACCGCGCCGGACGGCAGGGCGTGTCGGCCCCCTCCGTAGTTGTCCGTGACCGACCGTGACGCCCGAAGAGTCACCTGATCTAATTCGCGATACCCGATCATGTCATCTCCTGATGAAGCAGGTGGTCAGACGGGGGGAGGTCGACAACACCCTCCAGGTCGTATCCTTCTCGTATATCCAGCCGCAGGTCACGTCAACGGTCCGGCCGTTCGGGCCGGTCACCGGAACCCTGACCGTGAACCTCTCGCCGTGTCGATCCACGGAACCGCGCGCGGCGGGTGAATCCGCCAGGTGTTCCATGATCTGCCGCTCGATCATCGCTGCGTGGCGACGATCCGCGCCCAACGCCGCCTTCCAAACGCGGGCCTTGTCCCCGCCTACCGGGTGGTCCGGATTCAAGGCGTACCGGGTGAGCTTGTCCCGATCAAACGCGGCCCGCTCCGCATTGGGCAGGGGCTCTCCGTCCACGTGCGGGACCACCTGGCTGGTCTCCTGGCGCTCCCACCGGCTGCGCAGGACGTGCTCACCTGTGGCGCGTTCCTCCTCGGCCGTGGGCAGGGGCGGGGCGGATGCCTTGCCCGCCGATTCATGCACCACCGGCTCGGGGTAGCAGCGGCAGTTCGGGAACTCTCCGGCGTGGCCGGTCATGCCGTCCAAAGTCGGCGGGGAGTCCCAGCGCACGAATCGACCTTCCATCGCCCGGTGACTGGGCCGGGTCTGGCCGTCGCGGGCCGTGCGCCAGATATATCCCTCGCTGCCCACGGCCTCGGCCCGGGAGCGGGTCAGCGCGGTCCCGGCCTTGCTCACCTCGGTCAAGGCGATGACCTTGGCGCGGGAGCGGGCCACATCCCCCACGGCCATGACCTTGTCCATGAGCTGGTCCACACGCTGACCGTACAACAGCGTCTCGTGCGCCAGCTCGGCCACCCGTTCGGCGGCCTGGGAGGGGATGGATTGGATGAGTTTGACGTTCTCATCGATCCTGGCCTGCACGGCCCGGGAAACGTCGGCGGCCAGCAGGCCGCGCAGGTCGATGCCCCAGCGCGCGGCCGCCTCGCGCCAGGCCCCCTCGTTCCTGGCCGTCACTTTGCGGACCATGTTGGCGGCGGCCTGGCGGGCCCAGGGCTCCACGGCCTCCGCATACTCCTTGAGGCGGCGCTGGGCCGTGGCGGAATCCGGGCTTTTGGCCAGCACCTCCGCGACCCGTCCGGCGACGCCGCGCAGCTGCTTGGCGTATGTCCTCTCGGCGGCCTTGGAGGGGGAGAACCCCTTCCCCGGCTTGGCTTGGCTCACGTCCTTCCAGGACCAGGGCCGGGCCCAGGTCATTGGGGATCTCCAGTCCGTGTCATGTCGGGCGGCAGCTCGGGCGCGGCCGTGCGCGCCTCTGCCTCCTCGATGTCCTCGTCCGTTATGCCCGTGAACCGTCCAGTCACCCGTCCGGCGTCCCGCAGCTCGGCCAGGGACTGGGACTCGGTGATGATACCCGCGCTGTAGAGCCCGGCGACGCTCTGGGCGTCGGCCGTGGCGATCTGGCTCCGCTCCAGTTCGCTGGGCTGCCAGAGCGACCGGAACTCGAACGTCGTGCCTTCGGGCAGCGCCTTGCCCCAGAGACTCCTGGCCATCACGGGCAGGAGCCTCTCGTAGGCTGGGCGCAGATCATCCTCCTGCTGGGTGGAGATGGTGTCGTAGTAAGTGCGAAGATCGCTTTCGCCGGTGCTGAACCCCTTGGGGCTCTGCCCCAGGAGGCGCACCAACGGCACGCCCGTGGCCCCGGCGATCTGCTCGGCGAACGCCTGGAGCGCGTCGTATATCCCGGAGAATGTCCAGTTGATGGCCCCGAAATCGTCATTCTTGTCCAGCAGGGTGATGCCCTCGTTGGACTGCATGCGCCGGATCATCTCGAACATCCGGGTCAGGGCCTGTTCCGCCGGACCACCGGCCGCGAGGATCTGCCGCAGCCCTTCCACCTTGATGAAACGCAGGAAGCTTTTGAAGATCAGGTTCGCGCTGCCGTGGGTCGCGCTGTCCAGCGCCAGGATGCGGTCGTAGGCCCGCTCCACCACGGACGCCCCCCAATGGTTTTCGGTCAGGCGCACCTCGTAGGGCAGCTCCACGCCGACGAACCGGATCACGCGGCTGTGGTGCAGGCGCAACCCGGCGCGCTGCTGCTCGGTATGCACGGAATAGTATTCGGGGTACCCCATCATCGGGCCCAGGTCCGTGATGCGCTCATGGGACGGGTCGACCTGGTGGCGATCCAGGACGTGCAGGCCCCGGAAGCTGTCCTTGCTCACCCGGCCGACGTCCAGGGGCTCGGCGGGGTTCTCGCCGTCCAGGAGGATGAGAGCCAGCGATCCGCCGTACAGGCGGGACCACTTGACCGCGTCGGTCAAGCGGCTCTGCACCCCCATGCGGCGCATGTAACGCAGGAACTGGTCGACTTCCCCGGGATCTAGCTGCGCCTGGATGTCGATCCCGCCTCGCAGCATGTCCTCGGCCACCACGTCCACCATACGGCCCACAACCCAGGACGTGCGGTACATCTCCTCCAGCGCCTGGCGTTGGCGGGTGATGCCGCCCGATGGCTGGTATCTCCCGGCGGCCAAGGTGTTGTCCCCGCCCAGCCCCAACCGAGCCGTGAAGTTCATGAAGCCATCGGTGGTGGCCCGCTTGCCGCCGTGCCGGTGATCCCTGCGTCTACCCATTGGCCAGAGCCTCCCAGGTTCGTAAATCGTTGCCGCTGCCGGCCGCGTGAATCGCCAGGGCCAGAGCCCAAAACCGGTCCGCGTGGCCGTCCTGGGTTCGCTCGGCCGTAAACCGGATGTTGCCTGCCGCAGTGGTCTGCTTGGTGACCGAGCGCAGATCGGCGCGGATCTCTGGATCATAGGGAATGCGCACCTTGCGATCCTCCATCGCCCCGCGCACGGGGTAGGCCAGGGCCTCCTTGACGCGCGACGTGAAGGTCACCAGCTCGATCCGGTACGTGCCGAAACGCTCCACGGCGTCGTCTCCCCATCCGATGCCCAGACCGGTGTAGTCCAGGCAGACCCGCTCGGCCCTCTCGAACCAGGGCCACAGCACCTTCTCCTGTTGCCCTTTGGACATATCCCGCAAAGGCTCGACATGCCGCGTGTAGAGCACATCCCCCAAACGTTCCACGATCCAGAGCACGGTCAGGTCGTTTTTGCGCCCGATGTCCACGCCCATATACAGCGGGCCGTTCTCACGCTTGGACCAATCGGCATCGCGGGCGTATTCGCAGGAGGCGATCAGATCATATTCCAGGAAGGCGGCGTCATCGTCCGCCGGGCGGCACATGTACTCCTGAAGGAACGACTCCTCATCCGCGCATCCGGCTTTTACGAAGTCGAAGTACTGCGCCTCATCCATACCCTGCCGGGGGTCGGTGGCGGGCAGCGATTGCTGGAGTTTGTACAAAAACCCCTGGTCCAGGGCATCCTGAAGCGTGGTGCGGTGCAGGCTGATTTTTTTGGGGTTGCCGCCTTCCTCGATTTCCCGGATCAGTTGGTTGAAGAAATTATGGCTGCCCCGGTGCGTGGAGATGATCTCCATGCTGCCCCCCCAAGTCAGGCCGGGATAGGCGATGGACCAGAGCTTGCGCGGATCAGGATGGAGCGCGAATTCGTCGAGCAGGCGCGGTCCACGCTTGCCTGCCTGGGCATCGGGGTTTGAACTCATGGAATAGATGCGCCGCCCGTTGGCGAACTGGAGGACATAGGACTTGATGTCCTTGTCCGGCTCCAGCAGCATCTCGCCCATGTCTTGAGCGGCCACATTCAACACGCGCGCCCACCTGGCGCAATCTTCCAGGAACAGTCTCGACTGAATGGCGTCACGTGAGCTGACCCATTGGTCCAGCCGCGCATCCTGTGCGCCGGTCCGTTCGTCAGCGGCGTAGCTGGCTGTCCAGCTGGCTCCGATCTGGCGGCTTTTTACCCAAAGCTTCAGCAGGCTGTCGTCCCCCACCCACAACGACTGAAACAACATAAAGAGAGCATCGGGGTTGGCCGGAAGTATTTTTGCGTTCCCGCGGATCATGCCGGAACCCCGAGTTCGGCGCGGATGGCGGCCCTGGCCTGGGCTGACAGACCCTGCTTTTTCGCCACAGAGTCAACGGCCTGGGCGGCCTCCTTGCGGGCCTGGGCGCGGAATTTCTCCAGCACGTCCGCGTCGGCCTTGCGCGCCCGGGACAGGTGGTCCAGGGCCTTGCCCAGCCACATGGCCTGCTGGGCGTCGAGAACCATGCCATGCCCGGGGTCCGCCTCGTCCCCCTCCTTCTCGGTATCACTGATACGCATGAGCATGTCCGAGACTATGCCGTGCATCATCTCGATGTTGGCGCGCATGGCCTTGCCCTCGGGCTCCTGGCCATACTCGCGCACGAGCATCTCCGCGATTTCGCGGCTGCGGCGCACGCGCTCCATGACCTTGTCGAAGCTCTTGCTGTAGCGGCCCAGGGCCGAGCGTGAGATGTCCGCGCCCAACTCCCCCAGCTTGGCCAGGATCTCGTCCAGGGTCCGGCCGTCGGTGAGCAGGCGGTGGATCTCCTCTCGGATCTCCGGGGGCAGGCGTTTGACCGTGGACTTGCGGGGCATGGCTACACCCCCGGAATCGGGCGTTTGACGCCCGGGACCAGGGCCCGCCCGGCGGCCACGTCGTCCCCGCGCGGGGTGAGGTGGACCACGCGGACTTTGCCCAGATCCTCCACCGTGACCAGACCCTGCTCGGCCAGCCAAGCCGCGTCGGTCTCCACCTGGGCACCGGAGCAGGCGTGCCCTACGGCCTGGAGCGCGGTGTGCAACACATAGGTGTTGGCGGACGCGGCCGGGGCCTCGGCCAGCAGCCGCAGGAGGCAAAGGCGGCGGTCCTCGGCCAAGAGAGTCGCGAAGCTCATTTGCGTTCCCTCACGTGGTGTTCCATCAGCAAGTCGAGCGGTCGCTCGATGCGCGTCAGAATCTTGGACAGGCCGTCCATCGTCGCTGCCAGGGCCTTCAGCTCGCCCTCGATGGCGGCCGTGCGGTCCTTGATGTAGCCGACGTCCGAGGCCGTGGGCATGGCGGCCTGCTTGGCCTCCATCTGGGCCATGCGGGCGTCGGCCTTGCCCGCGCGATCATCGGACTCCCTGCAGCGGCCTTCGCAATCCTTGTGGCTGACGAACTGCTTACGCAGGCTCCACAGCCCCCAGGTCAGAACACCCTGGAAGATGAGCACGAGCAGGGACGCGACGTTGAGAATTTTGTCCCAGGCGAAATCCACGACTACCTCTCGGTGGTTTGGGTGCGCGGCAGGCCGTCGGCCCAGGCGATGAGCGCCAGGTAGCGGGTCCGCAGCTCGGCCATGTAGCGGCCCACGTCGCGGGCGTGGGCCAGGATGTCGGCCGGGGTCACTCCCCGGCCTGCTCGAAGTACCCCGGGCTCAACGGCTCCGGCGTGGGCGGCACCGCCGTCAGGGCCGGAGGCGGCCCGGGGCAGACAGTGACCGTCGCCGATACCGAGGGCCGCGTTGTAGAGGCACAGCCAATCAGGGCCCAGGAACACAACGCCATCAGCAAAAGCAACGTCACGAGCCGCATCGGCGATCCTCCGTTTGGTGATCTCGCGGCGCTGGGCCGCGACGGTTTGCAGGGCCCGGCCCAGGTCCGCCTCCGCCTGGTCCCGGCGCACGATCTCCGCGTCCAGGACGCGGCGCGCGGCATCTGCTGCCAGGGCTTCAGCGTCGGCGACCTGGGCCCGGTACTCGGCCAGCTCCGCCCGGCCTCGGGTCTCGGCCACGTCGTAGCCCCAGGCGTACCCGCGCCAGGTGGCGGCCCCCAGGGCCAGGAGCGCCGCCAGGGCGATGGCCAGCCAGGTGGCCGGAGAGGCCGAGGAAAAGACGGTCTTGATGCCGGTGCCCAGCAGGCTCATGGCCGCACCTCGCAGGCCACGCCCGGGCCCCAGGCGCGGTACAGGGGCTGGTGCTTGAGCAAGATGAGGCGCGGATAGCCGCGATTCTCGCGCTCGTTGGCCGGGGCCCGGCCCACCTCCACGGACTCCACCTGGTCCCACCAGGCCCCGGGCTCCAGGCCCAGGCGCGCGACTGCGGCGCGTTTTTTCAGAACCCACCCCAGGCCGCCGTTGTACGCCGAGAGAATCATGGCCCAGCGGTCGCAGTCGGACGCCGAACCCCGGACGCGCTCCCAAATCCAGCGGTCATAGGCGCACATCGCGCGCACGGCCCAGGCCGGATTCCAGGCGTCGGGCCTCCCCAACTCGGGGTGCGTCTCGGCCAGCCAGGTGGCCGTGGAAGGCATGATCTGGGCCAGGCCCATCGCTCCCACCGGCGACACGGCGCGCTCGTCGCCCCGGGATTCCTGGTGGATCTGCGCGGCGAATACGGCCACAGGGGCCGTCATGCCCCAGGCCGAGGACCGGGCCGCGCGGACGATGAGCGAACGGTGGACCTGCATGGCGCGCGGGATGCCGCCCGCTTCAGCGGGTCGGGCCGCCAGGAGCACCAGCACCAGGAAGAGCAGGCACACGATCAGGATCAGCAGCATCATCGCAAAGAGGCGGAAGTCGCGGGACATGGTCACAGCCCCAGGCTCACGGCCAAAGCGCCCACGGCGACCATCCCGGACTGGCGCAGGCAGGCCGCGCAAAACAGCGTGTCGCAGCCCATCGACACGGGATAGTCGGGATCGCCGTCCGCGCCGTGTCCGCCCGCCCTGCGCCAGTCCGTCCAGAGGTATCCGGCGGGCTGGGCGTAGGGGAACAGCGCCCAATCGAGCCAGAAGAAGTCCAGGGCCCCGAGCATGGGCAAGGCCAGCTTGTAGGGCAGCAGGGGCATCTGCTGCGGGGCCAGGGCCCCCAGGGTCACGATCAGAATTGCGGTCACGGCGAACAACAACCAGAAGCGGGCGCGCTCCAAAAACGTGCGCGGGGAATTCGCGTGCATGGTCTCCTCCTGCGGTTGGGACGGCGGCCCGCCTGGGTGGGCCGGGAGCGCATGCGCCATCGCTCCCGGCCCGGGATCAGGAGGGCGTCAACCATCCAGGCCAGGCCCGACCATAGGCCGGACCGCCGGAGGGATCATTTAACCGGCGTTACTAGAATGGGATGGGTGGCGAGGCTAGAACGGCCCCCGGGCCGCACGACGTGCGGCCCGGGGCGAGAGGAATTACTTCGCGTCGACGATGAGGCACTGCTCCAGACGCGGGATGCCGAGCGTCGCGCCACGCGCGAGGCCCTCCACGATGACGGATTGTCCCTTCTTCAGCGCGGCGGCCTTGTCCAGGGCGGAGCAGGCGGTCGGCCCCTTCGTTGATTTGATTTGCACGTCGTAGAGCGCGGCATGCACCTGAGCCGTTCCGTACTCATCAGCCGCGAGAGCCACGTAGGGATCTCCGGTGATGTCCTTGGAGACGGAATCCACGCGGCCTTTGACCTGGACCCACTTGCCTTTGTACTTCGCGTCGGCCGAGACTTCGTTGGCGCTGTACTCGTTGTACATCCGGGCCGCGCTCGTGGGCACGACGTCACCGGCGGAGAGCTGCTTGTCGACCCGCTGCTTGAGTTTGGCCAGGATCTTATCCTCTTGCTGGGCGGAGGGAGGCTGCTGCGCCGGGCTGCCCAGCGTCTTTGGGTGTCTGGCCTGCAAGAAGGCCACGGCGAGCAGCACCGCGACGGCCAGGATGACGTAGTGTTTGAAGGTGAGCTTCTGCTTGGGCTTGAGCTTCATCCCGCAATGAGGACAGGACGAGGCCTGATCCGATACCTGGGCCCGGCACTCCGGGCACTCGCGCAAAGCCATGCGAACCTCCCTATCTCGATCTACAGCGCCTCGTGGCACCACCAAATGACGCGGCCGATAATGCGCACCACGTCGGCCATGTCGCCCGACATGTCGATCTCGACCGGGGCATACGCCGGGTTGGCGCTGCGCAGCACGAGCTTGCCGGGCAGACGCTCCACCAGCTTGACCACGACGGTATCCTCAATCCCCACACCGTAAACTTTTCCGGCCAATATCTCGGCCTGCCCCTTGTCGATGAGCACCGTGTCGCCGTTGCGGAGCATGGGCTCCATTGAATCGCCCGACACCTCCATCAAGACCATCTTGTCCGGGGTGCCCTTGGCGCGCAGCCAGTCCGAGCGGAAGGCATAGAGCCCACGGACCTCGGCGCCGGTTTCGAAAGAGCCTCCGCCTGCCGACAGGCGCGCGGTCACCTTGGGCACCATGAGCAGACCATCCACCGCCACCGGCTCCGGCGATGTCGGGCTCGCGGCGGCAGGCCGTGAGGGTTCGGTTTGTGCGCTAGTCGGCGCATAGACCGGCCCGGAACCCAACAGAATCCATTCCGGGGACGCCCCCGTCTTTTGACACAGGTCTGAAATCGTATCGGCGCCCGGGGTCCGAAACCCTTTTTCGTACCCGCGCAGGGTGTTGATGTTCAGTCCGAGGAGATCCGCGAAACGCTCCTGGGTCATGGAGCCGCGCACGATTTTCAAGCGTCCGGCAAGGGTTGAGGCGTCTTGTTCTGGCTTCACTGTAATCCGTTCTTTTTTCAGCAAAAAACCTATTTATGGCCCTATGTATGGTTCGAAATCTAAACTTTTTCTGCACAATCGTATTGACTGGTGGTTCGTTTTTCGGCAAGAGGAAGCTGTGTGGTTCGAAAAACTAACCTCGTTACCCCGTTTTTAGCAGCAAGCACCCGGGGGCGCAATGTCAAAGCCGCTACCAAAAATTGACCGGGGAATGGTCCAGCTCACGCTCCCTCTGTCTGAACTCCCCTCCCAGAAGCGGAGAACCGGCTCCCTCCGTACCAAAGAGGGCGTCAAGGACGCGATCCGCACGGCGCTGCGCGCCTGCGGCCTGTCCCGCGAAACCGTGGCCGACGAGCTGTCCCGGCTCACCGGCGACAAAATCTCCGTGCATACGATCAACAACTGGTGCGCCCCCGAGAAGACCGACCGGCCCATGCCCCTGGAATATGCCGCGGCCCTGACCGTGATCACCGGCGACACGGGCGTGGTCCAGGCCGCCGTGGAGGCCGCCGGGCTCGTGGTCCTCTCGCCCGAGGACGCGCCCTACTTCGAGCTGGGCAAACTCACGGCCGAGGACAGGGCGCGGGCGGCACGTAAAAAGACCCTCTTTGAAAGGATCGGCAAATGAACGAGCGGCAGATCCGCGCGTGGATGATCCTCAACAAGCTGACCCCAAAGAAGGTCGCCCAGAGCCTCGGGATCAGCGACACGGCCGTCTACCGGTTTCTCAACGGCACGATGTCGTCCGCGCGCATCAACGGCTGGTTCCGGCGGAAGGGCTGCCCGGCCGCCTATCTCAAGAGCACCAACACCAGGAGGGCTGCGTGATGAAGCGGTTCAAGGTGGATGTGACCAAGACCATCGGGTTCACGGCGACTGTTGAGGCGCACGACGCCGAAGATGCCTGGGAAATCGTGGCCGAACTGGAATCCTACAACTTCGACGTCAACTCCCGCGAAGAGACGGAAGAGGAAGTCGAAGGCCCCCAGGGAGTGTCCCTGGTGAGCATTTCCCCGGCCGAGGAAGACGACTTCGAAGTGCACTACCCCGCCGAGGAGGTGTCTGAATGATCCCCCTGCGCGTGACCGCAAAGGCCGGGCCGGACGGCGCACGGGTCGTGCAGGTCTGGGCCGACGGGCGGATGGTCGGGGCGGCCACGCTGCGGCGCGGTGAGAGTATGGCCGACCTGCTGCGCTCCGCCGCCGCCAGGGCCAAGGCCCGGGAGGTGCGGTCGTGACCAGACACAAGGGAGCCGGGTCGTCGGCCATCCGCGCACTGCGCGTGCTCAAGGCCCTCAAGGGCCAGACCATGCACGGCCTGTCCAACAAGGAGCTGGCCCAGGGGCTGGGCGAGAGCGCGGTCAACATCAGCCGCGCCCTGGCCGTGCTGGAGGCGGAGGGGTTCGTGAGCCAGCTGCCCACCGGGCGCTGGACCCATTCCGTGGCCCTGCTCCAGATTGCCCAGGCCCACGCCGAACACATGGCCGCAACCCAGGGCCGCATGCTCGAACTCAACCGCCGCATCGCCGCCGGGGCGATGGGCTGAAAACAGGAGGAGTCCATGCCAGACGTAACCAGCCACTTTCTCCCGGAAAACGTCTTCAATGCGAGCTTCCACGACCTTTTCAAGGAGATGGACGAGATGGACGCGGCCTACGCCAGCCTGCTCCCGAGAAAATCCGATGGGGCCCCGGCGGGGCTCATGTTCGTCACAAACGATCCTGTACTGGCTGCGCTGATCGAGGAGCTGCTGATCAACTACGACGATGAGGGAGACGAGGAATGAGCGCTGAAGCCATCTTGAACAACGACATTCTGGTGTCGGCCATGCAGCGCACAGCCGACAACGACCACGACCTCTACGGCGAACTCCAATCCCGCGCCGAGGCGGCGGTTCAGGTCGCCGTGCAGCTGGCCGAGAAAGCGGACCGGCAGCTCTCGGACAAGGCCTTGATCGACATCGCCTGCGCCGCCGTGACCGACGCCGACCCTGCCCAGGCCGCCCTGTCCACCCGGCACAGCCTGGTGGGCTGGCTCGGCGGACCGGCGGCCATCCCCAGCGACTTCCGCCTGCCCTGGGAAAACAGACGCGGCAAGGCCAAGACCGCCACCGCCCCCGAGGCCCCGACCCCGCACATCCCGGAGATCACGGAGGAGCGAGGCGCGGAGCTGACCCGCATGCAGGGCGAGGCCGCGCTCATGGATCAGGCGGTCATGGACTCGGCCGACGTGTTCAAGGCCCTGGGGCAGATTGAGGGCCTGGATTTTCTGCGACACGTCGCAGATGTCGCCGCCGCGCAGGCGTTCGAAAAATTAAAGGTACAGAAGAAATACAAGGGGTTGCCGTACAAAGACCCCGAAGGAAATCTGCGACATGTCGCAGATTTGGCCGAGTTCTGCGAGGCGTTCCTCGGCAGGTCGTACCGCCGCGTGAAGGAACTAGCCGACAACCTCCACACCCTCGGCTCCGATCTCTACGAATCCGCTGAACGCATCGGCTTCCGCGCCCGCGATTACGCGGCCCTCAAGGCCCTGCCCGCCGAGGAGCAGGCCGTGGTCAAGCAGGCCCTGGCCAGCGAGAGCCGGGAGCAGGTGCTGGACATCCTCCAGGACATGGCCGCCAGGCATGCCTCGGAGCGGGCGGCCGCGAAAAAGGCGGCCGAGGAGTTGAGCGCCGACCTGGACGCCCGGGACAAGGTGCTCAAGGACAAAACCAGCAAGCTCGACGAGCTGACCGTGAAGCTCGAGAAGATGCGGTCCCTGCCCGAGAACCGCCGCGCCAAATTGCGCCTGGAACAGGAGGAGCAGGCCGCCGACAAGCTGGGCGCGGCGGTCATGGGCGCCGTCGGCGCGCTTAATGAATTCTGCCGCCAGTTGGCGGACATCAAGGGGGCCGAGGTCAGCGTCTACACCCAGCAGCACGCGGACGCCACGGCGTCCTGGCTTTGCCAGCAGATTCAGCTGGCCCTCCAGGAAAACGGCATCCAGGCGGACATGGCCGAGATCGTGCTGCCCACCTGGATGCGCGACGAGGCCAAGTCCTCCCCGGTGGCGGAGGCGTAGATGAACGCGAACCTCGGCGAACTGGACCTCCTGCGTGATCTGGCCGCGCGCCTGGCCGCCGCCCCCCACGGCGGCCGGACCGCGATGGTGGACGCCGCCGCGCAGACCCTGCGCGTGAGCCGCCAGGAGGTCTACCGCCGACTCGCGGCCGTGGGCTTCAGTTCCGGCCGCAAACCCCGCGCGGACCGGGGCCGCTGCATGGTCGACGAGGACGTGGCCAAGCGCGCGGCGGCCCTGGTCCAGGGGGCGCGGAGGAAGAGCGGCAAGAAGACCATGCCGCTCTCCGAGGCCCTGGAAATCCTGCGCGAAAACGGTGTGGGACAGGTGGACCAGGAAACCGGCGAAGTGGTCCTGCCGCAGTCGTCCACAACGCTCTCCAGGGCCATGCGCAAGTACGGCTGCCATCCGGCCATGCTCGTGCAGGGCAAGCCCCATTCCCACATGCAGAGCCCCCACCCCAACTGGTGCTGGCAGATCGACGCCTCGCTCTGTGTCCTGTTCTATCTGCCCAAGGGTGGACTCCAGGTCATGGAGGAAGGGGTCTTCTACAAGAACAAGATCAAAAACCTCGAACGCGTGGCGCGGGAGCGCGTCTGGCGCTACGTGGTCACGGATCACTATTCCGGGGCGCTCTACGTCCGCTACGTCCAGGCCGCCGGTGAGAACGCGGAGAACCTCGTGGAGACGCTCATCCTGGCCATGCAGCCGCGCGGCATGGAAGACCCCATGCACGGGGTGACGCGGAACCTGCTCATGGACATCGGGTCCGCCAACACGTCCTATCTCTGCCTGAATTTCCTGAAGAACATGAAGGTCAACGTCCTGGTCCACAAGCCCGGGAACTCCCGGGCGAAAGGGCAGGTCGAGCAGGCCCAGAACCTGGTGGAGACCCAGTTCGAAGGTCGGCTGGCCTACATGCGCATCCAGAGCATCGAGGAGTTGCAGGCGGCGGCGGACAAGTGGCGTCGCCATTTCAACGCCTGGGCCGTGCATTCGCGGCACGGCCGGAGCCGTAACTCCATGTGGCTGACCATCACCGAGGAGCAGCTGCGCCTGGCCCCGAGCGTCGAGTTGTGCCGCGAACTCGTGGTGACCAAGCCCGCGCAGGCCACGGTGCGAGACGACATGACCATCACCTACAGCCTCAAGGGATTCGGCCGCCACACCTACGATCTGCGCTACATCCCGGGCCTGGTGCCCAAGATGAAGGTCGTGGTGATGGTCAACCCCTACCGCGCCCCGGCCGTGGACGTGACCACGCTCAACGAGCGTGGCGAGGAGACGGTCTGGACCGTGGAGCCCGTGGAGATCACCGAGGCCGGGTTCCGCGCGGACGCGGCGGTCATCGGCCAGGCACACAAGACCCTGCCGGACACCGTGGCGGACCGCACTCTCAAGGAGATCGAGGCCGCCGGGGTCGTGGCCGGACGGCAGAGCGGCGAGGCCCCCTACGGCCTGGACGTGCTGGCCGACCTGCGCGAGGCCCCGGCCTACATCCCGCGCCGTGGCCGCGACCTGGGCCTGGACGCCGCGCGGCGCGAAATCCCGCCCATGAGCCACGTGGAGGCGGCCCGGCTGCTCAAGGCGCGCGTGGGCGCGGCCTGGACGTCCGAGACTTACGCCTGGCTCACCCAGCGCTACCCGGACGGCGTGCCGCCCGAGGACATCGACACCATAGCGGCCCAGCTCACCGGACCGGCCCCGCACAAGGCCGTGCCGCTGCGCCTGGCCACACAAGGAGGGCTCTAGATGCTGCAACGGCTCAAGAAGTGTCTGGATGAATATGGAATCAGCCAGGCCGAACTGGCGCGGGCCGTGGGGATCAGCGGCCCCAGCATGTGCAGGATCATGCTGCGCGGCGAGTGGCCCCGGCGCACCCGGACCGAGGCGCTCCAGGAAAACATCCGCGCTGTCCTGGCCGAGCGGGACGTGCCCCGGGCGGACATGAAGGATCTGTTCGAGAACCCCGACGCCGAACGCGCCGGAGAACCGCAGGAGGATGAGATCATGTTGTTGAGCAGGCAGACCCTGTTCCGCGAGACCAAGCAGCATTTCAAGCTGTTCTGCAATCCGTTCAGCGAGGACATGCGGTCCTCCGAGGACGTGTTCTTGAGTGCGGACATCCGCTACGTGCGCGAGTCGATGTTCAACGTGGCCAAAAACGGCGGGTTCCTGGCGCTCGTCGGGGAGTCCGGCAGCGGCAAGAGCACCCTGCGCCGCGACCTCATTGCCCGGCTGGCCGAGGAAGCCCCCCAGGTCGTGGTGATCGAGCCCTACGTGCTGGGGATGGAGGACAGCGACAAGAAGGGCAAGACGCTCAAGTCCTCGCACATCGCCGAGGCCATCATGGACAGGATCGCGCCCACGGAAGTGCTGGCGTCCAGCTCGGAAGCGCGGTTCCGCCAGGTCCATCGGTCGCTCCTCAATTCGGCGCGCGGCGGCCAGAGCCACGTCCTCATCATGGAGGAGGCCCACGGCCTGGCCATCCCGGTGCTCAAGCACCTCAAGCGGTTCTGGGAGTTGGAGGACGGGTTCCGCCGCCTGCTCTCCATCATCCTCATCGGCCAACCCGAACTCCAGGCCAAGCTGGCCCGGGGCAACTACCAGGTCCGCGAAGTGGTCCAGCGCTGCGAGGTCGTGGAGCTGCGGCCCCTGGGCAAGGATCTCCAGGCGTACATCCAATTCAAGCTCACGCGCGCGGGGATCAAGGACACGACCGCCGTCATCAGCGACGAGGGCGTGGAGGCCCTGCGGGAGCGGCTCACCGGCCCGGTGGCTCGCCGAGGCGGCCGGGAGGTCGTGAGCCTCTGCTACCCGCTGGTGGTGGGTAACATGATGATCGCCGCCATGAACGTGGCCGCCGAGATCGGCGTGCCCCAGGTGAACCCGGACGTGATCCGGCAGGTGTGATTGGAGGAAACGACATGACCGAGAACCAGAAATGGCTGCGCGAAATCCTGCTCAAGGAAATGACCATGCACGTTGGGCGGTCCCGGGCCATCGGCATGGGTGAGCTGTATGAGCGTGTATACGGGCGGCCGTACCGGAGCAAGATCAACGGAACCAGGGGCCTGCGCAAGCTGGTCACGGACTTGCGCGATGAGGGAGTGGCCATCTGCTCCATCCCGGACAGTGGTGGTGGCGGCTACTATCTGGCCTCGGCCGGGAGCGAGTTGGACGACTACTGCAAAAAAATACGCTCCCGCGCCCTCAAGATGTTGGCCTTGGAATCCAAGCTGCGCAAGACCACCTTGCCCCTGCTCTTGGACCAGGTGCAGCTCAACCTGCGCTACTCCTCGGAGGTTTAGATGGACGTGATCAAGGGAGCCGAGCTGCTGCTCTCCGATGTAGCCGGGGCCGCGCGGACCCTGGCCGACCGGACGGCCGAGGCCAACGCCGCGCTGGAGGAACTCCGGGCCCTGCACGCCCCGGGCGTGCAGGAGGCCAAGGCGGCCCTGGACGACGCCGAGAAGGCCCTGGAAAAGCACTGCAAGAAGCACCAGACCACAATCTTCGGGGACCGCGACCGCGTGGACCTCAAGCACGGCGCGCTGCTGCACGGGGTCCGCAAGGTCGTGCGCAAGGCGAAAAAAACCACGGTGGATCTGCTGGAAAGGCTGGGCTTCACGGACGGCGTCCTGGTCACCAAAAGCGTGAACTGGGACGTGATTGAGAAGTGGACCGACGAGCGTCTGGCCGCCATCTATACGGAGCGCAAAAGCAAGGAGACCTGGGGCTACGAACTGAAGAAGGCGAAGGAGGACCGTCATGGGTGAGGAGGACCGCGGCGCCCTGCGCGCCGTGAAGCAGCTGGAGGCCCGGGTGCTGCAACAGCAGCGCCTCATCAAGGACATGGCGAAGTTCATCAGGAGCGTCCGCGAAGGCAAGCTGTTAACCGTTCTCTACATGAAGAACCAGGCCAAAACTCTGGAAGAGCGGGCGCAGTCCGCCGAACTGCAGAGCTGAGGGAGGGGGTATGCGCATTCTCGTGAATCTGATGCTGACCATCCTGCTGACCGTGGCCGCGCCGCTCATCTACGCGGGCGAGCTGGTCCGGCTGGTCGTGAGCGCCACGTTCAATGTGGAGCTGCTGCGGGACTTCGTAAACGGCTACCGCGACATCTGGCGGACCAACTAACCGGCGATTGCCGAACACAAAGGAACGGAACCATGAGCGTGATCGTGCGGCCCCAGGAAGAAATCGACGATCTCATCAACCGCTGCTTCGACGCTGAAAACAACGGCGACTCCAAGTACCCCGGCATGACCTACGAGCAGGGAATCAAGGACGGCATGCTGTGGCTCACGGATGAGGACGAGCCCAACCCCCTGGAAGACTGATGCGAAACCGCCCCGTATGGGGCGGTCGCTGGCCGGTGGCGCGGTCAGCCTGAAGAGCAGCCGAGAGGAGAGTAGTTATGCAAGAAATCCGTCGCGATGGGTCACTCGGTCCGATTGAGCCCTATGACCCGGAACGGCTCAAGACCCTGCTGGGAAATCCTGATGTCGCTGAAGTCCGTGTTTTCCGCGCATCCGGTCCTGACCAGATCAAGAAGATGAATCAGAAGATGAAGCGGCGCGCCAAGAGAAAAAGGGCAAAAGCCTCGCAGCGTAAGAACAGAGGATGACGTGACCATACTGCCCCTGACCGCACACGCCGCCCGCCGTATGGCGGAACGCAACATCACGGCCCCGATGGTGGCTGCGGTCTTGCGGTGCGGCGATGTGGTCCCGGGCACCGAGGACGGCACGATCTCCCATCGCCTCTGCGGTCTGCGCGTGGTGACGAGCGTCGAGCACGGCGTCATCATCACCGTCTGCGCCGAGCGGAGTTGTCCGGCCGAGCCTGGCCCCAAGCGCCGGGCCCGGCTGGCCGGACAACTCCGCCGCAAGTACAGCCGCGAAGCTCGCCTCTATAATGGAATGAACTGGTAGGAGGACGCCATGCCCACGCCCACGCGCAACCTGGAACCCTACAAGCGCAAACTAGTCCAGCTCATCCACGTGGCCAAGTCGAATCTCGGCCTGGACGATGAGGTCTACCGCGCGTTGCTGCGGTCCAAGTCTGGCCGGGAGTCCTCCAAGGACATGAGCATCAGCCAGCTGGAGGCCGTGCTGGACCATCTGCGCACGTCCGGGTTCGCCCAGACCAAGAAGCACAAGGGCAAGGAGCTAGAGCGCGATCCGCAGAGCCGCAAGATTCGGTCCCTCTGGCTGGAGCTGCACGAGCGGGGCGCGATCAAGGACAAGAGCGAGGATGCGCTGGCCGCCTTCGTCAAACGCCAGACCGGCGTGGAGAGCCTGCGCTGGCTGAATGGCTACCAGGCCGCGACCGTGATTGAGTCGCTCAAGCGCTGGATTGACCGCATCCCCGCGAGGTCATGATGGATGAGACGCCCCGCCATATCGCCGCCGAGCTGCTCCAGGATCTGGCTGACCAGGCCGCCGACGCCGCCCGGAAGATGCTGGGGGCGTCGTCGCGAGCTGCCGCCGATTTCGGCAAAGAGCTGGCGTTCCATATGGCTGAAAACTGGGGCGGGCAGAGCGTCTACATCCCAATGGATCTGGCGGGGCGTCGCAGCGAGCGGAACGAACAGATCTACAAAAAATTCAACGGCGCGAACGCTGCCGGACTCGCGCGGGAGTATAAGATCAGCGTCCAGATGATCTACCGCATCATCAAGGCCGAACGCGCCGCGCGGGCGCAAAAGCAGTACAGCCTGCTCGGCTGATTTTTTGTTTCATTATATGAAAGTCCGTTTCATTCGTCGCCGTCCCGACTCATCCCGGATCGTCCCATTTCATCCCGGTTATCCTGCACACCCCCTCCAATTATCCTGCCCGTGATCACTCTTTGGTTTTCTATAAACCGGCGAAGCCGCCCCCTTCGGGGGTTTTCAGAAAGGCGGAAAGGCGCTGTCCCTCTTCGGTTTTCTATGAACCGGCGAAGCCGGCCTCTTTGGTTTTCTATG
>Ga0228536_1000954_pt1 | contig 37590 bp, 35 predicted proteins | sample SJ1Smetagenome_FD_168611 | JGI IMG/M metagenome (GOLD analysis project Ga0228536, IMG submission 168611) | Enriched culture of PCE-dechlorinating microbial communities from Ithaca, New York, USA - SJ1.S | ecosystem: Engineered > Modeled > Simulated communities (microbial... > Unclassified...
TGTTATACTGATTTGGACAGCTTTGTCTGTCATTGAGAGTCCCTTTCTCTGTTGTGGTTGCCTACTTCAATAGTGACTGGAACTCTCTCTTTTTGCAATCCTTTCTATGGGAATTTGTGACTGTAACTCCCGTTTTTTTACCACTTGATTCCGAGTGAATTATTTGGTATAAATTATATATATACTTATCTATAATCTCACAGAAAAGGAAATCCCATCATGCCTAGGATCAGCATGCAGAACATTTCAGTTATGAGTGTTCAATACTGGCACTATTCGTTTGAGTATTTCCTTGATTCAATGCAAAAATGTGGGCTTAAAAATATTGAATTATGGGCCGGTGCACCACATTACAACTTTGATGATTACAGTACCCAACAGGAAGCAAACAGGAAAATCGCGCGAATGCGCAAGCAGATTGAAGACCGTGGCATGCAGGTCATCATGCTCACCCCCGAGCAACTCAACTACCCCGTCAATCTCGCCGGACGTGATGACAACTACCGGCAAAAAAGCATTCATTACTATACCCGATACATGCAAGACGCTCTGGAATTTGGAACCAACCGGCTGTTTGTAACTTCGGGCTGGGGCTTGCTCGACGAACCGCGTGAAGATGCCTGGAAACGATCGGTTGACTCTATGCAAATGCTCAGTCAAAAAGCGCAACAACTGGGTGTCGAATTGATTGTGGAACAACTGCAACCCTATGAATCAAACCTGGTAAATACGTGGCAGGATATGGATCGCCTCTTAAATGAGGTGAATTCCGATTCACTGCAATGCTGTGTTGACGTGGTTGCCATGGCCGTCGTGAACGACAACCTGGAAACCTTTTTTGAACATCTTGGTAGTAAGATTAAGCACATTCATTTCGCAGATGGAAATCCTTCAGGTCATTATGTTTGGGGAGATGGAAATTAACCCATGATGGATTACATCCACACTCTTGAACAGCATAATTACACAGGTTACCTCACTCTCGAAATTAACGATTCGATCTATTGGGATGACCCTCACACCTCAATTAAACGGACTGCTCAATATCTGCGAAAATTCCTGCCAGAAAACTAAACTACCAAGGAATACCAATTTATGGATAGCTATCAAAGTCGACCGAGAGACAAAATTGTTGAACAAATTGAATGTTATATCATTGAACACAATCTCAAACCGGGCGACAGTCTGCCCAGTGAACGACAACTTTGCGAATTATGGGATTGCAATCGTATGACATTTCGTGCCGCCGCCAAACGGCTCATCACCGAAGGCGTATTGAATAGCATTCCGCTAAAGAATTATTATGTGGCTCCCGACAAATTGGAACGATATCTTCAAGACCTGACCTCATTGACTGAATTCATTCAAGTTCAGGGCTTGAAACTTTCCAACCGGCTGATCAGCCAGTCCATCATTCCTGCCGGGCGAAAAACAGCTCAGCAATTGAGAATTCCCGAAAAAAGTGACGTGCTGGAATTGATCCGCTTACGTCTGGTGGAAGAAGAGCCCATTTCAATTGATACCTCATTGATTCCCCTTACTCGCTTTCGGGGCATTGAGACTAATGATTTTGAACATGCTTCTCTTTACGCTGTTATAGAACAGGTTTTTCACATCGTTCCCGATCATGGTAGCGAGGAAATCAGTATCACCTACGCAGATGAGGATGAAGCCAAGCTCTTGCAGATAAATGAGGGTGAAGCACTTTTTTATTTGAAGGGCGCCACTTATGATAAAAACGACGAATCACTGGAAATCATTAAATCGGTAATACGCACAGACAGAATCAGGTTTGCCGGCGAACTTCGCAAAGAAAAGGAACAATAAATAACATCATGCTGATTGCTACGGTGGGTGACAATTGTATGGATGTATATACGCAACTCGGACAATCTTTCCCGGGAGGTAATGCAGTAAATGTGGCTATTTATCTCAAACGACTGGGGGAAGAGGCATCCTATACAGGCGTCGTGGGAGATGATCTGTACGGCGAGCAGATGAAAAAGGCGCTAGCAGCCAAAGGTGTGGATATTTCACACCTGCACACCCGTCATGGCAGTACCGCCATCACCATGGTGAACCTGGTCAATGGCGAGCGAGTTTTCGGTGATTATATTGAAGGGGTGATGGAAGATTTCAAGCTGTCGCCAGAAGATGTGGATTTTCTGTGCACTCACGACCTGGTTCACAGCGGCATTTGGGGCAAAATTGAGCAGGACTTGCCCACCCTCAAACAACGCGGTGCAACCATCTCCTTTGATTTTTCCGATCAACTGGAGCATGAAATTGTTCCCATCGCCCTGCCTCATGTTGATTATGCATTCTTCTCGTACAAACAGGATGACGACTATATCAGGCAGTATATCCAGAAAGCCTGGAACAGCGGTGGGCCTCGCCTGGTGGTTGCTACACTGGGTGAAAACGGCAGCCTGGCGTTTGATGGCGCTAATTTCACGCCCTATGGAATTGTACCGGTTGAGGTGGTCGATACCATGGGCGCCGGTGATTCATTCATCGCCGGGTTCATGCAGGCTACATTAAAAAATGCTCCCCTTTCAGAGTGCCTGCAAGCCGGCGCCAAATGTTCTGCCATCACCCTTCAATATACCGGTGCGTGGAATGTTTAATCGCGGAGGAGAAACCATGAAAGTGGCAGCTATTGGTGACAATTGCATGGATGTTTATTCCCGTATCGGCCGTCAATATCCTACCGGGAATGTGGTTGACTTTGCGGTGAATATGCAGCAACTGGGAATTCCGACCTCGGTCGTCAGCGTGACGGGCAATGATGAATACGGCCAATTGATGATGCAAACTTTGAAAGATGAAGGGGTGGATATTTCGCACCTGCATGTCGGTGAGGGTCCCACTGCTATAACTTACATGGATATGAATGGAAAAGACCGCGTGCACGGCGACTACTTGGAAGGCGTTTTATCCACCCTGGTGTTCTCACCCGAAGATATTGAATTTGCCTCGCGCCACGACCTGGTGCACACAGCCTTCTGGGGAAAGGCAGATCAAAACTTGGAGCAGTTGCGCGCCAATGGGGCAATCATCAGCTTTGATTACGCCACCAAATTTGACGATCCCATGGTGCAGCGCACACTTCACCTGGTTGATTACGCATTTTTTTCATTGTCCAGGCAAGATGCACCTGATTTCCTCAAAACAACCTGGCAGATGGGCCCTAAAGTGGTGGTCGCAACCTTCGGCAGCGAAGGCAGCCTGGCATACGACGGCAAAGATTTTCATTCGTTTGGCGTTTACCCCGCCGTCGTGGAAAACACGGTAGGCGCAGGCGATGCCTTTATTGCCGGATTTATGTACTCAATTTTACATGGCAGCAACATTCTACGCGCATTAGATTCTGGCGCGCGAATCGCTGCTTCAGTTGTGGAGACCTTTGAACCATGGGTGAAGACCAAATCATAAATAACAACTCCCCTAAATATATGCAGCTCAGAGAGATTTTGCGCACCCACATTGAAGATGGAGAATATCTGCCAGGAACCGCCATTCCCTCTGAAAGTGAACTGGTTGATTCCTTTGGCATTCACCGTCTGACCGTGCGAAATGCCATCAACGCACTGGTGATGGAAGGTCTGCTGAAACCCGTGCAGGGAAAAGGCGTGTTTGTGGTTGGAAAGAAGATGCAGCACGACCTGGAAACACTCTCCGGTTTCAGGCAAAAAACGCGCGCTGAAGGGGCCCAGGCCGGTACTAAAACGCTGTTCAGAACCGTTCGCCCGGCCGGTTTGAAATATGCCAGGCTCCTGGAAATTAAACCGGATGATGAAATTTACTATTTACGCCGCCTCTACTACGTTGATAAAGAACCTGCCTCGTTGGAAGATATTTATCTACCCAAAGCCATATTGCCTGATATCCAGGATATAGACCTGGATGTTTTCTCCCTGTTCGATATTCTGGAATTCAACGGGATTTCTGTTGTAAAAGCCTGGCAAACCCTTGCCATCACCCGCCTGGATGCCAAAGACTCTCGCTGGTTAAAAATCAGCCCCAATACAGCCGTCTTGCTTTTCGAATGTACCAGCCGTGATCAATATGGAAGAGTGATCGAATTCAACCGCTCTTATACACGCAGCGATCGAGCCTGCTTTACCGTTTCCTACCAGCGGCTGCCACAGGATGATCCGACAGAGAAAAAATAAGTTAAACAAAAGAGAAAAAATGGACAATACCCCTGTAATCATCGGCGTTGACCTGGGAGCAACTTTTGTGCGGGTTGGATTGTTTACCCAAGAAGGAGAGTCGCTCGATTTTAAAATCATCCAACTAGACGCGGAAAGAAAAGTTGACACCAGTGTTCGGCGCACCATTGAGCTGATTGAAAAAATTCTCAAAGATAACAACTCCCCTCACCTTTTGGGAATTGGCACCGGTTCTACAGGTCCGGTTAATCCAATTGACGGGACGATTATCAGCCCCTACACCGATCCAGCCTGGCAATTTGTTCCCTACATCCAACCATTAGAAGATCACTTCAGAGTTCCTTGCGTGCTGGAAAACGATGCAGATGCTGCCGCGCTTGGAGAATTTTGGAAGGGAGCGGGTCAAAATGTCAGCCGTCTTTTGGCTGTCACGGTTGGCACTGGCATCGGCACCGCATTAATCGTTGATGGGCGTATTTACCAGGGCATGAACGGTCTTCACCCTGAAGGCGGGCATCACATTGTAGATCCCGCCGGGCCGGAGTGTTACTGCGGGGTTCACGGCTGCTGGGAAAGCCTGGCCTCCGGCGAAGCCCTAACCGCTTTTTCCAGGCAGCAAGCCCAAAACAATCCCGCCTGGTTGAGAGAATTGGGGCTGGACGATGTGCGATTCGTTGACGGCGCTTCTGTTTCACAGGCTGCCCGCCAGGGAAACCAGCTTGCCATGCAAATCATGCAGCGTGAAGCCCATTATCTTTCCATCGGTTTAATCAACATGATGGCCGTGTATGTGCCGGAACGAATTGTACTGAGCGGCGGCGTGATGAAAAGTTACGATCTGCTGGAAGCGACCATCCAAAACACCCTGAAACGCTCCAACCCGATGATTCCTGCCAGCCAGGTGCAAATCATGCCCGCAAAGCTGGGCTACTTTGCAGGTGCAATCGGAGCAGCCTTCGCACTGAAACAGGCAACTCAAATTTAGCGTTATCCCATTGAAAGGTTAAAAAATGTACGAAGATTTTCCATTTATCACAGATCTCCTTTCTCAACCGAAAGGCGTGCAAGATGTTGTCGATGGTTATGACCCAATGTTAATGGATGAACTTTCCAAATGTTTTCAAAGAGGCGACTTTGACCGTGTGATCATAACCTCCATGGGAGCATCCACCTTTGGCACGTATCCCGCCTGGCTGACGCTGTTACAGGCAGGTGTGCAAGCCTATTGGATGGATACCAGCGAGCTATTATCGTATGCCTCTCAAATGATCACTCCCCGTACGCTTTTATGGATTGTTTCCAATTCGGGCAAGATCATTGAAACCACTCGCACACTATCCCGCCTGCAAGAATTCGGCTCACCTTTCGTGCTGGGCAACACCAACGATTTATCCAGCCCCCTTGCAAAGGCAGCCAACCTGGTGGTTCCCATGTTCACCGGCAACGACATAACCCTGTCTACCCGCAGCTACATGGGCACGCTCGCAGTAAACCAGTTGATGGCATTAAGCCTGGTTGGTAAATCCGTCGAACGTGAACTGGACGATTTGCACTACACCGCTGAAGGCTTAAGCGCCTATTTCAAGAACCTTGAAGAACACGTTGCAGAACTGGATCAACTCATCGGGAAAGTGAATCGGTTAAACATCGTGGGCAGGGGCCCGTCTTATGCCACAGCCATGGAAGGCGCACTGTGTTTCAAAGAAGGTCCCAAGCTGAATGTCGAAGGCCTGACCACCGGGCAATTCTGGCACGGCGCGGTTGAAATGGCAGATCCCAATTTCACCCTGCTGGCAATGGCCGGCGAAGCAATTTCCCGCAAAGAAGATGAATTTTTAGCAGCCAAGGCGGCATCACTGGGAATGCGCGTTTTCTGGTTCAGCGACCAGCCTTCAGAAAAACTGCCCACCATCTTGCTGCCCAAATATCGTGGTATTGGTCTGCCTATCGCTGAAATTGCCCCCATCCAGTTAATCTCGATCAATGTCGGCAAGCAAACCGGCTATCGCCCCGGCGATTTTGTTCATCTTACGAAGAGCGTAAACACCAAGAAGGAAGAGTTCAAAGGTTAGGCCTTGGCCCAAAAAAGGCAATTCTGAAGAATTCAGGAACACAGGGCTATCAATTAATTTTATCTTTCAAGCATAACATTTGCCCTGTTTAGCACTTAAATAATATGTGAGGAATTTGGAATGTTAAAAATTGATAAATCAAAAGTCGATTTTCTTGTAACCGCCAGCATGGTGCAAGAAGTTAAGGATATCCTGGCGCGGGATTTTCCACGCATAGCAGAAATAGTTAAGGAAGTGCATAAAAGGGGTCTTGAAAAAGTGTATTTTGTCGCCTGCGGTTCTCCTTTAAGCGCGGCAGCCACCACCAAACAGCTCTTTGAACGCTACAGCGATATTCCCTGTGAAGCCTATTCCGGCTGGAATTTTCTCAACACCAATCCCAAAAAGTTAGATGATAAATGTCTCGTCATCGGTATTTCACAATATGGAAAAACTGAAGAGGTATCCCAATCGCTGGAGCTGGCGCGCTCCAAAGGTGCTTACACCGTTAGTGTCACCAAAAATGCCGAAAACCCCATCTCTGCTTTTTCTGACACCACCATTGATTACCATGCCGAATGCATTTGGGAAGCGCATTTATTAATTGGCTATGCCTTTGCCATTGAAATCATTCAGCGCACCCAGCCCAATCCAGAAATTGCCCTGATCCACGAGCAAATCTTCAAGCTGCCGCCCCTGCTGGAGAAACTGGTGAACTCCTGTGAAACCCAGGGAGAACTTTTGGGCGAAAAAGCCTCCAAATGGCCTTTCATCTATACTGTCGCCGGGGGCATCTTAAACCCGCTGGCGTACAAAGAAGGCGTCATCACCCTCATGGAATTCACCTGGACGCACGGCTGCGCCCTCGACAGCGCCGAATTCCGCCACGGCCCGTTGGAAATGGTGGAAGATGGTGTGCCGTACGTTTTCCTGTTGGGCACAGACGAAAGCCGTCAGACCACTGAAAGAGCATTGAACTTCGTAAAGAAGTACACCAAAGATGTGATTGTCTTCGACTATGCGACTGTGGGTGAAGCTTTACATCCCATGCTGGCACCCATGGTGCTTTTTGTTCCGTTGGAGTGGTTCTATTATTACCTGTCTATTTACAAAGACCACAATCCTGATGATCGCCGCTACTACGGCGGGATTGTCGAATATTAATCATCCAGCTCAATTAAAAAAATGACCAATTCATCACATAAGGAGATCGTCAATGAAAATCAGTATGTTTACCATGGGGTATATGCGCTATCCACTGGAACGGGCATTTCGAGATGCAGCCCAATTCGGTTACGATGGAATAGAAATCTGGGGCGGCCGCCCGCATGCCTATGCCCCCGATTTGAAAGCAGGCGGAATGAAGGAACTGCTTTCCTTAAGCGACAAATACAACATGCCCATCATCGGCTACACCCCTGAAACCAATGCCTATCCATTCAACATGATGATCGGCAGCGAAGCCATGCGCCATGAGAGTCTCGATTACATCAAGTTGAACATGGACATGGCCAAACAGATGGGAGCCGGTTTCACTTTGATCTCTGCCGCCCATGCCGGCTATGAAGCCACACGCGCCGAAATTTGGGAAAGGCTGCTCAAAAACCTGCGCGAACTGGCTGACTATGCCGAAAAAATCGAATCCAACCTGGTGTTGGAAGCCCTCACTCAGTATGAGTCTAATGTTGTGGTTACATGCAACGATGTAGTCGAAGTATTGAACGAGATCAATTCTCCGCGCCTGGTCACCATGTGCGACATCTGCCCACCCTTCTGCAACCGCGAACCCATCATGAGCTACTTCGACAAACTGGGCGACAAACTTCAGCACCTGCACATCATTGACAGCGACGGCCAGTCTGACACGCACATCATGCCCGGTGACGGCAACATCCCGCTGCGGCAGCTCTTGCGCGCCATTGAAGCCAGAGATTACAAAGGCTACTGCACCATTGAACTGGTGATGGCTTATATGAATGAACCCAGCCTGTATGCTGAACTGGCGCTGGAACGCGTCAAAGAATTATTAAATATTTAGAACCTTCCATCTCTTTTGGAGGCAAAATCGTGCCTGAAGTGATTGATATTCACACCCACCCTGCTTTCTTCGAACCCATTTGCAGCAATCCCGTTCAAGTGGAACAACGCCGGCAGGCTCTGGGGTTATATAAAGCCGGGGCTGCGGCATTGAACCACATTTTCAATCAAATGAACTACGCCGGCATTGACAGGCTGACCTTGCTGCCCCTCGATATAACCACGCAGGCAGGCTTTGAGGTGGTGAGCAATACGGAAATCAAAAAAATCATCGACCTCGCCCCCGGGCGGTTCATTGGTTTTGCCTCCGTCGATCCATTCCGACCCGATGCGGTGGAAGTGTTGGAATATGCTTTTGCAAACCTGGAATTGGCCGGGTTAAAATTGCACCCCTCCCGGCAAAAATTTTTTCCGGCCAACCCTGATCTTTTTCCGCTGTACGAAACCTGCATGCGTTTCAATAAACCCATCATCTTTCATTCCGGCATCAGTCTCGAACCTGACACACCCACCCATTTTGCCACCCCGCTGCTTTTTGAAGAAGTAGCCATCAAGTTTCCCAGACTGCGCATTTGCCTGGCGCACTTTGGCTTCCCCTGGGTGAAAGAAACCGCGGCGCTGCTGCTTAAATATCCCAACCTATACACCGACACTGCTTTGCTCTATTTTGATAATGCCCGTGAATTCTATGAACACATCTTCAAGAAAGAACTGGGCGAACACTGGATTGACCGCAGCTTGAGGCACCAGGTTATGTTCGGCTCAAACAACCCGCGTTTTGAACAGATTCGCATGGTTGAAGCCCTGCGCGAAATCGGCTTTCGAGAAAGTACGTTGGACCTGATTTTTGGCAAGAACGCACTCGAGTTCTTGCAAGAAATGGCCGGGTAAAATGTTTGCTTTTGAGAAAATTGTGCTTTTTACAGAAAAATACAATCAGTATATTGTAATCACAGAGCATTTGCGCACAGCCGTTGCTAACTCAGGCGTCAAAAACGGCCTGGCAGCGGTCATCACCAGCCATACCACCACCGGTATCATGGTCAACGAAGCGCTGGAATGCCTGGAAAGCGACATTGACGAAGCCTTGCAACGGTTGGCGCCCGAAAACCATCCCTACGCACACGCCCGCATTCTTCCATCTTACGGCAGCACAGCCGGCAATCCCACCGGGCATCTCAAATCCATGCTCACCGGAAATCACTGCCTGTTTCCCATTGTGGATGGACAACTTGTGATGGGCGATGCGCAGGATGTCTATTTCATGGAATTTGACGGCCCGGCCAAAAGAACTGTCTCCATCACAATTATGGGCGATGAAACCAACCCATAACCCAAGCAAGTGTAAGCAATACGGCAAAATGATTTGAATAACTTTTTACCCTTCAACGAATCTCGAAATCAGTGAGGATGGTACATTCATGAAAAATACTTATTATATGGGCATCGACATTGGCACCTATGAGAGTAAAGGAGTCTTAATCGATCAGCAATATAACCTGGTGGCCAGTCACGCCGAAAAACACGGCATGGAAAATCCGCAGCCCAATTACTTTGAGCATGATGCCGAACAGGTCTGGTGGCATGATTTCTGCCAGATTTCGCGCAGCCTGATCGAACAGACCGGCATTCAGCCGCAGGAAATCGCCTGCATTGGCACCAGCACCCTGGGGGCTGATTGCCTGCCGGTGGATGAAAACTGCCGTCCCTTGCGTAAAGCCATTCTCTATGGCATTGACTCACGCGCCGACCGTGAGATTGCCTTCATGAACGATTATTACGGAGCAGACAGAATTAACGAATTATTTGGACGCCCCCTGTGCTCCTCTGATGTCGCGCCCAAAATATTGTGGATTAAAAACAACGAGCCCGAGATATATAACAAAACCCACAAATTCCTCACGGCCACATCTTACATCACTGCCAAACTTACCGGCGAATATGTCATCGATAAATTCCTGATCAACACCTTCACCCCTGCATACAAACCAGACGGGAGCATTGACGAAGAACTGTGCACCCTCTACTGCCGCCCCGATCAACTGGCAACCTGCCGCGGCACGATGGACGTGGTGGGCAAGGTCAACGCAAAAGCAGCCGCTGAAAGCGGTCTTCGCGAAGGCACACCAGTCATCACCGGCACCGATGACGCCGGGGCTGAAGCCATCAGCACGGGTGTGTTCCAACCCGGCGATATGATGATCATGCTGGGTTCCAGTTGCTACATGATTTATTGCTCTGACCGGCTGGTGGTTGACCAGCGATTGTGGCATGACAGTTTTATCATCCCGGATACCTTCAGCGTTTCAGCCGGAACCAATAACGCCGGCACCCTCACCCGCTGGTTCCGCGATAACATTTTCTTCGAAGCATTAGACCAACAGGAAAAAACAGGGCGCAACGCCTACGAAGCCATTTTGGACGGGCTGGACGTTATTCCACCGGGCAGCGACGGCCTGATCACTCTGCCCTATTTTGCCGGCGAAAGAACCCCCATAAACGACCCCCTGGCGCGGGGTTTGATCTTTGGGCTTGCCCTGCACCACACCCGCGGGCACCTCTACAAATCAGCCCTCGAAGGAGTGGGATACAGCATCGCCCAGCATCTCGACATTCTCAAAGAATACAACCTGCCGTTGAACAAGGTCATGGCAGTGGGCGGCGGAACAAAAAATAAACTGTGGCTGCAAATCATTGCTGATATTTCCAACCAGGCCATTCAAACCGCACGTGTGACCATTGGCGCAGCCTATGGCGACGCTTTGCTGGCCGCGGTTGCCATTGGCGGCTGCCTTGGTTTTGCTGAACTGGGAGAAAAGATCAAACCCGCAGAAGTGTTTCAACCTGATGTGCAGCGCCATGAGATTTACAAACCCTACCGGAAAATTTTCGACCAGTTATACATCCGAAATCAGGATTTGATGCACGCGCTTTAAAAATGACTTGAACATGGCGATAAAAATCAAATGGGCTGCCCGACATTGAACCGGGCAGCCCATTTTTCACCTTTCGCCAGGTCAATGGCTATTCTTTTTCAAGCGAGGCAATAAATTCTTCAGCTTCTTTGAGATAGGGAAAAGCAGGGATCGTACCGGCGCGGGTCACTTTCAAAGCAGCATATTTGGAAGCCCATTCGCCTGCTTCTTTCACACTTTTATTCCAGATCAAGTTGGCTGCAAACGCCGCCAGGTAACTGTCGCCAGCGCCGGTTGTGTCCACCACGTTCACTTTGACTGCCGGGATCTGGAAAATGACATCACCATGCAAAATCATACTGCCTTCATCCCCCACTGTCATCACAATTGAGCCGCAGTGATAAATTTCCCTCACTTTGCGGATGATTTCTGGATAAGCCCTGGAAGATTGATCTTCCTCTCCCGCCAGCACTTTTGCTTCCACTTCATTAATTACCAGGTAATCGATGTAGCTCAGGTCGCCCATGGGGTGGTCGGGCAACGGGCTGGCGTTCAAAAGCGTGGTCATGCCCATGTTGTGGGCAATCTTTGCCCCGGCCAAAGCCAGTCTTTCGGGCATGGCAAACCCGGTGATGAACAGTCGGGCATCTTTCATGGCTTCCAGGGCAGTGGTGATCTCTTCAACGGTCAGCGCCTCCAGGCTGCTGTCGCCGTCCACAATGGTGTTGCGCCCCTCTTCATCGATCATCACCAACCCCGTGCCCGTGGTCACCTCGTCGCTCTGGTACATATAGGTGGTATCCACCCCGGCATCGCCCATCCACTTGAATCCCAGGTCACCCCAGGGGTCTTTGCCCACCTTGCCGATGTAAGCGGTTTTAACGCCCAGCCTGCCCAGCGCCACAGAGACCGTGGTGCCTTTGCCGCCGTCTTCTTCAACCCGCCAGTTCCAGGCTCGCAGTGTCTCGCCCAGGTACGGCAGCCGCTTGATATTGCAGAACTGTCCGACGCCGTGACTGTTCAGAACGATGACATCCATTTTTTTACTCACAGATAAACTCCTTCTTTTGTGTTTCGCAAACGACAATGAAACAATGCTGGGCTACCCATTGCATATTTGATCAATGGTCTGTGTCACTTTTTTCGCCTCACTGGCGTTCAAGTGCCCAAATTTATAACGCATGGAAATACTACCTTTGGCCGGAATTTGCCTGATTAACCCTTTTTCGTCATTGCGGGAAAACCCCAGATGGTTGTTGGTCGCCGGTATGGCAAACCCGACCGCGTCTTCATCACCGGTGCGTGCAAACCAGCGCACCGCATTGGGTAATTCTGCCGTCCGAAATGCAACATAACCGGCATCTCCCTCCGGGAAAACCTGCATGGCATGGGCAAATCCATCCTCATCCGGCAGGTAGCGCATATACATGCACAGTTCCGGGTCATAAACCTGAGTTTGAGAATCAATCACATCAGCCAATGATGACTGTTTTTCCAGTCTTTCCACATAAGCCCGAAATTGATCTCCGTCGCCTTCGGGCAAACCAAAGGTGTCATTGAATACTTCAATGGTACTGCGATCTGCGCTGTACACCAGTCGTGAAAGCTCAACCGGCAGCCAGTTGATGTGCGCCATATACATATACTTCATGGGTTTGCATCGATAATTTGTGGCGCGCACTTCCATTTCAACCACGGTTGAATCCTTAAACAGGCGCATTTCCGGCTCGAAGGCATAGGTGTACTCCAGGCTGTTGCGATAGGTGAAACAGCCTCCCAGCGCAACATAGTCCCGGTTACCTTCGCTTCCCAACAAAAAATGAGCTTTTTGATATTGGCAATTTGGCAATTCGCCGTGCAACGGATGGCTGTCCTGCGCTGATGGATTTCCGGTCGAGGTCAGCCCACAATGAATGAGAAAGCCGCCGTAATTCAACCCAAAGCGTGTGGTATTTTCAGGTTCATCAAAAACTGACTTCATGGTCAATTCACGGGTGCGGCTTGAAAGCCTCCAAATTTGCTGCCCCTGGAACGGCAGTACTACAAGACTTAATTGAGAATTTTCAATTCTTGCAGCACAAACACCACTGCAGTATCGTAACAACGATATCTTGAATTCTTCATTTTCCAGAAAAATCTTTTCAGTCTCACCGAACATGGGTTCAGTCAGGTTAATTCGGGTAACACTCATCGGGCGCTCCCCAATATGGAATACAAGATTAATCCATCACCGTCATTTGGAACTTTGCTGCCGGCTGTACGCCGCAATCAGTTCCTGTTTCACTTCATCAGATACTCTGGTCATCTCTGGCGGCATGCGCGTATTTTTGGCAAGCGGTCCGCCGGTTAATTCCTGGGCAAACATATACGCCGCGTTGAAGGGAGATTTCTTGAGAATGTTGCGCAATTCAAGGATTTTAAATTGTGCTTCCTTCGCCTTTTCATAATCTCCAGCCAGGGCATAATCACAAATGGCCTTGGTTTCTTTGGGAAACGGCACACCCATAAAAGAAACGCAGCCGCAGCCGCCCATCATCATGGTTGGCGCAATGGTGGCGTCGCAGCCGTCCAAAAAGTCAAAGGTGGTATGATCAATTCGCATCAAGCACTGCATGTAATGCACAATGTCGCGGGTGGCATTTTTGTAACCGCGCAGATTGTTATGATCGCGCGCCAGTTTTGCCAGTAAGTCAGGTGAATAAAGTGTTGCCATCTGCACACAATTATAGATATAGCAGGGCTTGCTCGTGTACTTGACCAACTCTGAGGTAAATATGTACAGCGATTCTTCGGTATAAGGGAAAAGCGGGGGAGCAGTAAAACATAAGGCATCATAATGAATATCAGAATACAAATCAATCAATTGCTTGCCTTCCTGCACAGTCGACACAAAAACACACGCCATGGTTTTCTCACCGTTCTGACACCTGGATGAGACAGTTTTTAACACATCCCGTCTTTCTTCCAGCGTCAGTTCATGGCTTTCACCACCCAGGCCGTTGACAAAGAAATGTTTCACCCCGTTCTGAATCTGAAAATCAACCAGTTCAGCCAGGGTTTTAAAATCAATGGCTCCGTCATCATGAAATGGTGTGATCATTTCAGTAACAAGGCCTTCAAAAAAATGTGACATGGTTCCAATACCTCGGTTTCTAACCAGGCAGTTAATCGCCTGCCTGGAATGTTTTTCTCTGTAAAAATCTTTGATAAAAATTATGGGGGCATGACGTTTCCGGGTAATTCCCGATAATCACCATGCCCCTCACAGTACTCGGATCAGGTTATCGCAAAATTTGCCGGATAACCTTATTCAGTTGTAAATGGTTTCTGCGTCTTCAAGAAGTAGATATACGCCGGGTAACCGGTAACCACTGCAACAGCGCTCGCAATCAAACCTGGCAGCGGAGCCCACATGAAGGTTGAGACCAGCAGGATGAAGGAGAAAGCGATAGCCAGGATGGTGGTAAACTGCCAGACGGGCATCTTGTAAGCCGGGTTGTAGTCTGGTTTGCGACGCAGCCAGAACACAGCCGCGAAGGTGAAGGTGCTTCTGAGCAGCAGTGCAAAAGTGAAGTATCCCAGCAGTTCAGTGATGTTGGAAAGGAACACGAACAGGATACCAAAAGCACACTGCACCACAATGGACAAAACAGGGGTTTCCCACTTGGGATGAACCACGCCAAAGGCGCGGAACCACAGGCCGTCTTGTGCCATGGCCCACTGTTGGCGGGGTTGGAACATGATGAGGCTGGAGAGGGAACCGATGATCACGATGATGGCCAGGATTGCGGTCAGGTTGCCGGCCATGGCGCCAATCAGCGGGATCTTTGACATGGCTTCAGAGATGGGAGCATCGGAGCCAGCCAGTGCATCAACCGGCAGTAAACCTACTGCAACGGTGGTCAAGCCAGTGTACAGTACGGTAACGAAGATGACTGTGGTGATCAGAGCGATGGGCATGTTGCGCTTGGGGTTCTTCACCTCGCCGGCGATCCAGCAGGCTGACTGCATACCATCATACGACCAAGTGGTGGCCGAAATGGCCGCCAGCAGCGCCATGATTCCAGTTGGTGCGCCTTCAAGCGCGGGTGTGGCAATAAGGTCGCCGCGGATGTAGAACAAGCCAATGCCAATGAGCAGCACAAACGGCAAAACCTTGAAACCAGTGATGAAGGTTTGCCAGGCCGCGCCTTTTTCCACGCTCGTCATGTGGATGAACATGAAAATTAAAATTAAGCCCACGGCCAGAAGTTTCACTGTCAGGCCGCCGATGCCGGTGAAAAAGGCAATATAGTTGGCAATTGCCAGCGCCATAATGGAAATACCCGGGGTGTCGGTTCCAAAGAAACCAATCCAGCCCGAGAGGAATGCCAGGAATTTGGATCCGGCCTCCTTGAAATACACGTATGCCCCACCATTTTCCGGATAGGCAGAGGATAATTCCGCATACAGCAGCATTTGCGGGATCATGATGACGCCGCCCAGCAGGAACGCCAGGATGGTCATCCAGGCCGCTCCCGCCGCTCCAGCAACTTCTCCCACCGAAGAGAAGATACCGGAACCGACGGTTGTGCCAATACCAATGGCGACAACCGCCCAGAACCCCAACTTCCTTCCCAGGGTATGCTTGACTTCCTCTGCAGCAGCACCTGCTGTTGCTTCAGCTTGTGATTGGGTTGACATTGATCGATCCTTTCTTAGTTGTTTTGGATTATTTCTAATTAATCCGGTCAATTAAAAAATGAATTGCCGGAAGAACAACTTGTGAAATTCCTGGCCAGAGCCAGGACAGCCTTTAATGTTGCTCAGGATTTAAGGATCTTATTCAAAACAAAACGGATAATCGACCAAACAATAAATCAACAAACCACGGAAATTTTTTCGCATCAAATGAAGCTGTGTTCAAATGATCAATGAAGGCAATGCAGTGGTATACAAATGTCCGCAAGTTGTCTGTTGCCTGATATAGATAATACACCAACTGGTATATTAAAGTCAATAGATTATCTATAACTGGTGGTAATTTTAACACAACGTGGTACAATAAAGTCAATAGGTTATCTGTTGTTGTGCTGATTTTTGATGGAAATTACGTCAGACTGTCAAGATTTTCTCGCTCCATTTTGCTGACGAATGTTTGAAATGCTTTTGAATGAAAAAACGAAAACCTCTTTTGAGATTCAAATTGGCCGAAATATACAGGAGATGAGCATGAAAACAGCATTGTTTACTGCAGGAATTTCCAAATTTCCAATTGATAAAGCCTTCGAACTGGCCGCCAAATATCACTACGATGCGATTGAAATTGGCGGTTTCCGCCCCCATGCATTTCCCCTGGATATTGTAAACGGTGGCGACTCGAAAATCGTTGCGCTTTCACAACAATATGAGTTGCCCATCATCAGTTACGCACCTGAAAACACCGGATCACCCTACAGCCTGGTTTTTGAGGATGCGCATCTCAACCAGGAAAGTCTGGAGTATTTCAAAAAATCGCTGGATGCTGCAAAATTAATTGGATCAAAGTATTGCATGTTTGCCTGCAATCATCCCGGTTATGGCAGAAACAAAGAAGATGTCAAACACCTGTTCATCCAAAACATGAAAGTTTTAGCCAAACATGCTGAAGAAATCGGTCAAACCGTCATTCTCGAACCAGTCACGCCCTATGAAGGAACTATCCTGGTCACTTCTGATGATCTTTTATGGGCTGTGAATGAGGTAAATTCCCCCATGGTGAAAGGCATGCTCGACCTGGCCTGCCCCCTCATTGCAAGGGAACCCGTGATTGAATATTTTCACAAACTGGGCAAGAATATTTGCCACATTCATTTCATCGATGCCATGATTGACAGTGAAGATCACCTGATTCCTGGTGACGGACAGATGGATTTCCCGGGCATCGTCAGGATGCTCAAAGAAGTCGGGTATGACGGCTACCTGTCGCTTGAATTATTCTCCCGGTATGAAACCGAGCCCGAATTTGCCGCTGCCAGAGGTATTAAAGTAATTCACTTACTACTTGAAGCAAAGGAATAACCGTAATGGACTATAAAATTTCAAAAGAAGAATTATTCCGCTGGTGCAGCATTCCGGTGGATGAACTGGAAAAACAGGCTGGCTTGAAAACCAGGCTGTTGATCAAGCCAGATCGCGCTGCTACCATGCAAATGATCGGCAACATGATGGCCGATGAAGTTATCCAGCATAATCGCGAAGGTAAAATCACCAGGTGGATTTTACCCGCAGGTCCAACTGATGAATATGACACGTTTATCGCCAGGGTGAATGAAGAAAAAATCAGCCTGAAGAATCTTTACATCTTTCACATGGATGAATTTTTAGACTGGGAAGGCAGGCCATTCCCGGTGGCCGACACCTATGAAAGCCTGGAAGGTACCATGAATGCGGCATTTTATAACCGCATCGATCCCGAATTGACCATCCCGGCCGATCAGCGTTTCTGGCCGCGCATCAACAACCTCGATGATGTGGATGAAAAAATAGAAGAACTTGGCGGGGTAGATACCATGTGGGCTGGCGTGGGCTGCAAAGGACTGGTAGCTTTTTGTGAAGCCCCCCGCGCTTACACACACCGTGTTTCAATCGAAGAATTTGCCCGCTCGAAAACCCGCATTGTTGATTTGAATGAAGACACCATTGTGGCACTCAGCCAGAGGACCTTTGGCGGGTGCTATGACCGTGTTCCGCCGCGCGCCGTGACGCTTGGATTTAAAGCCATGCTTTCAGCCAAACGTGCGGTCTTGATGATTGCCACAGGTTCCTGGAAACAAACCGTCATCCGTGTGATTCTTTTCAGCGAACCCACGCTCGAATATCCGGTTACCTTGCTGCCGCGTTACATTCAAGAAGTGATTTTGACCTGCGATAAAGAAACCGCCGACCACCCCATGTCTCACACCATTCGAGGTTGGTAAAGAAAGAAGGAAAAATCTATGAACTGGACTGAAGAATTATTCAAAGTAAAAAAACCAATTTTCTCCATGCTGCATTTGCAGCCGCTCCCCGGCGACCCAAAATTTAAACACGGCGACAGCATGAAACGCGTGGTTGAACTGGCGCGCAAAGATCTTCATGCCCTGCAGGAAGGCGGTGTGAACGGCATCATCTTTTCCAACGAATTCAGCCTGCCCTACCAACGCCACATGAGCCACGTCACCCCCAGCGCCATGGCGCGCGTCATCGGCGAGTTGATGGATGAAATCAAGGTACCGTACGGCGTCGATTGTATCTCTGACGGGTTGGCCACCATTGAGTTGTCGGCAGCGGTTGATGCCTCATTTGCCCGCGGCACTTTCTCCGGCGTTTATGTGGGCGACGGTGGTTTTTATGACAATGATTTTTCAGAATTGATCCGGCGCAAAAGCGCATTGGGATTGGACTACCTGAAACTACTTTATTTTCTCAATCCCGAATCTGATGTGAACCTCGACACGCGCGACCTCACCCGCATTGCCAAATCACTGGTTTTCAAAGCCGAGCCTGACGGATTGTGCATTTCCGGTTCCGCCGCCGGGCAGGGAGTAGATAATGAACTGCTGGCGCAAATCAAACAGGCCGTGCCTGATGTTGTGGTGCTGGCAAACACCGGCTGCAACATCGACACAATTATTGACAAATTGAAAATTTGCGACGCGGCTGTAGTCGCCACCACGTTTAAATATGACGGTTACCTTTACAACGCTGTGGACATTGAACGGGTAAAAATCTTCATGGACAAGGTTAAAGAATTTCGAGCAACACTCTAATTAACACCGCTTGACTATTCCAACCTCGTGGAGGATCAAAGCAAGTGCAAAGATTATTAGCGCTTGATCTGGATGGCACTACCGTAGATGACCGGGGTTTTTTACTGCCAGAAACCATGCAAAGCCTTGAAACCGCCCGGCGCAATCAAACGCTGGTTTGTTTTGTGACCGGCCGGTGTGAGTTTGAGATGACCTCTGTTTCATCTTTTCTGGCCTATGCTGATTTTTTGTGCATTAATAATGGCTCAAAAGTTACTGATTTAAGAACGAATGAAGTACTGCTGCACAAATGCGTCAATGCCCTAGAAGCCAGGCAAGTGATTGAACTTGCTCTGAACAAGGGGTTTTTGTTGCATGTTAAAGCTGGTTTGTTCTGGGGAGTAAATTTGTTTGATGCCACTGTGCAAAAATTTGCCGAATTTGCCGAACAAACTCCCCATGTGTATCGATCTCCTGATGAAGTGCCGCTCAACCAGATTGATGGCTTTTCAATCACCAGCAGCCATGCCTGCCATGAAATTGACAAATTGATCGCCCAAAAAGGTCTCGATTTATATACTTTGCCGTCGCAGGTTAACTACTACGACGTGATGCAAAATCGAATCAATAAATGGGTTGCCGTCAGCCTGGTTGCCAGGCATTTGAACCTGCCAGTCAAAAACATCATTGCCGTTGGAGATTACACCAACGATATTGAGATGATTCGCGGCGCAGGTATTGGTATAGCCGTCCAAAACGCCAATGAAGACGCCAAAGCTGCCGCCGACTATATCAGCAGCCGCACCAACAACCACAATGCCATCGGTGAGATTGTGGCAAAGTTCATTTTGCAAAACGCCATCGAAACCTGAGCCGCATTACACATCACAACCGTCCAACAAAAATTACAAACATTGAGATCGGGAGCAAGCAAGCAATGGCCAAATACCTGATGGGAATTGACAACGGCGGTACATCAATCAAATGCGCCATCTTTGATTTGCAGGGCAATGAAATCGCTGTAGCGTCACGCTGGGTTGATATGATCATCCCCAGGCCCGGCATGACCGAACGCGACGCCAACACTGTCTGGCAGTTCAATATCGGGGTAATTCGTGAGGCGCTTGAGAAAAGCGGCATCCAGCCGCAAGATATTCTGGGGTTGGGACTGACCGGTTATGGCAACGGCATCTGCCTGGTTGACGGGCAAGGACAACCCACCGACAACTGCATTGTGTCTACCGACAACCGCGGTGTGAAATACGCCGAGTTTTATGCCCAAAACGGTGTTGAAGAGCAAGCCTTTGCATTAACACACCAGACATTATGGTCAGCCCAGCCGGCCGCCCTGCTGCCCTGGTATCGCGACCACGCCCCCGATGTTCTGCAAAAATCAACCTATGCCCTGGGCATCAAAGATTACATTCGTATGAAATTGACCGGGGTTTTCTCCTGCGAGCCCACCGAATCTTCATCCTGGGGACTGATGAATATTCACACGTTGAATTTCGATCTCCGTCTGTTTTAGATGCTGGGAATTGAAGAATGTTTTCGGTTGATGCCGCCCTGCATTGGTTCGACTGAAATTTGCGGCTGCATCACACCCGGGGCCAGCCGATTGACCGGCCTGTTGTCCGGCACACCGGTCGCCAGTGGTTGTTTCGATGTGGACGCCGGCGCACTGGCCAGCGGCGTGCTGGACTGTGAAACCCTCTGCCTGATTGCCGGCACCTGGTCCATCAACGAACATCTCACCACTCAACTGACGCGCGGCTACCGCCAGACCACCAATTCCATCTCCATGTCATTCCTGCCCGGGCACTTCCTGGTGGAAGAATCAACCCCCACCTCGGCCAGCAATTTTGACTGGTTTGTTGAAAAATTCATCGCCGCTGACCGTCCAGGCCTTGCCAGGGGAGAACTGTTCCGGGAATGCGATCAACGTGTGGCTGAAATGTCCCCCCATGAAAATGACGTGGTCTTTGTTCCTTTCCTGTTTGCTTCAGCCACCCACCCCGATGCCAAAGGTGTTTTCTTGAACCTGAGCAGTTACCATAACCGCAACCATTTGCTGCAGGCGGTTTACGAGGGTGTGGTTTTTTCAACTCTCTTTCATGTGAAACGCCTGATGACCGATGGCAGGCATTTCAAACATGCCAGGTTGTCGGGCGGCGTGGCAAATTCAACCGTTTGGACGCAAATGATGAGCGATGCCCTGCAAATGCCCATCGAAATCCTGTCAGGCTCCGAACTAAGCGCCCAGGGCGCAGCCATTTGCGCCGGCATCGCCTGTGGGGCTTTCAACAGTTATGAACATGCCGTCAGCCAGATGGTGCGGGTAAAAAAGGTGTTTACGCCGCGCGAAGCCTTTGCCGAGGTCTATCAGAAGAAGTTTGCTGTCTATTAAAAAGCCCTGGCCGCCCTAGATTATTTCCACGAATCGATGAAAACCGTGTAACCTGATGAAAAACAAGATCAGAATCATTCCTTCCATTGCATCAGCCAACATGCTGCGCATTGGCGATGAAATCGACCGCCTGGGAAAAATCGGTTGTTTGCACCTCGATATCGAGGACGGCAACTTTTGTCCCAGCATGACCTTTGGCATGGACACCGTCCGGGCAATCGCCGCTTACACCAGCTTTAATCTGGATGCCCACCTGATGGTCACCAATCCCCTCGATTACGTTGAGAACCTGATCCATTGTGGGGTAAAGACCATTTGCGCCCACCTGGAAGCCCTGCCCTATCCGGCCAAGTTCCTGGGAAAAGTCCAATCACTGGGTGGAAAAGCCGGACTGGCGCTCAACTTAAAAACCAGTGTAGAGGAACTGGAGCCTTTTATTTCCCAGTTGGATTACATTTTGCTGCTGACCAACGAGCCCGATTTCGCCGGGTTAAAATTTAGAGAGTATTGTTACACCAAAATCGAAAAAGCCCGCCGCTTGCTGCCCGGGCACATTTCCATCTGGGTGGATGGCGGCATCACCCTTGACTTGCTTCCCAGGTTGATCCAGCGCGGTGTGGATACGGTCATCATGGGCAGGGCAATTTTTGATACGGAAAATCCACAGGCTGAATACCAGAGGATGATAGCCGCCCTGGATACAGACAGGAACCCATGAATCATACCTGCCCTTATCGTTTTGGCATTTACGAAAAAGCCCTCAAACCCCAGCCGCTGCCGCTGATGTTCGCTGATGCCGCCCGAGCCGGGTATGATACTTTTGAAATCAGCCTCGATGAAACCGACGCCCGGCTGGACCGCCTGAATTGGCCTTTATCGCGGATCATTGAAACCAGAGATGCGGCCAACAACCAGGGCGTTCAATTATTTTCAGCTTGTTTCAGCGGGCACCGCAAATTTGCCCTGGGCAGCGCAGACAAAGCCACTGAAAAACGTGCTGTGCATTTGATGCAAACGGGGATTGAATTTTGCTGGAAGTTGGGCATCCGGGTTCTACAAATCACCGGTTCAGACGTTTTCTATGAACCGCACACTGAAGAGACCGAAAAACGCTACTGCGATAACCTGGCAGCCGGAGTCGAAATGGCCAGCCAGGCCGGCGTCATGCTTGCCATTGAACCCGTGGAAGATTACATCACCTCGATTCACAAAGCCATGCAAATTGTGCGAAAAATCAACTCACCCTGGCTGCAGGTTTATCCCGATGCAGCCAACCTGGCAGCCATGGGCTTCAACCCGGTCAGCGAACTGGAATTAAGCCGGGGGCATATTGTTGGTTTGCACATTCGCGATGCAAAGCCGGGCACAAGTTACAACATTCCCTGGGGCAGCGGCATTCTGGATTTTTTTGCTGTATTCAAACAATTGAAAAAAATGAATTTCAATTGCCCCATTATCGTTGAACTCTGGCATGAGCAAGATGATGACTATTTGCAAAACGCTGTCCATTCACGCGAATACCTCATCCAAAAATACCATGAATCCGAAAAATAACAGTCCGTTTTCAAGAGAATAAGAATATGTACGAACTGGAAAAAGAAAAGGTTTTGGCCTGTGCCCGCACCATGGACCGCTACGGCCTGGTTTCACTGTCAGGTGGAAATGTCTGTATTCGCATGCCGAACAACACCTTTTTGGTAACCCCTTCCGCCATGCGCTACGACGAGATGACGCCGGATGATGTGGTGCTGGTGGACGAAAACGGCAAACCGGTGGAAGACTCCCGCCGGCCATCCTCAGACACCACTGCCCTGCTTTACATTTTCAAACACATGCCGCACATCCATGCCGCCATTCACACTCACCAGCCCTACGCCACCGCAGTTGGCTTTGTGACCGATGTAATGCCTGCCTGCCTGACCACCATCATCGACGCCAACAACGGCCCGGTTCGCGTTGCTCCATTTAACATTTCAGCCAATGAGGGGATGGGCATCCTGGCTGTGCAATATCTCGGAGATTCACTGGCGGTCATCCTCAAACACCACGGTGTGATTGCTGTTGGGAAAAGCCTGGCTGAAGCCCTCGAATCAGCTGTTTACCTGGAAGACGCCTCGAAAACCTTTCTCGCGGCGCGCGCCATTGGTCCAGTTCCATTGCTGACTGAAGAACAAATTGCAGCATAAAGCGCCGAACGGGGTTTTTACGGGCAACCTTAAGCAAAAAAACAGTCGAAATTAAAAATTGTTGCGCAATTCAGCTTGAAAAACTGATTTGTTTACTCTATAATAAGCGTAATTCCTGATTAGTAGAAATGAATATACACAGAGTAAACAATCGGTTTAGGTTTTAAATACTAATGCACACGTGTGCGCAAATTCATTGATGTTCAATCGCATAGAATGAGGAGCCAGGTTTTGAAATCAGATTATGTGCTTGAAATGAAACACATTGAAAAAAGTTTCTTCGGAGTGAAAATTCTGAATGCAGTTGACCTGCAAGTGAAACCCGGAGAAGTGCACGCCTTGATCGGAGAGAATGGCGCCGGCAAATCCTCTCTGATGAAAATTCTAATGGGGATTTACGAGCTGGATGCCGGTGAAATAATTCTTAACGGTGAAAAAGTCAAATTCCACAATCCCAAAGAAGCCCTGGACCACGGTGTCTCCATGATCCACCAGGAATTAACACCAGTGTTGGATATGGAAGTTGCCGAAAACATATTCCTGGGGCGAGAAATTAAACATGTAAACGCTGGCTTGATGAGCCTGGTTGATAAGAAAGAACAACGCGAACAAACCGCCAGCCTGTTTTCCAAACTGGGCATCGATATCAATCCAAAATTGTTGATGCGAGATTTGAGCGTTGCCCAAATTCAACTGGTTGAAATCGTCAAAGCCATTTCGCTTTCTGCCAAAATTGTGATTATGGATGAGCCGACTTCAGCCATTACGGACAAAGAAATCGAAACGCTATTTGAGCAAATTACACGTCTAAAAAATGAAGGCGTTGCCATCATCTATATCTCTCATAAAATGGATGAAATTTTTAGAATTGCCGACCGTATCACCGTGTTACGTGATGGACACTTGATTTGCACGGATGATGCAAACAAGTTGAATAAAGATCAATTGATTATGATGATGGTCGGCAGGGAGATTACAGAATTTTTCCCAAAGCAAACCGTAGAACCAGACGATGTGGTTTTGGAAGTAAAAAACTTTTGCCAGAAGAAAAAATTCCAGGATATCAATTTCAGCTTGCGCGCCGGTGAAATTGTGGGTGTCGCCGGGTTGGTTGGCGCTGGCCGCAGTGAACTGGTGGAATGTATTTTTGGTATCACTCACCCCACCAGTGGAGAGATCTACCTGCGAGGGAACAAAGTCAATATCCGCCATCCCAAAGATGCCATTCAAAACAAAATCGCCCTGGTCACCGAAGATCGAAAATACACCGGATTGAACTTAAAAGCAACCGTTGAACATAACATCTCGCTGGTTGGCATCAATAACCTGGCCAATTATGGCGTGATAAATCGCAAAAATGAAGCAGCCGCCGCTGAAGAACAAATCGAGAAAATGAAAATCAAAGTTTTTTCGAGAAAGAGCATGATCACTTCACTGAGCGGTGGGAACCAGCAAAAAGTTGTTCTCTCCAAATGGTTATTAACAGAACCCGACATCATCATCCTGGATGAACCCACGCGCGGTATCGATGTTGGCGCAAAACGAGACATCTACTTGTTTATGGGAGAACTGGCAAAAGCCGGCAAAGCCATCCTGATGATTTCTTCAGAGATTCCTGAATTGATGGGGCTCTCCGACCGTATCCTGGTCATAGCTGCCGGCAGGTTGACCGGTGAACTTAAGAGAAATGAATTCTCGCAGGAAAATATTATGCGGTTGGCATCCAAATTTGAGGCGAATTAACATGAGAGAAAAAAAACAAAATAACAATCTAAATTCCTTCAAAGAGCTGGGCATCTTTTTTGCGTTTATCATCATCCTGGCCGTTTTAATGATCTTATCTCCCAAGGCGTTTGCGCGCCCCGCCAATTTAATAAATATCTTAAAGCAGGCTTCCATCAACGGCATCCTGGCAGCCGGCATGATGTATGTGATCATTTCTGGCGGGATTGACCTGTCAGTTGGTTCGATCGTGGCGCTTAGCGGCGTCATTGCAGCCAGTTTTGCTCATCCAGGTGAATATCCCCTGATCGTACCCATCTTGCTGGCTGTGCTGGCCGGTTCGGTGGTTGGTCTCATCAATGGCATCGGCGTCGCCTACGGAAACATCCCCCCATTCATCGTCACCCTGGGCACCATGACCATTGTGCGAGGAGTGGCGCTGATCGCCGCCAGAGGTCAGCCCGTTTTTAACGTGACCAAGGAATTTGAGAAGATTTCTGGCGGTTTCATTTTTGGCACAATCCCCAACCTGGTGGTTTATTTTGTTGTTATCACCCTGGTATTGGCCTTTGTGCTCACCCGCACGGTTTTCGGCAGACGGGTTTATGCCATTGGCGGCAATGAAACCGCTGCCAAGGTTAGCGGGATCAATGTTGAAAAAATTAAATTGTTGGTCTACACGCTGTGCGGTTTTCTGGCGGGCATCGCCGGATTATTACTGGCGTCGCGTATCATTTCTGGCAATCCCACCTCCGGTCAATCTTACGAATTGGACGCCATTGCCGCAGTCATCATTGGCGGCGTCAGCATGTCGGGCGGTTCGGGAAAATGGTATGGCACAGTGATTGGCGCTTTGATGATTGCTGTCATCAGTAATGGGTTGGATATTCTTAATGTTTCATCACATTTCCAGCTCATCATTAAAGGCCTGATTATTATTGTGGCTGTTTTGGTAGATATTAAGGGTAAAGCCAAGAAATAGTTTGCATTCTCGATCCATTGCCGGGTTTACTTCTGGAAAACAAACAAAAAAATAAGGAGAGAATATGAGCAAGAGACTATCCATTTTTGTTGTAGTGTTGATGGTGCTGGTTTTCGCCTTGACAGCCTGCCAACCTGCTGCCCCCGCCCCTGCTGAAAAACCTGCCGCTGAAGAACCTGTTGCTGAAGCCCCTGCTGCTGAGGCACCCGCTGCCGAAGAGCCAGCCGCCGAGGCTCCTGAAGCAAAATATGGCCTCTTCATGAGCCATATGACCAATGCTTTCACCATTGAAATGTCAGACGCTGTGAAAGCCAAAGCCGCTGAACTCGGCGTTGAACTGACCGTCTACGATGGTGGACAAGATCCTGCCAAACAGGTCAGCCAGGTTGAGACTGCGGTCACCCAGGGTATTGGTTGTATCGTCATTGAACCCGCATCGGTTGACGGCCTCGTGCCTGCCATTGAGAATGCCACCAAAGCTGGAATCCCGGTGGTGGTTGTAAACCAGGCCATCAGCAAACCCGAAGCCGCCAGCAGCTTTGTTGGCGTCAGCAATGTTGAAGGCGGCATCCTTGAAATGAAAACCGCCGCCGAAGCCATTGGCGGTAAAGGTAATGTTGCCTTCCTGTTAGGCCCCATGGGATCAGACGCCCAGATTGGCCGCACTGAGGGCTACTACGAAGTTCTCAAAGACTACCCTGACATTAAAGTCGTTTTTGAGCAAACCGCCAATTGGAAAACTGACGAAGCTTTAACCCTGGTTGAAAACTGGCTGCAGACAGGAACCCAGATTGATGCCATCGTCGCCAACAACGACGGCATGGCACTGGGCGCTTTAAAAGCTGTTGAAGATGCTCAATTGCTCGACAAAATCAAAATCTACGGTCTGGACGCCACCCCTGACGCGCTGGCCGCAGTGAAAGACGGCAAGCTGGCTGCCACAGTTTCTCAAAGCACCACTGCCCAGGGCCAGACTGCTATGGAAACCTGCTACAAGATCGTCCAGGGTGAAACCGTTGAAAAAGAAATCCTGGTTGATTTCACCCTCATCACCAAAGACAACGTAGATCAATTCATTCAATAACCCGGTAATCCAGTAGCAAATTCCAGAACAGAAGTAAACCTAAATAAAGGTTGCGCCTTGAAGGCGCAACCTTTTTTGCTTGACTTTTTAATTTGAATTTGCTATCATTCTGATGCACACGTGTGCATTTTTCGAGGTTTACATGCCTGTTACGATTAAGGATATTGCCAGAAAAGCGGGGGTTTCTCATGCCACCGTTTCGCGCGCCCTGAATAATCATCCGGCCATTCCTGAAAAAACGGCTTCGGTCATTCGCGACCTGGCAATGCAAATGGGATATTTGCCCAGTGCAGTCGCGCGCGGTTTAAAAACCAACCGTTCTCATGTGCTGGGTGTCATCGTCAGTCGTATTGACAACCCCTACTTCGGCGAAATTGTGCAGGGCATTGAAGATGAACTTCAGAATACCGGTTACAGCATCTTCATCGCATCTTCGCACCTGGATTACGTCCATGAAAAAACCATCATCCAGGCCTTTGGCGAACACCGTGTTGATGGGGTTATTGTTGGTTCGGTTTCCTTCAATCGCGACCACACCGAACTTTTGCGCCAGTATGGCATCCCCATTGTGGTCATCAATAACCAGTCACCCAGCGACTACCAATTTTCTATTGCGCATGATGATGTTTTTGGCGCAAAAAAAATTGTGCGGCATCTCATTGAGTTGGGTCACCGCCGTATAGCCTATCTTGGTAACATCAATGCATTGCGGATAAACCTGGACCGCATTCGTGGTTATGAAGAAGAATTGGAAAAAGCCGGCGTCACTCCTGATAAAAAGCTAATCCTCAATTTACAGGGTGGTGAAATGGAAAATGGGATGGAAGGAATGACCGAATTACTCAGTCATGAACAATGCCCGTCTGCGGTGTTTTGTTTCAATGACTTGATTGCCATTGGCGCATTAACCACCCTTCAAAAACGCAGCATAAAAGTTCCGGACGAAATTTCCATTGCCGGTTTTGACAATATTCCTTATTCAGCATTTACCAGTCCATCTTTGACGACATTTGATCAACCCAAACGGTTGATTGGCGCCGAAGCAGCAAAAATGCTGCTCAATCTGATAGCCAATCCTGAATTGGATAATAACAAAAAGAAAACCATATCAAAAACGATCCGTGGCGAACTTTTAATTCGAGAATCCACGGCAATTTGCCCGGAAAGGAGACCTGAATGAATTCAACTCAATCTCATTTGCTGGTAAAACCAGATTTCTCCCGCAAGGAATACATCAATGTCACTCCTCAAAGCGCTGGCTGGAAGGATTTATCATTTTTAGCTGTTCAGCTTAAAAATGGCGAAGAGTGGTCCTTCCAGACACAGGGCAATGAATTGGCCCTGGTGGTTTTAAGCGGTTCTCTTGATGTAACATCCAACGCGGGAAAATGGGAAGCCATTGGCAGTCGTAAGGATGTGTTTCATGGACTACCCACTGCCCTGTATCTACCCAGAAATACAGATTTCACTGTCAAAGCCTCATACGGTGATGCCGATTTTGCCTGCGGCTGGGCCAGCGCCACGAAGGATTTTCAAGCCCGCCTGGTCAAACCCGAGGAAGTGGACATTGAATTGCGCGGCGGCGAAAATGTCTCCCGCCAGATTAACCGCATGATCCCACCGGGTTTTCCCTGTGAGCGTCTGGTGGTGGTTGAGGTTTACACGCCCTCAGGTAACTGGAGTTCGTATCCCCCGCACAAACATGACATGCGCAGAGTGGACAAAGACGGCAATTTAATCGAAGCTGACCTGGATGAGATTTACTTCTACAAAATTGACCGGCCTGAAGGTTTTGCATTCCAACGCGTGTACACTGCCGACAGGCGCCTGGATGAATTGATGATGGTCAGTGACAGTGAACTGGTGATCTCGCCGGAAGGTTATCATCCAGTGGTCGCGGCTCCGGGTTATAACGTGTATTATCTAAATTTCCTGGCAGGAACCGATCAATCATTGGCCAATGTGGATGATCCTGATTTCGGATGGGTGAAAGAAACCTGGAAATTCAAAGATCCCCGCGTTCCCATGGTGACTCTTGAGATGAACCAGAAACCGCAATAGCAGATGATTTAGATAAGCAACTGAAAAATTCGACAATTCATAACGGAGATTGATATGTCAACCATTCACTTAACCATGGCACAGGCCTTGATCGGTTTTCTAAAAAACCAGTACGTTGAACGAGATGGCGTTCAGATGCCTTTCTTTGCAGGAATTTTGGGAATTTTTGGGCATGGAAATGTGGCGGGCATTGGGCAGGCTTTGCAACAGAACCCCGATTTTCGGTACATCATGGTTCGCAATGAACAGGCAGCCGTGCATATTGCAAGTGGATATGCCAAGATGAAAAACCGTATGCAAACTTTTGCCTGCACGTCATCCATTGGACCTGGCGCCACCAACATGGTAACCGGCGCTGCCCTTGCCACCATCAATCGCCTGCCAGTGCTGCTGCTGCCGGGTGACATTTTTGCCCGTCGAAACGTAGCCCCGGTTTTACAACAATTGGAAAGCCCCAACACACAGGATATCAGTGTGAATGATTGTTTCAAGCCTGTATCCCGATACTGGGACCGCATCAGCCGCCCCGACCAGCTGCTTACCGCCCTGCCCGAAGTGATGCGCGTGCTCACCTCTCCGGCTGACACCGGTGCGGTCACCCTGGCTTTGCCGCAAGATGTGCAAACCGAAGCCTACGATTACCCTGAAGAACTGTTTACCAAACGTGTCTGGCGCATTCACCGTCCCCTGGCTGACCGCAGCCGGTTGCAAGACGCCGTCCAATTGATTAAATCAGCCAAACGCCCCATGATCGTATCCGGCGGTGGGGTGCTATTCAGCGAAGCCTGCGATGCGCTTGACCGGTTCACCCGGCAAACCGGCATCCCGGTGGGCGAAACCCAGGCTGGCAAAGGTTCACTGGTCTATGATCATCCCGCCTGCCTGGGAGCCATTGGCGCCACCGGCACGCTGGCCGCCAACCGCATTGCCCTGAAAGCCGACCTGGTGATCGGCATCGGCACGCGCTATTCGGATTTCACCACCGCTTCCAAAACCATCTTCCAAAACCCCAATGTGCGTTTTGTCAACATCAACCTGTTTGAAATGGACGCTTACAAGCACTTCGGTGTTCCCATCACCGCCGATGCCAAAGTGACCCTGGAAGAGTTGACTGAAGCGCTGAAGGGTTATGCGGTTTCTGCCGATTATGCTGCCGAAATCCAATTGCTCAAAGCCGAATGGGAGAAAGAAACCGACCGCCTCTACAATCTCAACCATCAACCCCTGCCCGGCCAAAGCGAAGTGATTGGCGCCATCTGGCAGGAAGCCGGCCCCAAAGATGTGATGATGTCGGCCGCCGGCAGCCAGCCGGGCGACCTGCACAAGCTGTGGCGCGCAAAAACTCCCAATTCTTATCACATGGAATACGGTTACTCCTGCATGGGCTATGAAATTCCGGCATCCATCGGGGTGAAGATGGCCGACCCCAGCCGCGAAGTGTTTGTATGGGTGGGCGACGGCACCTACTTGATGAACCCCACCGAAATCGTGACTGCCATTCAAGAAGGTATTAAAGTCATCGTCATCGTGGTCAATAACCACGGCTTTGGTTCCATCGGCTCTCTCAGCGCATCCATCGGCAGCAGCGGCTTTGGCACCCGCTTCAAACAGCGCGACGCACAATCCGGTCAATTAAACGGTGAACCCTTATCAATTGATTTTGCCGCCAACGCCGCCAGCCTGGGCGCGCAGGTCTTTTCGCCTGATTCCATCACCGCTTTCAAAGATGCGCTCAAACAAGCCCGTGCCCTCGACCGCACTTCAGTCATCGTGGTAGAAACCGACCGCGAGGTGAAAGTGCCTGGCTACGATTCCTGGTGGGATGTGGCCATCGCCGAGACTTCCACCATGCCGGAAGTACAGGCCGCTCGCAAGGATTATGAAGAGCACCGCAAGACTGAAAAGTATTATCTATAATAAATGAATGAATGAAAAAGCCGGCTTGACGAAAGCCGGCTTTTTTTGATTATCCTGCCTACCCACTTTACTTTTTGGCCGGTTCATGCCATGATGGTACTGAATCGGACCAAAACCAGGAGTAGTATCCATGACCAATAATCAGGATGAGTTTATCCGTCTGGATTGCCCGCGCTGTGGAGCCCCCCTGAAAATGGAAGGCGATCAGTTGGCATGCCAGTATTGTGGAGCCAGGTTAATCTTGAAAAATTCAGCCGCCCGACGAGGAAACCCTGGTCAAAACGCTCAACAGGCTGATGTTGTTGTCAGCGGCATTCCCCTCAAACCCTTTGCCTATTTCGACCCCCAATCGAGCCTGGAAGCCTTTTCCATCCTGGTGCCCGAGGGCTGGCAGGTGAGCGGCGGGGTCACCTGGGTGCCCGAACGCCCGGCTGCGCCTGTTTCTTCCAGCCTGCAAATGGTCAACCCGGCCGGTCTTGAGGCCTTCGAAGCCTTTCCCATCCTGTTTTTCACCTGGACTAACAACCTGCTGATGCAATTTTCGCAACCGGTCGGCAGCCTGTATTTCGGTTATGAAGTACGCCAACCCATGCCCGCCCGCGATGCCATGCGCCAGTTGGTTTTACCCCGCTATCGCAACATCCGGGGCTTGACGATCATTGAAGAAGCGCCTGCTGTTGAGCTGCAGCAATTCGCCGTGCAAAACCAGGCCAATTCCGGTCAAGGCGGACAGTATTCCGCCGATTCCGTGCGGATGCGATTGCAATACACCTTCAACCAGCAGCCGGTGGCAGAAGAAATTTCCGGCGTGGCAGAATATATGCACATGGTTATGCCCGGCATGTTTGGCAGTATGGAAAATGTTTTTTGGACGATGGGCTATTTAACCGCCTTCAGGGCAGAACGCTCCCGCCTGGATGGTTATACCGACCTTTATCGAGCAATTTTTGCTTCCATCAAGATTAACCCGGCCTGGACGGCGGTGGTGCAGCAGGTCAGCCAGGGACTGACGGGCAACACCATCCACAGCATCAACCAGATCGGCGCCCTGTCGCGCCAGATCAGTCGCAACTATAACGAGATGAGCGACATGAATTTGCGCGGCTGGCAGGAACGCTCAGCAGCCTATGACCGCATATCCGAGAACTTCAGTCAAACCATCCGCGGTGTCGATCCTTATTTCGATCCAAATACCGGCCAAAACATCGAGTTACCTTCAGGCTACACGCAGGCGTGGTCAACACCCCTGGGTGAGTACCTGTTGAGCGACGACCCCAACTTCAATCCCAACATCGGCTCCAACCAAAACTGGACTCCATTGACACCGCCCAATCAAGATTAATGTGAAGATCTAGATTTGTTCAATTTACTATTTTTTCATCCCATCGATTAGGTTAATAAACGAAATCGCTGCCCTCGAAAGATGGGCAGCGATTTCGAATACCAGTAAGATTTACCAATAACGGAGTGTAATGGAAGAAATATCTTGTGATTCGTTCTTATAGCGATGGCACGATGACCGATTTTAAAGATTCGCCGCCTTTGAGCAGCAGTTGAATCGCTTCAGCCACATTACCCAGACCAAAATGATGGGTGATTAGCGCCTGAGCGTCAACCCGTTTATCCACCAACAGGTCCATGACCGCCTCAGTTTCGAGGTGTGAGGTTGAATATGCCGAGTTGATCGTAATTTCACGGAAATACAATTCGTTGGTGTTCAAACCAACCGGTTGACCGGGTTCAGTAGGGGCATTGTAATGAAAGAATGCGCCTTTTTCGCATAGCGCCAGCGCCGACTCCCAGGCTTTAGATGATGGCGCTGTGAGCACAACCATATCAGCCAGGTATCCCTGGTTTAACTCTTTGAGCGTTTCCACAGCATTTTGTTTTAGCGGATTGATTGCATGCGTGGCGCCCATTTGCAGTGCTTTTTCAAGACGCCAATCATTTAAATCAAGGGCAACTATTTTTGAAAAGGGATACAGGCGCGCCAATTGCACAAAACACATTCCCATAAATCCGGCGCCCACCACTGCAATGGTATCTCCCGGATGAATGCTGGCATGTTTGAACCCTTTCAAACAGCAGGCCATGGGTTCAATGATGGTCCCGTCATCAAATGAAAGGCTTTCGGGTAAGACATAGGTGTCAAAGTGGGCATTTTCGGCAGGAACCCGAAAGTATTCTGCGAATCCACCCGGGTAGAGATTGGTCTTGTTGAACTGTTCACACAGGGTGAAATTGCCGCGCTTGCAATGGTGACACGACATACAGCCTACATGATGGTGCGTGAAAATCCTGTCTCCCACTTTGAAGCGATTTTGTCCCTCGCCCACAGCAACCACCACGCCGGTAGGCTCGTGCCCCAAAACTTTGGGGGCGCGTGGAGCCAGATACCATTCCATGGTTTCGCCGCCGCACAAACCGCAGGCTTCGGTTTTTACCAGCAGTTCGCCGGGGCCAATTTCAGGAATGGGACGTTCCTCAACCTGCACCGACTGGTTGTTATAGTAAACGGCTACTTTCATATTGCCTTTTGACGACATCCAGGTTATTCCATTTCCGGTAATATGGCCACTTTAATCACTTTGCCTTCAGCCATCAATTTCAACGCATCTTCCACCTGCGCCAAAGGCATTTGCCTGGAGACCAATTTTTCAGTGTTGATCGTCTCGCTCATAATCAACTGGTGGGCATGGTAAACGTCCACCGGTGTGCAGTGAAACACGCCGTACATGGTCAATTCGCCATAGTGAATGGCATAACTATCCAGGGTTACCTGGACATCTTTGGGTAAACCACCAAACCACAAAATCCGGCCGCCCTTGCGAACAACTTTCAAAGCATTCACCCAGGTTTCTGCCGAGCCGGCGCTTTCAATCACTGCATCCACACCAATCCCGCCGGTCAGGTCTTTGATAGCCTCAATGGGGTCAGTATCGTTCAGGTTGATTGTATGCGTTGCTCCCAGTTCTCTGGCAACCTGCAAGCGAAATTCCTTCATATCCACGGCAATCACCTGGCTGGCGCCGCGCAATTTGGCAAGCTGCAAATGCATCAGGCCAATGGGGCCGCCTGCGCCTAAAATGGCCACTTTTTCACCCGGTTGGATATCCAGTTTGGATTGGCCGTGAACAACAGTCGACAATGGTTCCATGATCGCTGCCCGGGCATAGGGAATATGGTCGGGCACCTCATAAGTGTTTAATCGAACAATTGGAGCCGGAACTTTGATATATTCAGCGTATGCTCCGTAATTGTAAATTGCATCGGGGCACATACTCGGTTGATTATGTTTACACCAGTAGCACACGCCGCAAGGCGCTGAATTATGAGCCACAACCCGCATGCCGGTCTTGAAGTTCTTTACACCTTCTCCCACTTCAACCACATCGCCAGAAAATTCATGTCCAAACAGGGTGGGTGGCGGCATCAAGTGATGGCCGCGTTTGTAAGTTTTTAGATCTGTTCCACAGGTCAACGCGGCTTTAACTTTTACCAACATCTCTCCTGCACCAACCTGCGGAACAGGTACCTGACAGTATTCCAGTGTATTTGGAGCCTGATATACAACCGCATTCATCAATCCTGAACCAGTATTTACCGAAGTCATCTTTGTCTCCCAAAATTTATATTTTGCCTGATTGACCTGATCGATTGCCTGGACAATCCAGATGTCAGTCAGCAATTATTTCAATCAATACTGAATCCCAGCCATCAATCACTTAAGAGATGATGGGCTATCACCGAATCAACCGCCAGCATGTTAACATTGTGAGCTTTCAATGCTGCACGAACCGATTTGACTTTTGCCACACCACTAGCCACACCAATAACAATTGGAATCTTTTTAATTTCATCAAGTTCAAGGCTGACAATCCGCCGGTTGATTGGATTTTCTGTCAGCTCATTTCCGTCCATTCCAAAAAACCTGCCGGCTATATCGCCCACAACGCCATCAACTTCCATTTTTTCAAGCTCAGCAACTGTTAAAAGCTGATGCCGTAAAAGATTGCTTTCCAGTGGGTCAACGGTTCCAATGCCAATCAAAGCGATATCGGCTTTTCTCGCCTTGTCCAACGTGGAGCGAATGCTCGCATCATGGAGTAATATCTCTGCGGATAGTGGATTCTCAAGTAACAGCGGAGCGTGTAAATAGTGAAATTTCCCCGTGAAACACCCGCGCAAAAAATTCGCGATGTCAGATCCATCTTCCAGCGAATCACCCATCGCGCCCTGAATTTGAACCACATCCACGTGTAATTCAAGCCGAGGCCGAAGCTGCTGAATTGTAGAATAAACTCCTTTTCCGCGGGAAATGGCCAGCGTCATCCCATGTTTTAAATATTTATCCAACAGCCGGGCGGCCATCACGCCAACCCCGTGGTGAATATCATTATCATTGAAATCTGTTGTTATTAAAACCTGTGCATCTTGCAGTGCAAACCTGGTTTTTAATTCACCTTCCAAAACCAGATCATTACGCCAGGGATAATTAATTTTCACCTCGACCATCTTGCGCTGGCGCGCCTCTGAAAGCAAACGCGATACAGTAGGACGGGAGATATTCAACTTTTTGGCGATCTCAAACTGGGCCAGGCCGTCGTTATAATACATACGGGCGGCCATTACCATCAAGTCCAGTTTTTCAAATTCTTCCATTACATTTCCTCATAAAAAATGGCAAACAGACAACAAGAAATCTTGTTTTTACTCCGTGAACATTATTTCTGATTTAGAAATTTATTTCTTAAATAATTATACACCAGGAATTGGCTAACGCAAAAAGCAATTCCTCTTTGCTGCCAGGAATTACTTTTGGATCAATTTCCAAATGTTTTTTTAGAACGCGCGTAAGTATTGCGGCGGCACCGGGGCAGGCTGCTTGAGCACCTGCGCCGCATGCAGCGCCCAGTGAGGATCGCGCAGCATTTCACGCCCCAGCAAAACCAGGTCAGCCCGGCCGTTGCGGATGATTTCATCGGCATGTGATGGTGCCGTGATCAAACCGACCGCGGCAGTGGCAATGTTCGCCCCACGGCGCACAGTTTCAGATAAAGGCACCTGGTAGCCGGGGCTCCCGGGGATTTTTCCTTTCACCACGATGCTGCCCGATGAACAATCAATCAGGTCAACGCCTTCTCCTTTTAAATACTTTGCCAGCTCCACCGAATCTTCAAGCGTCCAGCCGCCTTCCACCCAATCGGTTGCAGAAAGGCGCACAGTCAATGGAAGCGTATCCGGCCACACGGTGCGCACAGCGCGCACCGTTTCAAGCAGGAAACGGATGCGGTTTTCAAAGCTGCCGCCGTACTCGTCGGTGCGCTGGTTGGAAATGGGTGAATAAAAACTGTGGATCAGGTAGCCGTGCGCGGCGTGAATCTCCAACCATTCAAAGCCGGCCTGCAGCGCGCGCAGCGCGCCCGCCCGAAACGCCTGTTGAACTTCAAGAATTTCATCCTTGCTCATTTCATGCGGAACGGCGTATCCCTCTTGATAGCCGAGGGGGCTTGGTCCAATCACCGGCCAACCGCGCGCATCATCCAGCAAAATGGGTTTGCCGCCGTCCCACGGGCGGTTGACACTGGCCTTTCTGCCGGCATGGGCAATTTGAATGCCCGCCGCCGCCCCGTTGACCTTAATCGCACTCGCCACCCGTGCCAGCGGGTCGATGTGTTCATCTGACCAGATACCCAGGTCGTGGGGTGTGATGCGCCCGCGCGCCTCCACCGCCGTGGCTTCAGCGATCACCAGCCCCACCCCACCCACAGCGCGTGCGCCCAGGTGAATCACATGCCAGTCATTGGCCATGCCGTCAACAGCAGTATAGGTGCACATGGGCGATACGCCAATGCGGTTGCGCAGGGTGATGCTTTTTTGGGTGTAGGGTTCAAAGAGGTGGGGCATGGCAATCTCCTTATAATCATAATCTCGCAGCATGGAATATTCAGCGGCTGCGCCGGGTTGAATTCTAGATATCCTGATAAAAAATGGATATTTTTTATTTTTCCAGGAGGTAATGCGGCTAATTATAACCAAACATTCAGAGGCATGCCTCCTTTATTGAGAAAATGCTTGATTTCAACAAATTGCTCATCAAATTTTGATCACGCTTGCATGGACGAGCCAAATCCATGAAACGTATAAGTAAAAATCACAAATTTTTGCTTTCACTCAATACACCGTAAAATAAATTACCCGAAAAATTTGACAAAATCGGTCATTGGGTAGAAAATGGCGGGATGAAAAAACAACATGTACAACTTACACCAACCGATCGAAAGTATCTCGAAATGCTAATTAGC
>Ga0228536_1000955_pt1 | contig 37535 bp, 35 predicted proteins | sample SJ1Smetagenome_FD_168611 | JGI IMG/M metagenome (GOLD analysis project Ga0228536, IMG submission 168611) | Enriched culture of PCE-dechlorinating microbial communities from Ithaca, New York, USA - SJ1.S | ecosystem: Engineered > Modeled > Simulated communities (microbial... > Unclassified...
CGGTGCCCGTCCAGACCACCAGCGCCGATACCGGCACCACCAGCGTCGTCTGGACGATTGGCAACGGCGGCCTCAATAACGAGGTGGCCATCGACCTGTCCGGACTGAACCTGAATTCGCCCTGGTGCTTTGTCTGGGGCACCGCCGCCTGCTCCAATGACGGCTTTTCGGGTAACGTAGTGCCCCTGCCGGCCTCGGTCCTGCTCTTTAGCTCCGGCCTGGTGGGCCTGGTGGGTCTACGGAGGTTCAGAAAAAATTAACTCCACTATGCCATGACAAAACCCAGGCAGGGTCATCTCTGGCCCTGCCTTTTTTGTGGCCCTGAGGCTTTGCACCGTACCTTGCCTCTCGCAACGCCTTCCATGGCTATGGATAACCACCCGATATGATTAAGCCAACCCCCACCGGCGCCTCCCACCGCCCCCCTCCCCCACAAAAACCGTGACCACCGCCGCAGCCGTGCTCTCCCCCCCCTTTGTAATATAATCCCGGCAGCCTGGCAGACGGCCCCCACGGCCTCCGGGTGCATGCCCTCCCCCCAGGCAGGTCGCGAGGGGGAAATCTGTGAGAATTAATGAAGTGGGAATTAAGCGGAGTACAAGTGAGAAACATGCGGGAAAAATATCCCTGAAGGACTCTCTTGTTAGATAACCTATTGATTAGCCGCCTATATTCAATCTTCCCGATATCCCCTCATCTTTTCCCGCTTCGGCCCTGCCCTTTTCCCGGGCCCCGGGCCCTCGTCGCGGCCGACTGGCCACCCCGATTCTCCCACCCGGGCTCCGGCACCCCCCAGGGCCGCGGGTCCGAGGCCCAAACTGAGGAAACGCTCCTGGCCGGGACTGAAGTTCGATATAATATATAGCCGGGACGGTTGCCGCACTTAAGGTCACCGCATAAGGAGAATTACCGTGCCGGACAACGGGGCTGGGAGCTCCTGGCCAACATCTTCGGAATCCCCCCAGGTTCCACTGGGGGGGAGAGGTGCCCCGGCTCCGGGGAAGAAAGTCCTGTTAATCTTTATCGCCTTTGTGGCGGGGGCGGCGGTCATGATCATCGAGCTTGCCGCCCACCGCATCCTGGCCCCGTGGTTCGGCAATTCCCTCTTTACCTGGACGGCCTTGATCGGGGTCATTCTCCTCGCCTTAAGCCTGGGATACTATGCCGGGGGCTGGCTGGCGGATCTGCGCTGCGATTATCACACCCTCTCTCATCTCCTGGCAGTCTCAGCCGGCGCCGTCTTCCTGATCCCGCTGGGCCACCGCCTGGTGGGGAAGTCTCTCCAGGCTGCCGACACCATGCTCGGGCCTGTCCTGGCCAGTACCCTGCTGTTTGCCGTGCCGGGCTGTCTCCTCGGTTCCCTGTCTCCCTATATTATCCGGTTGGTGAGCCTGCTATCCGGTGATCGGCATATCGGCCTGTCCGCCGGCACCATTTTTATGTTTTCCACCTGGGGGAGTGTCATCGGGACGTTCGGGGCCGGCTTCTTTCTCATCCCCCACCTGCAACTGGACCAGATCTTTATCATGCTCGGCGGCTTGATCATGATCTTGGCGGCCCTGGGATATCTCCTTCTGGCTCGGGCATATACTGGCCGGTTATCTGTCACCTTTACGGTTGTGAATCTGGTGTTGTGCCTCTCTGCGGCTCTGCTGCAGCCTGAGAAGGATGCCACGGTGATCTATGATAAGAACAATTTTTATCATCGCATCAGAGTCTTTCAAACCGACACCAACCAGGGGGACCAGATGCTCTCCCTGTATCTGGACACCACCTTTCAGGGCGCCCAATACGTCCGGTCTCCCGAGATTCCTTCCCGCTATCAAAGATATGGGGCCTTGAGCCGCATCTTTTGTCCCCGCCTGGAACAGGCGGCCTTTTTGGGGGGGGGCGCCTTGGCCATGCCGGAGGCCATGATAAGATGTCATCCCCACGTCAAGGTCGATGTCGTGGAGATTGACCCGGAAGTGCTCGAGGTGGGCAGCCGGTTCTTCAGAAGTGCCGAGTATCCGCAATTAACCATGATTGCGGAGGATGCCAGGCGCTATCTGCGCTTGACTGACAAGCGCTATGACCTGATCTTCGGTGATGTCTATCACGGGGTGCGCCATATCCCCCCGCATTTGGTCACCAAAGAATTTTTCAGTCTGGTTAAAGATCGGCTCCGTGATCAAGGGGTCTTTATGCTGAATCTGATCGGCACCATCCAGGGAAATAATTCTGTATTATTTAAATCAACCCTCAATACTATCGCTTCGGTTTTTAAACAAACGTATGTCTTTGCGATCGATCCCGACAAGTTACAACAAGTGCAAAATATTATTATTGTGGCCCGAAATCATGACCCCCCGCTTTCTATCCCTGATATTCAACTATCCGACTCTGACCCGCTTACCCGTCCCTTGTTATCGCATTATATCCGTCAGGAAAAATATGACCTGGCCGGCGCCTATCTGATTACGGACGATCATAATCCGTTGGAATATCTCACCGCCAAGTCTCTGTATTTTACTGATAATTAACGGGTGGGGATCAGGCGGAGAAGGGGGGGCACTCACGCCGGGTTCTTCCCGGCCTTGGGGGGCGACTCAGCCGGCACCTGGGCGGCTGGCCTCGCCGGTGAGGACCGTACTGCCCCATTGTGGGACCCCAAAAAAAACTCGCCCAGAGGAGGGCAGGTCTGGCAGACTCCACCGCACCTCTGGGCGACCATGCCACCGGAACCGCAGTACGGCTGACTCCGGTTCCTCAGGAACTCTTTTCGGGATTGGCCGGGCCCGGCTCGCTCAATTCTTCGGGGGCGAGGGGTCCTCATAGACCACATCGCCGGGGCCGGTCCAGCTCGTCGCCCCCGCAGAAATGGTGACGCTGATGACAGACACCGCCAGCACGAGCAACAGAATCATTTTTTTCATGGTGATCCCCTTTTCTTGGTTATAATAAAAAAGCATAAACCAATTATTCCTTTTGTCAAGCCATGAATAGGATATTATCTGTCTCCAATGCTTCACAAGTTTAGAACTTATTTAAAAACTTATTCACAACTATTTCATCATTGCCAGACTAAGCCATCATGACTACGCTGGAGTTGGGGGCTCTTGTGCTAACACACCCCCCAACCATGGATATCCATACACGGGGTGAGGGTATGAGGGTATCATTACCGGTGCGCCGCAGGAGTCTTAGCGTCATTGTCATCCCACCGGCCGCAGCCGTTGCCGGTGTCCTGCTCCTCTTTTTCTGCCTCGCGGTAATCCCGGGTAATGCGGCGGGGCACCCGGATAAGCGGCAGCTCACCGAATCGGAAAGATGGGTGCTCAGCCAGGTACACGAGGGGCGGGAAGCCGACCTGGAACGGCAGTTCGGTGAACAACGCCAGATGCGCCGCCTGCGCGCCCCCTTCCTGGAGAAGTTGATCTCGGGGGGCTTTGATCGGTCCCGGATTCCCCCCCGGGGCATCCAGATCGCCCACGCCAGCATCGACGGCCCCGTAAACCTGGACTATAGTGAAGTAGACTACCCCCTGTCCCTGTCCCATTGCCTGTTTCAACACCCGGTGACCTGTCAGGAAAGCCATTTTAAGAAAGACCTGACTCTAAGTGGCTCCAGATTTTTACAAGCCGCTGATTTCAAAGGCATCAAGGTGGATGGCAACCTGCTTTGTAATGATGCCGTGTTTGAGCAGGGAAGCTCGTGGAGTGACGGCAAGATCGGAGAAAAGTTCCACGCCCTCCGGACGATTTTCCGCAGCCGCGATGCCAAGGCGGATTTTTACGCCCTGAAGGTGGGTACGAACGCCTTTTTGACCTCGGCCGCCTTTCATGGCCCGGTGGATTTCGGCTTACTCCACGTCGGCCGGCAATTCAATATCAATAAAGCCGAATTTTTCCATACCACCTCGACGGTTAATTTCATCTCCGCCAGAGTGGAACAGATCGCCTATCTCAAAGAGGTCCGCTTCCACGGCCCGGTGGATTTTGCCATTGCCCACATCGGCATGCAATTTAACGCCGATGACGCCGAGTTTCTCTGCCCGGATAAAATGGCCAACTTCAGCGGCATCAAAGTCGGGAACACCATTTTTTTCCAGCGGGCAAAATTCCATGGCCCGGTGAAATTCGAGTTTGCGGACATCGGAGTTAATTTCCGGGGCACGGGGGCCGGGTTTCTCCATCCGGACCAAACGAAAAACTTTTCCAAGATGAAGGTCAGCCAAAAGCTTTTCCTGGACCAATCCACCATCCGCGGCACGCTGGATCTGTCATACAGCGATTTTTATGACCTGGATCTGCAAGGACTGATTGCAGGCGACCACAACGACAGTGTGCTCCTCTCCCGGCTCAACCTGAAAGGCGCCCTGGTGCGACGTGAGCTCAAGATCGCCCAGGTGGGCATGGCGGAGCTGGATGCCGGTAACTTACAGGTGAAAGGTCCGACGCAATTTAATCATGTCGATATCACCACCCAAGCCGATTTTCGCAATTCCGTCTTTCAGAGCCTGGATTTTCAGGAGATGACCTGGCCCGCCCAGGATCAGAAAACCGAGATCCGCAAAGTCTTTTTGAATGATATGTCCTACAACAGCATCAGCATCGACAAACCGGACAATAGTGATTATGACCAAAAGAACTTCCTGGCCATTAAAGATTTTTTGGAAGCCAGCCCCTTCAACACGCAGAGTTATCTTCAGGCGGAAGCCTTTTTTAAACGTATCGGGAGAGAACCCTGGGCCAAGGCGATCTTTATTCGCATGCACGACCGGGATCTGGCGGAAAAGCTGTCGTGGTGGGACCCGCGACGCTGGCTGGAATGGTTTTTCTGGGGATTGTTGGCCGGTTATGGCCGGGCGCCGTTTCGCGTCATCTTCATCAGTCTTTTATTAATCGCCATCGGGGCCCTGGTCTATGATCCGGAATATCTGCATGAGGAGAGGCGGCCTCGGGCCGGCAAGACCCATAAATCGGTGATTATGAGATGCTTCCTCAGCCTGGACCGATTTCTGCCCGTGGACCTGGGCTTGGGAAAACATTGGGATTGCCGGGCCCAGCACTTCATTATCTGGCTCTACTTTCATCTGGAGTTGATTCTCGGCTGGATCCTGATCCCCATCGCCTTGGCCAGTATTTATACCCAAATCAAATAAGGCTGCGGCATCTGTTGGAGGCAGGACATCAAATGGCCCTGCCTTTATTGTGCCCCGGAGACCTGCTGATAAGGCCCAGGAGTGGTAACGGTGCGGTAAATGCTTGGTGTCCCTCACGTGCCAGGAGCGTCAGGCATCGTTTGAGTGGAAAAAATCCGCATCTGATCCGGATAGGAGACGTCTTCCGGGATAGATATCATCCCCATCAGAACCGTTGTCTTCAGTCCCATGAAATATTGATCATATGAACCTACGATAGCCAGGAAGCAAATATTCGAGGGCATAGATGACATTTATGACTCTTGTGGCGACAAAAATGTCATGACAAAATTTCCCTAAGCAATTAAGGATGTTCTCCCCCGTATTCTCATCTGCATGACTTCTCCAGCCTACCTTCAAGGTCATCCAGCATTTCCCCTCTCAAAAAAAAATGTCAAAAATTATAAATAAAATTAAATAGTAACTGAGAAAGATCGTTTGAGGATGATGGCAATGAAATTGCGATGAACCTGTTTCAAACTTCCTGGGGGGAGTGAACTGCACGCCCCGCTTCCCCTTCATGTGGTGTTGAAATGGCTTCCACTGTCCGACAGGAAGGGCTCGCTGAGATAAACCATGCCACCCAAGGAGACTAACCATGAAGTTCTTCCTAAGCGCCTTCCTGATCCTGTTTGTCGCAGTCACAGGTCTTCCCTCCCCGGGCCTCGCTGTCACCTACACCTACACGGCGGATCTAGACGGACCCAGCGAATCCCCGCCCAACGCCTCGCCCGGAACCGGTTTCGCCACGGTCGTCTACGACTCCGTGGCCCACACCCTGGCTGTCCATGCAACCTTCAGCGACTTGATCGCCAACACCACCGCGGCGCACATCCATGGCCCGACGCCCTCCCCGTTAACCGGTGTCGCCGGAGTCATGACGCAGACACCATCTTTCGTTGGGTTCCCTCTTGGAGTGACCAGTGGGACGTTCGGTAACACCTTCGACCTGACCCTGGCCTCCTCATGGAATGGCTCCTTCATGAGTGCCAATGGAGGGACCCCGGCCGGCGCGGAAGCGGCATTTGCTGTAGCCCTGTTCGCTGGCAAGACCTATTTTAACATTCATACGACTGCTTTTCCCGGCGGGGAGATTCGTGGCTTTTTGGTTCCTGCACCTGCCACTCTGCTGCTCTTGGGCACCGGCTTGGCCGGCTTGGCTGTAACCCGACTCAGAAGGAAGCAACCATAGTCAATCCCAGGCAGGGTCTCCCTGGCCCTGCCTCTGTTGTTGCCGCATCCTGAGTTGATAACTAGGTGCTCTCACGCCCCTGGAGGTGCTCCCCTGGGGCTCGGTGTCATATCTTCACCAGGGATGCCCGCCCCCTCATCGCCGCCCCCTCCACGAAAACGCCCTCTCTTCCCAAAAAAAAATCGTGTCAACCGTCTCATCCGTGCTCTCCATCTTCGCCCTGGCATGGTATAATCCCGGCAACCCAACTGGAGGCCGCCTCGGGGTTTCGTTAACTTTGTTTTTCGCCTCCAGCAAATTTTTTCCTTGCCGGGTCCGGCGTTCCCGGCCCTTGCCAAGCCCGGACCGAAATTTTTCTGGGGAATCAGTACACGTGGGGAGGTAAGTGGGAATTATGTGGGGTACAAGTGGGAAAAATGCGGGAAAATAATCCCTGACGGGCCCGCCTTGCAGCTTATCGCATTGATATCACTATAGTAATGTCGGCAATCGCAATATTTCCGTTTTTCTTTCCCCACTTCCGGGCTGCCCTTTGCCCGGCCGCACCCTCCCCGGCGACCGGGAGACGACCTCCCCCCGGAGACAGGCGGCGGCAAGTGACAATAAGTGGGAATTATGCGGGGTCCAAGCGGGAAAAACCACCCCGGAAAAACCTCTGAACACTTTTTAATATAATAGTATCATATGGTTATGACAGGCACCGTCACCATCGCCAAAAATTTCCACCGTTTTCCCCGGTTACCCGCCCCGGCCCCCCCCCGCCAGGGGTGAGCCCCGGGCCTTCCAGGAGGTCTTGGTGAGGCGTTTCACAAGTTCCCACGGTCATAAGGTTCTCTCTCTCTCCCTGTTTGCCGGGCCCGGGTGGCTGCCCACCCTCCTGGCCCTCGTCTTCCTCTCCCTGGGCTCCTGCGCCCGGGTGGCCCCGCCCGTGGTCGTCCACGAACCCCCGCCGGTGGTCACCCCCCCCCCACCCGAGGTCGCGGCCCCCCTCCTGCCTCGGTCCCCCGACCCCCGCCTGGCCCCCCTTGACGCCATCATCAGATCCGAGATTTCTGCCGGGCACACCCCCGGGGCTGTCGTCGTCGTGGGCCATCAGGGCAAGATCGTCTATCGCCGCGCCTTCGGCTCCCAGGCCCTCCTCCCCCAGACCATCCCCCTGACCCCGGAGGCCATCTTCGACCTGGCCTCACTCACTAAGGTCGTGGCCACCGCCCCGGCCATCCTGCAGCTGGCGGAGGCGGGGCGTCTGCGCCTGGACGATCCCGTGGTCAAATACTGGCCGGAATTCGCCTCCCAGGGTAAACGCACCATCACCATCCGCCACCTCCTCACCCATACCTCCGGCCTGCGGGCCGACGTCAGGGGCTCGGGCTGGTCGGGCTACCAGGGGGCCATGGCGGCCCTCGCCGCCGACCGGCCCCTGCATCCCCCGGGGACCAGCTTTCATTACAGCGACGCCAATTTCATCGCCCTGGGGGAGATCGTCCGCCGGGTCTCCGGCCAACCCCTGGACGCCTACTGCGCCGCCAAACTCTACCGGCCCCTGGGTATGCGCCACACCCGTTTCTGCCCCACCCGGGCCGAGGTCAACCGCATCGCCCCCACCGACGTCCGCTGGGGCGAGGTCCATGACCCCATCGCCTACCGCATGGGGGGCGTGGCCGGCAACGCCGGGGTCTTCTCCACCGCCGACGACCTGGCCCTCTTCGCCCAGATGTTCCTGGACCGCGGCCGCGGCCGCAACGGGCAGGTCCTCTCTGCCGCCTCCGTGGCCGCCATGACCAAACCCTACGCCATCCCCGGTAACGCCACCCGCCGGGGCCTGGGCTGGGATATCCTGTCGCCTTACAGCCGGGTCTTCAGCGACTCCTTCCCTGCCGGCTCCTTCGGCCACACCGGCTACACCGGCACCTCCCTGTGGATCGACCCCCGCAGCCGTACCTTCCTCATCATCCTCACCAACCGCCTCCACCCCCGCGGCAACGGCAACGTCAAACCCCTGCGGGCCCGGGTCGCCGCCGCGGTGGCCGCCGCCCTGAACCTGGGGCCCTCCCGTAAGGTCGCGGCCGGCCAGGAGCCGGTGATGACCGGGGCCGGCGCCGCCGACGGCCCGGTCCGGACCGGCCTTGAGGTCCTGGCCGACCAGGGTTTTGCCCCTCTCCAGGGGAAGAACATCGGGGTCATCACCAACCACTCCGGCCGCGACCGCCGCGGCCGTTCCCTCATTGCCCTCCTGCAGCAGGCCCCAGGCGTGCGGCTGAAGGCCATCTTCAGTCCCGAACACGGCCTGGCCGGCACCCTGGACCAGAAGGTTGCCTCGGGGACCGACCCCGCCACCGGCCTCAAGGTCCACAGCCTCTACGGCGAGGTCAAGAAACCCACCCCGGCCATGCTGCGGGGCCTGGACGCCCTGGTTTACGACCTCCAGGACGTGGGCGTCCGCTTCTACACCTACATCACCACCTTGGGCTACTGCCTGGAGGCCGCCGCCTCTGCGAAGCTTGACTTTTACGTCCTGGACCGCCCCGATCCCCTCACTGCCGCCGCGGTTCAGGGTCCCGTCCTTGAGCCCGCCCTCAAATCCTTCATTGGCTACTTCCCCCTGCCGGTGCGTTACGGCCTCACCCCGGGCGAAGTGGCCGGCCTGTTCAACCGGGAAAACCGGATCAACGCCAAACTGCACGTCATCAAAATGGCGGGCTATCGGCGTGATATGTGGCTCGACCAGACCGGCGTCGCCTGGGTCAACCCCTCCCCCAACCTGCGCTCCCTCACCCAGACCATCCTCTACCCCGCCGTGGGCCTGGTGGAGGCCGCCAATGTCAGCGTCGGCCGGGGCACCCCCACCCCCTTCGAGGTCCTGGGCGCCCCCTGGATCTCCGGGAAGCAGCTGGCCGACCACCTGAACCGCCGGCAGATCCCCGGCGTCAGCTTCGAGGCCGTCACCTTCACCCCCCGGGGCAACCGCTATGCCCGGGAGTCCTGCTCGGGGGTGCGCCTGCGCCTCACCGACCGCAACGCCCTGGACAGCCCCGCCCTGGGCCTGGAGCTGGCCGCCGCCCTCGTCCGGCTCCACCCCGACAAGTTCCAGCTCGACCGCACCCTGGGCATGATCGGCTCCCGCCAGATCCTCCAGGCCCTCAAACGCGGCGACGACCCCCGCGCCCTCCGCCCCCGGTGGCAGCCCGGCCTCGAGGCCTTCCAGCGCCTGCGAACCCAATATCTTCTCTATCAGTGATTGCTACGAAGGAAAGCAGCAGGAGTACCACGACGCTCCCGATCTGGATGTGAGCACCCCAACTACTTTTATGGGGTTGGGGGTGGGGGTTCGGGGGAGGGGGCAGGGGCCTGCGGCCCCTGGCTCCCTCCCCCGCCCATCCAAGCCCTACGCCCTCTCATATCCCGGGTCCGGCGGCAGCTCAGGTTGGGTTGCGGCGGTGTTGGCCAGGGTGTCGCAACGTTCGTTCTCCGGGTCCCCGGCGTGTCCCTGCACCCACCGGAAGGCCACCTTGTGACGGGCGCACAGCTCCAGCAGCATCTGCCACAGGTCCGGGTTCTTGGCCGGCTCGGTCTTGGTGCGCATCCACCCCCGGGCCTGCCAGCGCTTTACCCATCCTTGCGTCATGGCGTTCACCACGTATTGCGAGTCGGAGTACAGGGTCACGGCGCAGGGGCTCTTCAAGGCCCGCAGGCCCGCAATGGCCCCCATGAGCTCCATGCGGTTGTTGGTGGTCAGGCGATACCCCCCGGACAGCTCCTTGCGATGCCCCTCATGCAGCAGCACCACGCCGTAGCCGCCGGGGCCGGGATTCCCCCGGCAGGCGCCGTCGCTATAGATGGTCACTTGCTTCCTGGCTCGGGGCATGGCGTCCTCCTGGCTCTTACCATCTCATATCCGCCCGGGGGCTGGCCAGGAAAAAAGCCTCCCTGCAGAAATACTGGAAATCGGGCGAACTTCTGGTATAATCCCCCCATGGAGTTGGTGGCGGCCTTGCTGGAGCCTGCGGCCTACCCGGAACCCACCCGGCGGGTGGAGCTGATCCAGACCCACATCTCGTACATCTTTCTCACCGACCGGCACGCCTACAAGCTTAAAAAGCCGGTGGACTTCGGGTTCCTGGACTTCTCCACCTTGCGCAAGCGCCATTACTACCTGGAGCAGGAGCTGGTCCTGAACCGGCGTCTGGCCCCCGAAATCTACCTGGCGGTGCTCCCCATCGTGGTCCACGGCGGGCAGGCCCGGATGGGGGCCGCCGGTCACCCCCGGGAATACGCTCTGCAGATGGTGCGCATGCCCCAGGAGGCCATGATGGACGCCGTGGCGGCCCGGGGGGAGTTGAACCCCGGGATCATGGATCGCCTCATCGCCAAGCTGGTTCCGTTTTACGCCGCCGCCGCCACCGGGCCCCGGGTCAATAAATTCGGGCAGCCGGCGGTCATCGCCTACAACCACGAAGAGAGCTTCGCCCAGGTGGCCGCCTTCATCGGCAGGGCCCTGAGCCGGACGGCTTACGATGACATTGCCGCCTACTCCCGCGGCTTCCTGGCCCGGGAGGGCGACCTCTTCGCCCGGCGGATCCGGGATGGACGCATCCGGGACTGCCACGGCGATCTGCATATGGAAAACATCTGCCTGGCCAACGGCCTCTACATCTTTGATTGCATCGAGTTCAATTACCGCTTCCGCTACAGCGACGTGGCCGCCGACATCGATTTCTTGGCCATGGACCTGGACTTTCACGGCCTAGAGTCCCTGGGGGAGTACTTTGTCAGCCGTTTTGCCGCCGCCGCCGGGGACCCGGAGATTGTGCGCCTGGTGAACTTCTACAAGTGTTATCGGGCCTATGTGCGCGGCAAGATCAATGCCTTCGCCTCCCAGGAGGCCGAATTGACGCCGTCCCAGCAGGAGCAAGCCCTCCGCACCGCCCGGGCCTACTTCGAGCTGGCCTGGCGCTATGCCCGTCAGGGATGAGATGGCACAACCCGTCCTGCTCGTCATCTTCGGCCTGGTGGCCACCGGCAAGACCACCCTGTCCACCGCCCTGAGCCATCGCCTGGGCTGGCCGCTGATCCAGAGCGACCGGGTGCGCAAGGCCCTGGCCGGGGTGCAGCCCACCACCCGGGTCTGGGAGCCCTACGGGGCCGGTCTCTACGCCCCGGAGTTCTCCGGCCGCACCTACCGGGAGATGCTGCGCCGGGCCCGGGAGGCCCTCGCCTCCGGCCGCAGCGTCATCCTGGACGGCTCCTATCGCCGCGCCGCCGACCGCACCCAGGCCCGGGAGCTGGCTCGGGACGCCGGCGCCTTGCCCGCCTTCATCCTGTGCGCCTGCGACGATGCCGTCATCGAGCAGCGGCTGGAGGCCCGGCGCCGGGACCCGGGCGCCGTCTCCGATGGGCGGGCCGAACTCCTCCCCCGGCAGCGCGCCGACTTTGAGCCGGTCACCGACCTGGCCGGCATACCCCTCCTGGAGTTGGACACGGGCCATCCCTTCCCCCAGGTCGTCCACCAGGTGGTAGAGTTCTTATATGCGATCCAACCACGTCTTAGAGAGGAGCAGATGAGCAAAGAGGAAATCATCGCCCGGGTTAGGCAGCGGGCCAAGGACAATTTCAAGCAGGGGCTAAATTGCGCCGAGAGCGTCTTCACCGCCGTACTTATGGAACAGGACTGGGGGCTCCCGCCCGAAACCATGTGCGTGGTCTCCGGCTTCGGCTCCGGCGGAGGGCTCTTCGGCGGCACCTGCGGCTCCCTCAACGGAGCCCTGGCTGCCGTGGGCCTGGCCTATGGCCGACGTACGCCGCCGGCGGGACCCGTTGAAGAAAAAAAGGCCCAACTCTACGGCAAGCCCGGACTCTACCGCATCTTCAACCGGGTTTCCAACGAATTCAAACACCGCTTCGGGACCACCCTCTGCCGCGACATTACCCAGCCCTGGCACCAGGACTGGTTCTGCAAGGACCGTCTGCGGAAATGCCTGCAAACCGTCACCGGCATGGCCGAAGTGGCGGCGGAGATGGTCTTCCCGGTGGACCTGGAGTTTTGGGGCTCCCAACCCTTTGGGGAAAATATCAAGGGCGAGACGGATTAATCATGCACCGGAGGCGGGGGCGCAGAGGTCTTGCTCCCTTCTCCCGGATACCGACATACGGAGACTGGTACGGCAGAGATGGCGAAAAAGCGCATTCTGAGCGGTATGCGCCCCACGGGCAGGCTCCATCTGGGGAACCTGCACGGGGCCTTGGACAATTGGGTGAAGCTGCAGGAGGAATATCAATGCTTCTACTTTGTGGCCGACTGGCATGCCCTGACCACCGACTATGAGCAGACCGAGGGCATTCGGGACCATGCCTGGAGTATGGTGATAGACTGGCTGAGCGTGGGCCTCGACCCCCAAAAGGCCACCCTTTTCATCCAATCCAGCCTTCTGGAGCACGCCGAGCTGTTCGTGCTCTTCTCCATGATCACCCCCATCGCCTGGCTGGAGCGCAACCCCACTTACAAGGAACAGCTCCAGGAGCTGTCCCACAAGGACCTGCGGACCTTCGGGTTCCTGGGCTATCCGGTGCTCCAGGCCGCCGACATCCTGATCTATCAGGCCGACGGTGTGCCGGTGGGGGTGGACCAGTTGCCCCACGTGGAGCTCACCCGGGAGATCGCCCGGCGCTTCAACTTCCTCTATGGCAAGGTCTTCCCCGAGCCCGACGCCTTGCTCACCGAGATTCCCAAGCTCATGGGAGTGGATGGCCGCAAGATGAGCAAGAGCTACGGCAACTGCATCTATCTGAGCGACCCCCCCGAGGTCATCCGCAAGCAGGTGGGAGCCATGGTCACCGACGTCCAGCGCCCCCGCCGCAAGGACCCCGGAGAGCCCAGCCGGTGCCTGGCCTTCCCCTACCACCGCCTCTATCTCCCCGCGGAGATCATCGCTCAGGTGACGGAGGACTGCCGCGCCGCCAAACTGGGGTGCGTGGACTGCAAAAAGATGCTGGCCGAAGCCCTGGTCAGCCGCCTGGCTCCCATCCAGGACAAACAGCGCCACTACCAGGACCACCCGGGGGAGGTGCGGGCCGTCATCGCCGACGGCAACGCCCGGGCCCAGACGGTGGCCCGCCAGACCATGGCCGCGGTGCGAGACGCCATCAAGATCTAATGGAACGCCTGCACAAATTCCTGGCCCGGGCCGGGGTCTGCTCCCGCCGCCGAGCCGAAGACCTGATCCGGGCCGGCCGCGTCAGCGTCGATGGACGGCCGGTGACCGAGCTGGGTACGCAGATCGATCCTGCCCAGGCCCGGGTCCGGGTGGACGGCGAGCCGGTGACCCTGCCGGACCGGACCCTCACCCTCATGCTCCACAAACCCGAGGGCTGCGTCACCACGGCCTCCGACCCCCAGGGCCGCCGCCGGGTGCTGGATCTCCTGGCCGGCCTGCCCGCCCGGGTCTTCCCCATCGGCCGGCTGGATTACGACGCCTCCGGTCTGCTGCTCCTCACCAATGACGGCGACCTGGCCCACCGCCTGATGCACCCCCGCTTCAAGGTGGCCAAGACCTACCGGGTGACCGTGGCCGGGGAGCTAACCCCGGCCGCCGCCCAGCGGCTGGAAACCGGGGTGGTCCTGGACGGCCGCCCCACCGCCCCGGCCCGGGTCCGCCGCCTCAAGACCGCCCCGGACCAGAGCGTGCTGGAGCTAACCATTCATGAAGGGCGTTATCACCAGGTGAAGCGCATGTGTCAGGAAGTGGGCCATCCGGTCCTGAAGCTCAAACGGGTGGCCTACGGTCCGTTGCGGCTGGGTCGGCTGCCCCGGGGGGCCTTCCGGGAGCTCACCGATACCGAACTGCAGGCCCTGCAAACCCCCGGCGGCCCCCGGCCAGGCCCAAGGCGGCCCCATGCCTGAGCCTCTCCACCCCCTGGCCCCTCCTCCCGAGGACGACCGCCGGCCGCGGTTCGTCTTTCCCCCGCCGCCCCCGCCGTCGCGCCGCCTTCCCTGGGTGCATATTATTCTGTTTATGGCCACGGTGGGGACCACCTTGCTGGCCGGGGCCTTGCAGCAGGGCGTCAATCCCTTTACCCATCCGGAGCAGATCGTTCAGGGACTGCCCTTCTCCCTCACCCTCCTGGCCATCCTGCTCTGCCATGAAATGGGTCACTACCTGGTCTCCCGCTGGCACCGCCTGGATGTCACCCTCCCCTACTTCATCCCGGCCCCGCCCATTCCCTTTCTCATCGGCACCCTGGGGGCCTTCATCCGCATCCGCTCCCCCATCCATGACAAGCCCGCCCTGCTCGACATCGGCGTCTCCGGCCCCCTGGTGGGGGTGGTGGTGAGCCTGCCTCTCCTGGCCATCGGGCTCCACCTCTCCGACATCCAGCCTCTGGTCGTCGGGGAGGATTTGCCGGGTATCATCCTGGGGGAATCGCTCCTCTTCAAACTCATGGCCCTGCTGGTGGTGGGCCCCCTGCCGGCCGAGCAGCAGATCATCATGCACCCCATGGCCTTTGCCGGCTGGATCGGGCTCTTGGTCACCAACCTGAATCTGATCCCCATCGGCCAACTGGACGGCGGCCATGTCTCCTACGCCCTCTTCGGGAGGCGCTCCCGCCTGGTGTCCCGGCTCTTCTTCGTCTTTTTGATTATCTGCGGCATTCTGGGCTGGTCCGGGTGGCTGGTCTGGGCGGCCTTGCTCTACTTCATGGGCCATGTCCATCCGCCGCCCCTGCACGACTGGCTGCCTCTGGACCGCCGTCGCCGGCTCCTCGGCTTCCTGACCATCGCGGTCTTCGGGCTCACCTTCACCCCGGTCCCCTTTCAGGGGTTTTAAATGGAAACGTCAACCGCCCCCGGTTCTTTAGGCTGATGGGTGATAGCTGAGAACTGACAGCCAATTCCCGACCGAGAACCACAAACCGAAAACTACCCCCTATGCCATATCGCCAGGACCTCTATAAGTTTTGCCCCCAATGCGGCGGGCCCCTCCTCAAGAAGATTCTCCAGCCCCAGGAGCCCGTCCGCCTGGTGTGCCGGGATTGCGGCTTCGTCTTCTACCTGGACCCCAAGCTGGCGGCCATCGCCATCGTCCCCCTGGACGGCGGGGTGGTGCTGGGCCGCCGGGCCATCGACCCGGCCTACGGGCTCTGGGTGGCGCCCGGGGGCTTTGTGGATGTGGGGGAACGGGTGGAGGCGGCAGTGGTGCGGGAGGTGCGGGAGGAGGTGCTCCTGGAGGTGGAAGTCATCCGCCTCCTCAACGTCTATTCCTACCCGGGGCGCACCACCGTCATCGTGGGATATCAGGTCGAGGTCCTGGGCGGGATTCCGGGACCGGGGGACGAGACCCTGGAGGTGCGCATCTTCCCCCCGGACGAGATTCCCTGGGAGGAGATCGCCTTCGCCAGCACCAAAGACGCCCTGCGGGACTATCTGGCGGGCCTGGGGCGGGGTACATGAATCGGCCGGAGCCCCCCCGCCTGAGTCCGGGTGCCGCCATGCGCAAGACGGACAAGGAAATCACCGGCCGCGCCGATATCGAGGCCATCCTGAGCCGGGCCCCGTATTGCCGTCTGGCCCTGTGCGCCGATGGGCAGCCCTACATCGTGCCGCTGAACTTCGGCTACGATCCCCGCCGCGCCTGCCTCTACTTCCACACCGGGCCTCGGGGCCTGAAGATCGACTACCTGAGCCGCAACCACCGCGCCTGTTTCGAGGTGGATGAGGGCGTGGAGGTCATCCGGGCGGCCACCCCTTGCCGTTGGAGCATGAAATACGCCTCCGTCATCGGCTTCGGCCGGGTCGTCCTGGTCACGGACGAAGGCGAAAAACGCCAGGCCCTGGATACCATCGCCGCCCACGTGGGAGCGCCCGCCGGAGACTATCCCCCGGAGCTGGTGGCCAAGATGGCCATCATCCGCTTCGACATCGACACCATGACCGGCAGAAGGCCCGAAACCTGAACCGCAGCGCCTCGTGTGGCGGGAGGGCAAGGCCGCCGGCCCTCCTCCCCGCCATTGCTTACGCCAGGATGCGGTCGAAGATCTGGAAGGCGGCTGTGAGGGCGATGGATTCGGCCGGCAGCGTGAAAGTGGGCTTCCCTTGGGCGTCGAACTGGGCCAATACCGGGTCCTGGGGGATGGCGCCGGCCAGCGGCAGGCTTTGCTTCTCCACTTCCTCCAACGCCCGGGGGGGAATACCGTCCGTCACCCGGTTGATGATCAGGGCGCTCTTCCCCGCCACGATCTTGAGCTGCGTGACCAGGCTCAATAACCGCCCCGCGGCCTGGATGCCCCGCCAGGAAGGATCGGAGACGATCAGGAGCATATCGACGTTTTTGGTGGTCAGCCGACTCAGATGTTCCATGCCGGCTTCGTTGTCCATGACGATATAGGGATAGTTCTTGGACAGCACGTCCATATAGTGGGCCACCAGGGTATTGGCGGCGCAATAGCACCCCGGCCCCTCGGGCTGCCCCATGCAGATGAGATCGAACCCGTCGGCCTCCACCACGCATTGGTTGATGCGCAGTTCGATCAACTGATCCTTGGTCATATGGACCATGTCGCCGCCTTTTTTCATTTCCTCCCGGGCCTCACCGATGGTGGTGGCCACCTGTAACCCCAAGACTTCATTGAAATTACTGTTGGCGTCGGCGTCCACTGCCAAAACCGGCTTCTTGCCGTGTTGTAAAAGATAGCGCACCATCATACCGGCCACGGTGGTTTTACCGGTGCCGCCCTTGCCGGCCATGGCGATGAGAAAAGACAAGATGGTATCCTCCCTAACCTGCCTGAAATGTAATCAAATGCCCTTCTAAATATAGTCGGGGAAAGGCTCCGCGTCAACCCGGGGGCCCACTCCCCCGTATTTTCCCCCCCTATCCATGCGCATAACTTTGCAAAAGCAATACACTATTAATCCACCCCCCCGCCTCTGCCCCTCCTGCCTTTCTAAACAATTTTGTAAACTGGGTTTTTTTAATCTTTACATTATCGTAACCTAATAATTTAAAAGCCATTGAATTTGCTGGATTAATTATTTGGTACAAGGTTTGCTCAAAGCCCCCTAAAGAAATCATTTATCTTTTGTTAGGAGGTTTGAGTATGAATTCAGGTGATACGGCATTTGTTCTGGCCTCTTCGGCCTTGGTGCTGCTCATGACCCCGGGACTGGCCTTGTTCTACGGCGGCATGGTGCGGGTGAAAAATATCCTCAACACCTTGTTGCAAAACTACATCATGATCGGTCTGGTGGGCGTCCAGTGGGCCCTGTTCGGCTACAGCCTGGCCTTCGGCCCGGATGTCGGCCACGTCATCGGCAACCTGGATTGGGCCGGGTTGGCAGGCGTGGGGGCGGAGCCCTTCAAGACCTATTCCGAGAAGATTCCGCATCAGGCCTTCATGATCTTCCAGGCCATGTTTGCCATTATCACCCCGGCGTTGATCATCGGCGCCTGGGTGGAGCGGTTCAAGTTCAGCACCTTCCTGGTTTTCAGCCTCGTCTGGGCCACCCTGGTCTATGACCCCGTCGCCCATTGGGTCTGGGCCGACGGCGGTTGGCTCAGAGGTCTGGGGGCGTTGGACTTCGCCGGCGGCACCGTCGTCCACATCAATGCCGGCGCCGCCGCCCTGGCCGCCGCCCTGATCATCGGCAAGCGCACCGGCTACGGCACCGAGGCCTTCATTCCCCACAACCTGCCCATGACCGTCCTGGGCGCCGGCATCCTGTGGTTCGGGTGGTTCGGATTCAACGCCGGTAGCGCCCTGGCCGCCGACGGCCTGGCCACCATCGCCTTTGTCAATACCCATCTGGCCACCTGCGCCGCCACCCTGGGCTGGGTGTTCACGGAATGGCTGGTGCGGGGCAAGCCCACCACCCTGGGCGCGGCCTCCGGCGCCGTCGCCGGTTTGGTGGCCATCACCCCGGCGGCGGGTTTCGTGGGCCCCATGTCTGGCATTATCATCGGCCTCCTGGCCGGGGTGATCTGCTACCTGGCGGTACTGGCCAAGCCCAAAATCGGCTATGACGACGCCCTGGACGTGGTGGGCGTGCATATGGTGGGCGGAATCTGGGGCGCCCTGGCCACCGGCCTGTTCGCCAGCAAGGCGGTCAATGACGCCGGCGCCGACGGCCTCTTCTTCGGCAATCCGGCCCAGTTCGGCATCCAGGCAGTGGCGGTGCTGGTAACTCTGGTCTATTCCTTCGTCGTCAGCCTGATCCTGTTCAAGGTCCTCGATGCCGTCATGGGTCTGCGAGTGGATACGCAAGAGGAAATCGAGGGGCTGGACAAGGTGGAACACCAGGAGGCCGGCTACAGCCTGTAACCACGGAACTCTAAATATTCCCGGCGGGATTGACAGAATTGTTAGCTTTCCCTTAATAATGATAGAGTCCCGCCGCAGACAGGATGAAATTTGGCACAGAACAACATTCGGGAGGCATAGCAATGAAGAAGATCGAAGCCATCATCCAGCCCTTCCGGCTGGAGCCAGTGAAGGAAGCCCTGCATAAAATCAGTGTCCAGGGGATGACTATTACCGAAGCCAAGGGTTTCGGGCGGCAAAAGGGTATCCGGGAAGTCTACCGGGGGATGGAATATCAGGTGGACTTCATCCCCAAGGTGAAGATCGAGGTGGTGGTCTCGGATGACAAGGTCAAGGCCGTCACCGACGCCATCGTCTCCGCCGCCCGCACCGGCCGGATCGGGGACGGCAAGATCTTTGTCTATCCCATCGAAGAGGTCATCCGCATCCGCACCGGGGAAACCGGTGACGGCGCGGTGTAATCAACAAGCAGGCCGGGCTGCTGGCCAGGGCCCGGCCGCTGATGACGACCATAGCTGTAAAATACGGCTGTAGGCTTTCAGCCTGCAGCCAGCCAGGGGACTCCGGGTTAACACAAGGCCTGCCGACCCAGCGGCGATCTGAGCAGGCGTATCCCGCTGAACATCTCTGGACAGGCAGCCGGAAAGCTGACGGCTGGATGCACACGAAAAATCATACCTGTTAAGGGGGACGAATAATGAAGTTGACACGATGGTTACGTATGAGTTGGATGCTGATGCTGTGTGGCCTGGTCTTGGCGGGGGCGACTCCCGTTGTCGCCCAGGAAACCACCGCCGCGGAGGCCCCGAAACCGGCAGTGGAAGAAGACAAGCCCACGGCCAGTTTCGCCGTGGACCTGATGAGCCAATATATCTGGCGGGGTATTGCCCTGAGCCGGGACAGCGTCGTCTTCCAACCGTCGGTCACAGTGAGTTGGAAGGGCTTTTCGGCCAACGTCTGGGGCAACTTCGACACCTATGAGAAGTGCCCTTTCACCGGACCGCCCTGGCGTGGCGGCAAATGGAATGAAACCGATTTCACCCTGGGCTACACCCGGGATATCTACACGGGTGACTGGATCAAGGCGGTGACCGTGAATGTGGGCGGCATCTATTATGCCCTGGACAGCTCCTTCAACCCCCAGGGCGACTCCTTTGAACTCTACACCGGCTTGGCCGTCGACCTGAACTGGTTCAAGCTGTCGGCCACCGCCAACTACGAGATGTTCCATTACCCGGGGGTCTGGCTCAACCTGGGGATCTCCCGGGTCTTCGAGCTGCCCTTCATTCCCCTGGAAGGCTCCACCCTGGAGATCGGCAACAATATCCTCTTCCTGTTCTCCCGGGACCAGGCGGCTTATCCCGATCCCCAGGACCGGCGGCTGTCCAGCGACGACCCTTCGCGGGCCCGGGCCTTCAGCGATCCCCTGGCCGGCCAGCTCTATGCCACTTTGAACCTGCCGGTGTACAAGTATATCACCGTCTCTCCCAAGGTGGGTTTCTGGTATGCCCTGGGGGGCAAATCAACTTATCTCCTGGGTGGGGGCGGCCGCAACGGTTTCACCGGCCTGTCCTGGGACTCCCAACATAACCATATCTACGGCGGGGTCTCCGTGGCCTTTGCCTTCTGATTGCTGCTTACCTTTGCCACCCCGCACCAGGGAGGGTGCGGGAACCCCACCGTGGATCCGGCCGCTCGCCTCGATCCCAGGCCTCATCCCATATCTTATTCCCATGTAACTCCTTTCGGCAGGCCCCGGGCCTGCCTTTTTCCTGTCCGGAATGGAGCCGGAGGAGAGCCCCGCCCGGGCTCCCCCTTGACCTCGGGGGTGGGAGTCATTATATTGGCAATACCTTATACCAAATCATGTTCAGAACCGATCAGGAAAGGAAAGGGCCATGGCATATTCTCCCATCGTATTGGATCATTTCAAGAACCCGCGCAATGTGGGCGAACTCCCCGAGGCCGACGGCATCGGCGAAGTCGGCAATCCCGTCTGCGGGGATATGATGAACGTCTATATCAAGGTGAAAGACAACATCATCGAGGACGTCAAATTCAAGACCTTTGGCTGCGGCGCCGCCATCGCCGTCTCCAGCATGATTACGGAATTGGCCAAGGGCAAGACCCTGGAGGAAGCCTTAAAGATCACCAATGCCGATGTCGCCAACGCCCTGGGGGGCCTGCCCAAGAACAAACTGCACTGCTCCAATCTGGGGGCCGACGCCCTCCATGCCGCCATCAAGAATCATATGGATCGGGCCGCCGGCAAGGTCCTGGACACGGATCGAGAGCGGGTGGAACACCACGCCGAAAAGATCGACGCCTGCTATTGTCCCTACTGCGACATGGAAGTGAAGGGCGAGGCGCCCTTCTGCGTGTCCTGCGGCGCCGAACTGCCTCACGAACACTGATGTTCACCGCCCGCGGCTGAGAGGAGTGTACCCATGGAACTCATCTATCTGGATCACTATGCTGCCACCCCCCTCCACCCCCAGGTGCAGGAACTCATGATCGATACCGTCCGCACCGTCTTCGGGAACCCCTCCAGCGACCATCAGATCGGTCAGAAGGCGGCGGAAGCCCTGGAGACGGCCCGGGAACGGATGGCCCGGATGCTCAACGCCGCCCCGGAAGAGGTGGTCTTCACCTCCGGCGGCACGGAGTCGGTCAATGCCGCCATCAAGGGCGTGGCCTTCGCCCAGCGGGACAAGGGCCGCCACATCATCACCTCTAACATCGAACACAAGTCGGTGCTCAATTCCCTCCGGACTCTGCGCCTGCTGGACTACCACATCACCTCACTGGATGTGGACCAATACGGCCTGGTGGATCCCGCCGCCGTCGAGGAAGCCATCACCCCGGAGACGGTGCTCATCACCATCATGATGGCCAACAACGAGATCGGGACGGTGGAGCCCATTGCCGACCTCGCCCAAGTGGCCAGGAAACACAAGGTGCCCTTCCACACCGACGCGGTGGCGGCGGCAGGGATCATCCCGATAGACGTCAAGGCCCTGGGGGTGGATTACCTCAGCCTGGCGGCCAACCAGTTCTACGGACCCTCGGGGGTTGGCGCCCTCTATGTGCGCAAGGGCGCCAACCTCTGGCCGTTGTTGGAAGGGGGGGTGCAGGAAAACCGCAAGCGGGCCGGAACCGAAAACCTGGTGGGGATCGTCGGACTGGGGATGGCCGCAGACTTGGTCACCCGGGAGTTGCCGCAGCGCCTGGCCCATGTCCAGGGCCTACGGCACCAACTGCTCACCGGGATCAAAGACCGCATCCCGGAGATCAACCTCAACGGGCATCCCACTCAGTGCCTGCCGCACCTGATCTCGGTGTCGGTGAATTACGTCGAAGGGGAAAGCCTGATGCTCATGCTGGACGAAGAAGGCATCGTGGTGGCCACCCGCTCGGCCTGCGCCTCGGGGTCGCTGCGGGCCTCCCATGTACTGCTGAGCATCGGCCTGGACCACGCCACCGCCCAGGGCACCCTGCTCCTCACCCTGGGCCGGGACAACACCGCCGCGCAGATGGACCGGGTGCTGGAAGTCATGCCCCGGGTCGTCCAAACCCTGCGGGACATGTCGCCCATCTATAAGAAAAGCGCCTAAATAGAAAGGTGTGCCGGGGAAAGGAAGGGAGCCCGACTCCCTTACCCTTTCCCCGTAAGCCGCTTAACTCCCCGGAGGCGGGGTGACGATCCGGTCCAGATTGCCCTCCAGGTCGATGAGGATGAGTCTGCCGGAGGGCAGGCGGAAGGCCCGGATATCCCCGGAGCTCTCCCGATACCTCGCTGGCACTGTCACTTCCGGGAGATTGGCCGTGATCTTGTCCACTTCGTAGCTGCCGGTGCCCCACTCCCGGGTGCTGGTGCCCCCGCTCACCTGAAAGTGCACGCCTTCCCTCACCAGTTCCTCGGTCAATTCCTTTCTGTCCGAGTGCGTGACCAAGACTTCCATATCTGCCTCCCTGCCTCACACATAATTGTCCTGAAACTCCCACCACCTGCGTTCCCGATTGCACCAACGATAAGCATGGCTCGCCGGGCCGTCAAGCGCGACCGAGGCCGCTTCGGCAGCCGGAGAAGTCCTGCAGAAAGCCCGGCCGAATCCTAACAGTAATCTAACAAAGAACCAATCATTCCATAATCCCGGTATGAGATGCTTAAACTCCAGGTAAAGACTAGGCCATTATGGGCGCATCCTGACCAAGGCGGAGATATGAAAGATACCGTAGCGCTATCCCACGAGCAAATGATATCAACCATGGCTGGCATGCTGGGGGTTCCCCGGGAGTTGGTGGCTGATTGGCTGACGCAAGGCCGCATCACCTGGGCCGCGGACGATTCCCAAACCTTTTTCCGCTTACGTGACATCTATCGGCGGCAACGCCTGCGCCAGCCCCGCAAGCTGGCCTGAGCCCACCCCGGACACTTGCCTTCCCGACCCAGCCTTTCCTCTCCCGGATAACGGGTTTTATCCTCCCGGCTATTGACACCGGACCAGGCATGGAATATAAACAAGCCAATGGGGGGATGTAGCTCAGCTGGGAGAGCGCTAGCCTCGCATGCTAGAGGCCACGGGTTCGAATCCCGTCATCTCCACCAACCCCAAGACAGTTGCTGAGAGGTTGCCCACCGGACGGGGGCAACCTCTCTCTCTTTTTCGGCTGCGGTCATCCCTCCCGTCCGAAGCCCTGCCGCCGCCTCACCCGATCAGCCCTGCCGACCTAGCCGCAGGAACGCCACCACCGCACTTCCCCGGCAAGCCGAAAAAAAAATTTAAGAAAGGGGCCCGTTGTGCCGATAAACCATATGGCGGGGAATAGTATTGCTCAGGATTGCCCGGGGGCAGAGGTGCAGCGCGGGTTTGCTCCAAGGCGGCCGGCAACCGGCACCCCATCCGGGAGGGGAGAGTAACCATGCAAGCCTACAACACCCACGAGATCGCCAGGTGGCACCGGGAGCAGATCTTCGCCCACACCGTGAAGGTGGCTCGCCGTGTGACTCTCCGGGACAACGAAGCCGGATATTACCCTATGCATCTGCGTTCCGTGCACCCGGCGGTGAAGATGCCGTTTCCCTTGTTCCTCAAGGCCATCGCCCCTGAGGACCAGGAAGTCCGGTACATTCCATTTCTGTCCGGGGGAGAATCCCTGGCCGCCGACTGGCTAACACGGCTGCAGGCGCTGGGCATTGTGTATCTCTATGTCCAGAAAGACGACATGGCGGGCGGGCTGGACTTGTTCGAGAGCTATCTGGGGGAGGTGGAGGGCGACACCCGCATCGACCCTCGGCAGAAGGTCGCCATGTCTTACGACCATCTCCTCCTGAGCCTTGTCAGCGCCGCAAGCACATTGACCTTGAATGAACACCTGCCCCGGCTCTCCCGCCAGGTCGACACCATCCTGAAAAAGATCGAGATGGCCAACCTGCCCTTTCACCTTTTGTGGGAGGTCTTGCTGCGGGATTTCACCATCTATAAACATTCCGTCAACGTCTTCTTCATGACCGTCGCCTTCATGTCTGCGTTGCGCCATCGGCGGGCCGATTGCCAGGCCATGGGAATGGCAGCCTTGTTCCATGATGTGGGTCTGCTCAAGCTCCCCGGGGATCTGGCCCACAAGCCGGAACCCTTGACCGCGGTGGAACAGGCGGAATATCGCAAGCACCCCCAGATTGGTTACGATCTTCTCCGCCGATATAAAGTCTTTCCGGGATTGGCCCTCCGGCTGGTCCTGGAACACCACGAAAAAGCCGATGGCTCCGGCTACCCCCAGAATCTGGAGCTGCGCCGCCAAAACCCGTACTCCCGCATCCTGCAGATGGTGGACGCCTACGATATCATGACCAGCCACCGGCCGTCCCAGCCCGGAATCAAGCCCTTCGAGGCCTTAACGGCCATGAAAAACCAGCGGGGGCGCCAGGGTCTCATCTACGACCATGATCTGTTGAACAAGTTTATCCGCTTTATCGGCACGTGAGGTTCTCGCGCCTGACGCACCGGCGGTGTCGTCATGGGAGGGGTAAGGCTGGAAAGAGGCCGGGGATAACCATGATGACCGTCAGGGCAATCTTGCCGTCCAGGCGGGCAGTAAGGCGAATTATATTGCGAGGGTCCTCCAGGGGGCAGTAGGCTCCCTCCCCCCGAGGGGAAGTTCAGCGTTGCTCCCGGCGGGCCGAAAGGGTCAAGGCGCCATTTCGGCGGCGCCCAGGCGGTCTTTCAGCCCGGGCCGGGGCCGACGGTCTGGCTTAGTCGCCGCGGCGGCCGAAGAGCCGCAAGAGCATGAGAAACAGATTGATAAAGTCCAGATAGAGGGCCAGGGCGCCCATGACCGCGCCCTTCTGGGCCGTTTCCGCATCGGCGAAACCCGGCCAGCGCCATTTCCTTCAGCTTCTGCGTATCATAGGCCGTCAGACCCACAAACACGATGATCCCGGCGTAGGTGATCACCCAGTACATCGCCGGGCTGGCCAGGAAGATATTGACCACCGAGGCCAGAATAATGCCGATCAGGCCCATGAAGAGGAAACTGCCCCAACTGGCGAGGTCCCGTTTGGTGGCATAACCGTAAAAGCTCATGGCCCCGAAGGTGCCCGCGGTGACAAAAAAGGTTTGAGCGATGGAGGCCTGGGTGTAGACGATAAAGATTACCGACAGGGTCAGGCCGTTGAGGGCGGCATATACAAAGAACAACAGGGTTGCCGTTGCGGCCCTCAGACGTCCCAGGGCGGCGCTCAAGGTGAACACCAGGGCCAGTTCGCCGATAATCAGGCCGAAAAACAACCACGGGGTGCCCAGAATGAGTTGCAGGGCGGTGGGATTGGAGGCCACCCCCATGGCCACCACGGCCGTCAGGGCCAGCCCCAGCCCCATCCAGTTATAAACCCGGCGCAAAAAATCGGCCTGCAGGGCAGCAATCCGCTCCGGAGTTCTCACCGCCTGAAAGTTCATAGATTATTATCCTCCCTTGATACAGCCTTAAATGGGCTCTGGACCGGAGGGCCGGAAGCGTCCCGGCCCTCTCCTCTGAGCCCCTGTTCCCAATATGGCGTAGTGCGGGGACGCCGACATCAATCCATCTCCGGCGTTATAACCCCCTTATCGGTCATTTTTCCTTTTTCTTTACCGGCGGACACTCGATGGTGAGATCGCAGATGGTCTTTCCCCCGGGCTGAATCGGCGGACAATCAATTGTGACTTGGCATGGCGTCTTGGATGAGCCATCCCCCGTGGGGCACAGAAGCTGGCCCTGGATCGGTTTGGCCTCGCCGCCCGTGTCTTTTTTGTCCGGCGGTTGGGCTAGGATGGGGTCGGTGAGAGTCAGCACCAAGGCCAGGGTCCCCCCCATGATGGCAGAGACCGTCGCTATGCCGCCGCAACATCGTCTCATGCTGCTTTCTCCTTGTCTGTCAGCAAAGTATTTCCCCTAAGGTTGCATGACCTTGAGATTGGTAAAAGCCCAGGTGTTCGTGCCCTTGTCGGGGGAAGAGCCGCGAACCCCGATGAGGGTGCCGCCCTGGGGGGGCTGACCGTGGAATGACAGGATCTGTTGTCCGTTGATGAAGATGGTGCCCTGATTCCCCTTGGTAACCACACGGACCTGATTGATCGTCCCCTGCCCTTTCTTAACGGTATTGTTTTGCCGCCAGGCCACGGGAAGCAGGAAACGGCCGTTGATATAACGATTGACCGCAAACCAGCCGTCTCCGTTGACCAGCAGGGTATAATATTCGGAGTAATCTTTGGCCCAGAAGACCAAACCGGCCCCGAAACTGGGGTCATCGGATTTGACCAGGGAGACGGTGACGCTGGCGTCGATGTCATTGGGGAAGAACTGGGCTTGATTAAGGAGGGTGTAACCGGTCTTGGCCTCCGGGCTGACCACCAACTTGCCATCTTTGACCTCATAGATGGGGTTGGCTTCTCCCCAACCAGGATCCAGTTCGGTGAATTTGTCTTCGTAGAGGACCGTAGCTGCCCAGCCGCCCGACGCTGCCAGTACCAGCATGATTCCCACCAACAAGCCTCCCACCGTTTGTCTCTGCATGCGCGCTACCTCCACGAAAGATAAGTTATACATCAAGTAAGGTGAGGGGACCGGGCTGTCAAGGTCGGGCAGTGAGGGAGGGGGAATTTGACCATAATCTCCCCGGCGAAAAAGCCGGGCCGCTTTCGGTGGCGACTTTCACCTTGAAAGCGGAGTCAGGAGGCTTCCTGGGGGGCCTTCACGCGAATGCAATAAAGGGTTCCGAAGGCGCCGGGTTCCCCGACCCGGTGAGTCCGGCTACTGTATTTGCGCACCAAGGCTTCCTCGAAATCGATGTCCGGCGACATTTCCAAGGCCCGGTCCCAGTCACCGCCGCACGCTAGCACCAGGGCCTCCATGAGCACAGCCCCGCCATTGCGGGCGGTGGGATCAAAGCTAAAGGTGGCCCCGCACGGGCAAGAGCCGCCATCAAATTCATAATAGCCTTCAGCGCTTATGGGCTGGGGCGGCGTCAGGGCCCGTCCGCAAAAGGGGCAGCGCGGGGGAAAGATTTTCTTATCGAAGAGCTTAGGCATAATAAACCTCCTGGTTTAACCATACACCATGGCAGGAGTTTTATCCAGGGACAATTTCCCCCGGGCAACCTGATTTAAATTGACAGTATCGGCCTCCAGGTTTAAGTTTTCCAGGGAAACGGATAGATCTCTGATGCGGGGGAAAAGATCCCCACTAGCTGCACCCTTTCAGAATATCTTAAGCCGCCAAAAGTGTCGGGAGATTAAACCTGTGCTCATGGAGACCGTGCAGTGAGCCTTAGGGGAGGAGAAATTTTGGCCTTGCTGGCCGATACGCACGAGTACCAGGCCGGACTTCCCCCCCTTTTCGAGTTTCTCCAGCGTTGTGGCATCCGGCGCCTTGCCTGTCTGGGTGATTGCCCTCCGGAACCCTTTGCAGACTGGCTGGAGATGGGGCCTCAGCAAGAGCTCTACTGGGTCTATGACGTGCACGGCCCGGAGTTCCCGCTGGCCACCCGCAACGGGCTAGCCCTGGACCTGGATAATGGCCAGATCATTATGGCCCACACCCGGGCCACCGCCTTCATCCATTTCAAGCCCAGGATTTCCGGCTACCTGCATGGTGAACCCGGCCACCGCCCGCCGCTCATCATCTGCCATGGCCACACCCACACCCCCAGTCTCTCCCGCTACGGCCGCCGCTTAAACCGCATCATTTACACCAATCTGGCGGTGAGACCCTATTTATTTCAAAGGCAACATGCCTATATCGAGCTCCAACCCGATTCCATCTATCTGGTCGTCCCCGGGGCCTTCACCCTGGAGGAGGGCCGTTATCCCACCCTCAGCTTTGCCTTGCTGGACCTCGCCCGGCGTCGCCTGGAGATGATTTCCTTGTTGGACATCAGCGAACTGGAGGGTATAGAACTCTTTTCCGGTAAAGCTCTGCCAGAACCAGGCGGTCAGTAGGAAAGGCCAGGTCGGGGGGCAGGGCCGTGAAGGAAAAAAAGGCCACCCGGTCCAGATCGTCATCCGCCCGCAGTTCGCCGCCCACCACGGTGCCGGCGAACCACAGCCCCACCGTGAGGCGCCGCCGGTCGTGGAAGTTGGAGTGCACCGCCACGACTTCTCCCACCTGAACGATGAGGCCGGTTTCCTCGGCGAACTCCCGGGCTGCGGCCTGGCGGATCTCTTCTCCCCACTCCACATAGCCACAGGGGATGCACCAGGTCCCGGCATAGCGCCCGGAGGCCCGGCGCCCCAACAATATCTGGTCTTCCTGGATAACGACCACTGCCACCCCCACGGCAGGATTGTGGTAGAAGATTCGCTGGCAACCGGGACAGCGCGGCCGGATGCGTCCGGCGTGTCGGGTCTCGGCCAGGGGCTGGCCGCAACTCGGACAGAATCGGAAGTCGGCGGGGCTGCAGGTCATCATCTCCTCCCCAGGTTTGGCTGACGGTGACAATCATCTCATCTTACCATGACCGGAGGGGAAAGCAACCCAGGGATGTCCTCGCGGGTTTTGCCGTTAATTATAAAAGATAATCATTCTTAAATTTATTGGGGAGTACTTGCATTCGGGAATAAAGTGTAGATAATTTACGTCAAGAAGGGCGGTTAGAGCCCATTTGGCCTTCCCGCCCCACCCGGCCCCAGTACGTGCCGGTGCGGTTGCCAGACTCGGGGTTGGGCAGTTCTGGCATCAGGATATCACGGGAATATTCTCTTCTCCATAAGGAGGGAGCTGATGCGTTTAGGCACCTTGGTTTTGGGGTTTATACTCCTTTGGGGCCCTGGCGCCGCGCTCTGGGCGGCCAGCGGCAAGGCCATGGCCCTCCGGCAGGCCCACGGATTGACGGCATTCCAGCCCCCGGAAAAGTTCCTGGCCGGAAACTTCGTGGCGGACGAAATGAATCCCGCGTTCATTTTCGGTCCGGTGCAGAGGTTTGTCGGTTCTCGAACCTGCCCCACCGCCTGGCTCATCGAGGCGGGGGAGAAAAAGCGCCTGGCCGGGCAAAGCAATTCCGGCGCGCCGGTGGAGTATACCCTCTATCTGGAGGAGGACTGTCCGGACCGGGTAATCTACTACGTCTTTGTGGACCAGTGCTGCCTGCCCCCCCAGCAATGGGTTGAGTGGCGGCGGCAATTTCACAAAAGTAAGACGGACCAGCAATATGGCGCGGCCCAGACGAAATTGGAACAGGCCCTCAAGGCGGGATGCGCCGCCGGCGCCGAACTGCGTTTCATCCAGAAGGATGGGGAGCTCATGGCCAATTCGCCGGAGGATGTCCTGCGTGACGACCTGAAATATGCCCCCATCTATGACCTGAACCGCCAGCAGCACATCTCCCCGTAGTTCGGCCGTCAGAGAGGATGTATGGCCAGGCGTAAGACCCAGGTGGGCACCGCCCAGAAGCTGACCGGCTACGCCATTGTGGCCGTTTTGGGCCTGATTGCGGCGGGCTTACTTATCCAACAGTCCCGTTTCAACCCGGCGGTGAATCTGTCCTTGCGCGCCCCGCTCCCCTCGGGGCGACCTCAGGCCCCCACCGGCCCGGCCCTGGCCGCCACTGCGGCGTTCCTCCCCGAGGTTCCCGGATTTGCCCCCCTGGCCCCCATTGAGAGCTATGGTCCGGAAAACCTCTCCGACAAGATCGACGGCAAAGCCGAATTATATCTGTCGGCCGGCTTTCAAGAGATGTCCTGTCGCAGTTTCTCTCTGGCCGCCGTCGGGGCGCACGTGGAGGCCTTTGTCTACGATATGGGCTCCGCCCCCAACGCCTTTGCGGTGTTCAGCGGTCAACGGCGTCCCGGCTCCCCCCACCTGCCGCTGACCGCCAATGCCTATGCCACGGGCAATGCCCTGTTCTTCACCCATGGACAGTTTTACGTGGAGATCGTGGCCGACCGGGCCTCGGAGACGCTCCTCAGCTCCCTCGAGACCTATGCCAAGGCGCTCCTGGCCCAACTGCCCGATGCGGCTGAAGTCACCGCCCAGGCCGCGTCCTTTCCCGCCGACGGACTGGCTCGTGACACCGTGCGCCTAAGCGCCACCGATACCTTTGGTCTGGAGGGATTGAACAACGTGCTCACCGGGGAGTACACCCTGAAGAGCGGCAAGGCCACGGCGTTTCTGGCGGAGCGCCAAAGTGTGGAACAGGCCCAAGCCGAAGCCCGGCGTTACCTGGACTTTTTGGCCGCCAACGGCTACCAGCACGTTCAGGCTGCCGGCCCCCCCCAGGACGCCACCGTGCTCGCCCTGGACAACTCATTTGAAATCGTCCTGGTCCGGGGCCGTATTCTGGCCGGGGTTCACGACGCCACCTCATTGGCCGCCGCCTTGGAACTGGCAGCCAAATTACAGGCGAAACTCACCGGAAAGCCATGAACCGACCTACGGATGACGACCGCATCAGGCACGGCGAACTGACCCGCCGGGATTTTCTCAAACGGCTGGGGTACGCTTCGGCCCTGGCCGTGGCCGCGGGCGGCCTGGGGTGGGCCTTGTCTGACCCCCGAGGCCCTGCCCCCTCCCCGGGCCGGAAGGCGTTGACCGGGCTGGGGGATTACTCCCTCCGGGGGAGGTCCGCGGCGCTGCCGCACCTGGCCATCGTCCGGGGCAATGACCGGAAGTCCATGGTCGCCCGGGGGCTGCAGGCCCTGGGAGGGATGGAGTCCTTTATCGGCAAGGGCGATCGGGTGCTGCTCAAGGTCAACGCCGCCTTCGCCACCCCGGCCTCGCTGGGGGCCACCACCCACCCGGAGGTGCTCGCGACCGTGGCCGACCAGTGCTTCCAGGCTGGCGCCTCCCAGGTCTCGGTGACGGACAACCCCATCAACAACCCCGATAGCTGCTTCGGCATCAGCGGGCTGGCCGACGCCGCCCGGACCTCCGGGGCCCGGATCATTCCCCCCCGGGCGGATCTGTTCTCCCCCGTCAGCCTGTCCGGGGGCAAGCTCATCCGGGATTGGCCGGTCCTGACCGGGGTCTTTCCAGGAGTGACCAAGGTCATCGTGATCAGCCCGGTCAAGGACCACCAGCGCGCCGGGGCCTCCATGACCCTCAAGAATATCTATGGTTTTTTGGGGGGGCGGCGCAACGTCTTTCACCAGGACATCAACGGCATCATCACCGAACTGGCGCAGCTCCTCAAACCCACCTTGTGCGTCCTGGACGGCACGGTGAGCATGATGACCAACGGCCCCACCGGCGGGTCCCTGTCCGACCTGAAGGAGACCGGCACCCTGGTGGTCTCCACCGACCCCGTGGCCGCCGACGCCGTGGGCGTGGAACTGCTGGGGCGCACCCTGGCCGACGTGCCTTATATCCAGATGGCGGAACGCGCCGGGGCCGGCCAGGCCGATTATCGAAGCCTCAACCCGGTCCTCCTGGACACCGGACTTTGAGAAATAAGGGCCCCGGATGCGCATCGTCACCGTCCGCCGTATCAGCCAGAGCTTCTTTCTGGTAATTTTTTTCTGGTTCTGCATCACCGCCACCTTGGGGGCGAACTGGTGGCAGTTGCGTGGCTGGCCCATCAACTGGCTTTTGGAGTTGGACCCCCTCACCGCCCTGGCCACGGTGTTGGCCACCGGGACGCTCTATGCCTCCCTGGCCTGGGCCTTGGTCACTATCGGGCTGACCCTGTTTCTGGGTCGGTTCTTCTGCGGTTTTATCTGTCCCCTGGGGACCATCAATCAGGTCACCGGCTGGCTTGCCGGGCGGAGGTTGGACCCGGCCGGCCGGGTGGAGGCCAATCGCCATCGCTTGCTGCAGTCCTTCAAATACTATGTGTTGGCCTTCCTGCTGGCCTGCGCCCTCCTGGGATCGGTGCAGACCGGGGACATCGATCCGCTGCCCCTGTTGCACCGCAGCATCAATTTGGCCCTCCTGCCCCTGGTCGATCCCGGCGTACTCAGCGATGAGCCCCGCCTGTATGTCTCGGTCTGGCTCATCGGGGTGGTGCTCCTGGCGGTGGTGGGTCTGAATCTGGCCCTGCCCCGTTTTTTCTGCCGGTTCCTCTGCCCGCTGGGAGCGCTCTTCGGTCTGCTGAGCCGCGTCGCCCCCTGGCGCCTTGGCAAGATTGCGGACAAATGCGGCGAGTGCCGTATCTGTGAGGAGTACTGCGAAGGCGCCTGCCGGCCCTCCGGGACCATCATCGGCGGTGAGTGCGTCATGTGCCTGAACTGCCTGGACCGCTGCCCCGCCGGTCGGGTCACCTTTGCCGGCCGGGCCTCGGCCGCCGGCGAAGTCGGTCTGCCGGACCTGTCCCGGCGGGGCTTTGTCCTGGCCGGGACCGGGGTGCTGCTGGCCTCGATGTGGGGCGTGGGCGGGCTGACCGGACCCAACCGCAACCCCGGTCTCCTCCGTCCCCCCGGGGCTCTGGACGAGGAGCGCTTTCTGGCCCGCTGCATCCGCTGCGGCCAATGTATGCGCATCTGCCCCGGCAACATCATTCAGCCCGCCTTGTTGGAGGCCGGGGTGCAGGGCCTGTGGACCCCGGCCCTCAACTACCGCATCGGCCGCAGCGGCTGCCTGCCCAACTGCATCGCCTGCGGCCAGGTCTGCCCCACCGCGGCCATCCGCCCCTTGAGCCTGGAGGAGAAGCAGGGGCTGGGCGAGTTTGCCGCCACTGGGCCCATCCGTATAGGCACGGCCTTCGTGGACCGCAACCGCTGTCTCCCCTGGGCCCTGGGCCGGCCCTGTCTGGTCTGTCACGAATTGTGCCCCGTGAGCCCCAAGGCCATCTTTACCCGCACCGTTTTCGAGACCATCCGGGACGGCCAGGCGCTGCCGGCCAGACTTCAGGGAGAAGTGGTGATTTTGGAAGCAGTTCTTCCCTCTTGGGCCAATGTAGCCAGCGGCGATTACTACCTGCGCCCCTCCGGGGCCCCCGAGGCTGCCCTCCGCCGTCTCACCGGCCTGGCCGGAATCGGGCTGCTCCCGGAGCGGCCGCTGCCCGCCGCGGAACTCTCGGCTGCCGGGGGGCGGGTGGATATTATGGTGAGATTGCAACGTCCCTTTGTGGACCCGGCCAAGTGTATCGGCTGCGGCATGTGCGAGCATAGTTGCCCGGTTTCAGGCCAGCGCGCCATCCGCGTCTCTAGTGAAAACGAATCCCGAGAAGGTTCGGGGCGTTTGTTGATTTAGGGCGGCGCCCCAGGAGCCTCAGGAGGTAGCCAACATGAGCAATAAGACGGAGCGTGGAAGCCTTACCCGCCGGGAATTCATGCAGACCTTGGGACTCGCCGGCCTCGCGGCCGCCGGGGCCGGGGTGACCGGGGCCTGGGCCGCCCCGGAGGCGCCGGCCGGCGCCGCCCCGGTCATGCCTAAACGCCGGCTGGGTAAGACCGGGGTGGATGTATCCATCCTGAACCTGGGCGGCATGTTCGACACCATCAACAATCAATTACTCCTGAAGCAGGCCCTGAAATGGGGCGTCACCTTCTGGGATACGGCCGAGAGTTACGGCAACGGTCTGAGCGAAGAAGGGTTCGGCCGCTTCTTTCTTCGGAATCCCGAGGCCCGTAAAGAGGTCTTTCTGGTCACCAAGCTCGTCCCCAAGGGCGGTGACCTCACGGCCCGGTTGGATAAGTGCCTGAAGCGGCTTCAAACCGACCACGTCGATCTGTTCTACATTCACAGCATCACCGGCATCGACGACATGACTCCGGCTTTCAAGGCCTGGGCCCTGGAGATGAAAGGGGTCGGCAAGTTCAAGTATTTCGGGTTCAGCACCCACACTAACATGGAGGATTGTCTGTTGGGCGCGGCCAAACTCGACTGGATCGACGCCATCATGTTGACTTACAACTTCCGGGTCATGCAGACCCGCAAGATGCAGGACGCCATCAATGCCTGCGCCCAAGCCGGGATCGGCTTGGTGGCCATGAAGACCATGGGCGGCGGGCCGGGGGCGCCCAAGACGGAGAGCGAGGCCGAACTAAAGGTGGCGGCGCACTTCCTGGAAAAAGGCTTTTCGGACAAGCAGGCCAAGCTCAAGGTCGTCTGGGAGACCCCTCACATCGCCAGCATCTGTTCCCAGATGCCCAACCTGACCATCCTGTCGGCCAATGTGGCCGCAGCCCGGAACCTAACCAGGCTGGCCCGGGAGGAATTGGAGTCCTTGCGCCAATATGCCCTGGAGACTAAAGCCAACTATTGCGCCGGCTGCGGCGCCATCTGTCGGGAGGCCGTGGGCGGAGCCGTACCCGTCAATGAAGTCATGCGCTGCCTCATGTATCATCAGGACTACGGCGAGCCGGAGTTGGCCCGACACACCTTTGCGGCCCTGCCCCGGCAGGTGCGGCAGCAGTTGGACATGGTGGACTACTCCCGGGCCGAGCAGGCCTGCCCGCAGGGGTTGGCCATCTCCCGACTTATGCGCCAGGCTCAAGAGGTGCTCGTCTAAAAGGTTGCTTGGAGATGAAAGAATCGGGGTCCTGCCGGATCTCCCTCAGCATCGAGATTGGCTGCGAGGGACAAAGGGACCCATAAAATGGCCCCGGCCATTGACAGACAGCCTTGGGCCTGATACTTTAACAAAATATATGTCGGGACGTAGCGCAGACTGGTAGCGCACCTGAATGGGGTTCAGGGGGTCGGAGGTTCAAATCCTCTCGTCCCGACCAGATTTAGGCAATAAATAAGGCAGGTTGGAGAGGACATCTCGAACTTGCCTTTTTGCTTTTCCGGGCGAAGTGCTCAAAAAGTGCTCGTAATTTTTTTTCTGCCGAAAATTATAGGTATTCGCTTAAGTTATAAAGGTGATTAGTTTCTCTTAAAAACAATTACAAATAGCTCAGCTATTAGGAGGATTTTGAAAAAGTTCTCCATAAGGCTCTGAGCACATTCCCAAAATTATGAACTCTGATTATTTATCTTAAACTCCTTAACAGCCTCTTTCGACACCACCTAAGTAATTCTACTCGCCAAAGCCTTACCCCCTCCCGATGCTCTGGTCTCCGTGGTATTCCATGAGTGAGAGTCGGTCATTGCTTTAGCACCGGGGATACGGGCTGAAACGGCCCTACGGGTGTGTGAAAAAGAAAAACCCGGAGACTGGGACTCCTACCCCCCCCTATCATTATGCGGCGCACGGATATTTTTTGATTTTTCAACTTTATCCAATGGAGTATGAATCTTATTGCCAGCGAGGAGTTATTTCATTGCAACGTATAGAAGAATTTGCGCAAATCAAAAAGAAATTATATTGATATAGCATTGCGCAACAATCCGATAAGTAATAAGTTATTGTAATATTACGGTACGAATAATACGCTCGATTTCCTGCGACGATATGCCTCCCTCTGGCGATTCACGCGTAATGATTAATGTCCCGTTTTCACCTCCGCCTTCCTCATAAGGGATAATAAAGTTTTTCCTGTACCAAGTTAGTTTCTCCTTCCAACGGTTGAGATAACTTGGCACATGCAGCATGCCACAATGCTCCCAGTAGAAAGTTCTGCCGGATTCCATATCTTCAATGGTGAAGTCTGGATATTTCTGGACGTTCTCAATTATCAATGGTTGTTCATAAGCATATTCAACAGCGTTGTCAGAAAGTCGATCAGCAATAATGACTTCAGACTTAGACCGGACCATCTCCCCCCGGGAGGTTCGGTGAATCAGGTTTTTCTCAAAAAAACGTCCATCAATGGTGATCGGGGACGGTGCTTTGAAAAGATTTGTAAGTCTCCGGGCAGTCTCCGAGCGGTCATCCGATGAGTACTTCCGCAGATCGTTGCGTGAACCTTGGTGCAAGATAATTATCCGATTCTTTTGGCGTGTGAGAGCTGTATAAAGTAACTCTCTCGAGAGCAATCGACAAGGGTTAGGTAGCACCAGGATGACGGTTCCGAATTCACTGCCTTGCGATTTATGCACTGTAAGAGCATAAGCTAGCTCAAGGACCTGGTTTGCATCTTCGCTGAAATCTCTAGTGGTGAAGTCGTATTTGAAACCGGGTTGCGATGAGAATTCTACCTCCAGTTTCCAACGCAAGTCTGGCAATCCCTTTTTCCAAAAAAAGCCAATAGCCATACCGATCTCTCCGTTGGCGATGTAAGGATTGACCTTCTCTGGGTAAACTTTACGGTGCCGATTCCATCGCATCGTAGGGTCGGTATTGACCAGGTTAATGACCTTATCCCCGTAGACAATTTCTTCCGGCCCCATTGGTTTGGGATACTTGCGCCAACGTTCTTTGCGAGATGCGTCAATGAGTCCCTGCCGAAAGTGCTTGTGAATGAGGCGGTTGACGTCAGGGACTCCGTGGGGGCCGGTGCGGACGGGTGATAATATCTGCCAACTTTCAGACTGCTCTGCGGCGCCAAGATTGAAGAACCGCATTCCATTCCAGTCCTTGCCTCCCAGGGATTCGTCGAATTTCCGAATGTCCTCGGGACCGCTTAGTTGTAGCTCATCAACAAGCACGGTAATGAGTTGTTCCCGGAGGTCATCTGCCGAAATCCACTGCACGAAACGGACGTGCTTACTTTTCCCCGTGCGGACAACTTTTTCGAAAATGTCGTCCTCCCCAGGGGCTATAGGAGAACCACTAAACCATTCGGCTAGGTGTATATCCTCACGTTCCTCCCCTGCCTGTCGGCGACGTATGGTGAGTTCGGCGTATCCTGGTCCAACCCTGGGGAACCGCTCGGTGACACCTTCCGGTGCGAGATGGTTGACAATATCAACGAATGGACGGCCTGCTCCAATTGGCGGAAGCTGCCTTGGGTCACCGATCAGGATCAATCGATGTACGCCTTTGATGGCCTGGATTAAGGCTGCCAACATCTCTTCCGTCAACATGGACGCTTCATCGATTATAACCGTTCGCGCTCCAGCCTCCGCTGCTTTGTCGGAGAGCTGATAACGCCCGGTCAAAGCATCGTAACGATGGGGGATGAGGAATTGAGCAACGGTAAATCCCTTCAGCTTCAGGTCCTTGGCGGATTGCTCCATCCTAACTCGAGCCTTACCGGTTGGAGCGAGAAGGAGGATATCACCCTCCTCAATCTGTGGGTGAGAACATAATACCGACAACAGGGTAGTTTTCCCCGTTCCAGCAGGCCCGATAAGAACGCTGAAGCGAGACTCGGCAAGTTCCTTCAGGGCAGCGGTTTTCTCTTCGCGAGCCTTCTCCTCGAGTTCGTCGCAATTACCCACCCCATGGACATGGAGATGTTTGTCGAGGAACGCGCGCCAATTTGAGACTGTTGCAAAATCCATTGAAAATATTGTTTAAAGCAGGGCCATATTCTCCTCGGCAAACATGATAACATATGGTAATATCAGGGGAATAATTATCTCCCTGGGGGTCTCATGAGCAAGACC
>Ga0228536_1000956_pt1 | contig 37515 bp, 31 predicted proteins | sample SJ1Smetagenome_FD_168611 | JGI IMG/M metagenome (GOLD analysis project Ga0228536, IMG submission 168611) | Enriched culture of PCE-dechlorinating microbial communities from Ithaca, New York, USA - SJ1.S | ecosystem: Engineered > Modeled > Simulated communities (microbial... > Unclassified...
GAAGCAGGACGAGGAGGTTATGGTAGATGTCGGAAAAGAGCATCGACCAGCTTTGCGAGGAACTGCTGGCGAAACGGGAACGAGCGCAAAGCGGAGGCGGCGGTAAAGCCGTGGAGAAGCAGCATGCTTCGGGGAAGTTGACGGCGCGGGAGCGCATCGCGAAGCTTCTTGACGAGGGAAGCTTCGTGGAGATCGACGAATTCGTGGAGCATCGCTGCACGAACTTCGGCATGGAGACGAAAGTGTTCCCCGGGGACGGAGTCGTGACGGGTTACGGAACCATCGACGGCCGCATCGTGTACGTGTACAGCCAGGACTTCACCGTCATCGGCGGTTCCCTCGGCGAAGCGCACGCGAAGAAGATCTGCAAAGTGATGGATCTGGCCGTGAAGAACGGAGCCCCGGTGGTAGGGATCAACGACTCCGGTGGCGCCCGGATCCAGGAGGCCGTGGACGCCCTTTCGGGCTACGGCAACATCTTCTTCCGGAACGTCCTGTCGTCGGGAGTGGTGCCCCAGATCTCCATCATCGCCGGTCCGTGCGCCGGCGGGGCCGTGTACAGCCCCGCCCTGACGGACTTCACCTTCATGGTGGACAAAGTGGGCATCATGCACATCACCGGCCCTGCGGTCATCAAGGCCGTCACCGGCGAAGAAGTCACGAGCGAACAGATCGGAGGCGCCCTGACCCACAACAGTAAATCCGGCGTGGCCCAGTTCTACTGCGCCACCGAGGATGACTGCCTCCACCAGGTACGCCGTCTTCTGGGGTACCTTCCCTCGAACAACCTGGAGGACGCCCCCTGGGAAGAGACCGACGAAGACCCCTTCGGCGCCAACCCCGCCCTTCGGACCCTCGTTCCCACCAACCCCAACAAAGGCTACAACGTCATCGACGTCATCAGCGGCGTGGTGGATAAAGGGAGCTTCCTGGAAGTGCAGCCCCTGTGGGCGCGGAACATCGTCACCGGTTTTGCGCGGGTGGGAGGCATCTCCATCGGCATCATCGCCAACCAGGCCAACTACATGGCGGGTTGCCTCGACATCGACGCCTCGGACAAAGCCAGCAAATTCATTCGCTTCTGCGACGCCTTCAACATCCCCGTAGTCACCTTCGAGGACGTTCCCGGCTACCTGCCCGGGCGCGCCCAGGAAGAGGGCGGAATCATCCGCCACGGAGCGAAAATGCTCTACGCCTACAGCGAAGCCACCGTTCCCCTCGTGACCATCATCCTTCGGAAAGCCTACGGAGGCTCGTACCTCGGCATGTGCAGCAAAGACCTCGGAGCGGACGTTGTTCTCGCGTGGCCCCAGGCGGAGATCGCCGTGATGGGAGCCGAAGGCGCGGCGAACATTGTCTTCCGGAAAGAGATCGAGAGTGCCGCGGACCAGGTGGCCATGCGGAAGCAGAAGATCGACGAGTACAAAGAAGCCTTCGCGAACCCCTACGTGGCAGCGGCGCGGGGCTTTGTGGATCGCGTGATCCTTCCGGAGGAGACCCGTGGAGCGCTGTACCAGGCACTTCTGTTGACGGAGGGCAAGAAGGAGCAGCGTCCGAAGCGGAAACACGGGATCATGCCGCAATAGAGCACGGAAAAGAAGGGGGAGACGTACATGGAACTGGCATCCCATTTTGTCGGAGCGGGAGGCGCGGTGATCCTGGCGCTCATTGCCTTCAGCATCGTTTTTCTGGTGCTGGTCGGCTTGAGCTTGGTCATTCGGGGAAACAAACTTCTCGCCACAGCCCTGGACAACAAAAAAAGGAACAAGGCGGCAAAAGTGGAACCCGCGCCGTCGAAACCAGCTGCTCCGTCGGTCGTTTCCGTCGCGCCTGCTGCATCCGTGCAGGTTCAGGGCGAGGATGAGGACGAGCTCATTGCGGTCCTTACCGCTGCGGTGGTGGCGACGCTCGGCAGCGCCGTCACGGTGACGAACGTGCGTCCTGTTTTCGCCGTCTCCAGACAGACGGGGAGCGGAAGTGGCTGGAGGACTCTCGCCCGTACCTGCAATCTGGAGGGGCTTGAGTAGCGTTTCCGCGTGCCGTCCCTTCCGGCCATGTTCGGAAGAGACGGTTGCGACGAAAAAGACGACCAACTCTCGTGCGGGTCGGTTTTGCGCGTCTGTCGGAGAGGTGTTTCCTTTATCGGGCAGACCGGCATTCCGAGCGGATGAAGTATGGATACGAACTCCCAAGGAGGAAGGAAGAAGATGGCCCGAACGTTTCGAATCGCAGTGAACGGCAAGAGCTATGATGTGGAAGTTGAAGAGATCAAGGGAGGCGCATCGCCTGCCCCTGTAGCGGCGCCCGCGCCCGTGGCCGCCGCGGCCCCGGCTCCGAAGGCGGCGGCGCCGGTTCCCGCGGCGGCTCCGGCGGCTCCCGCCGGAGGCGACGTGGTGAGTTCCCCCATGCCCGGCAAGATCCTGAAAGTGGCGGTCTCTGTGGGAGCCTCCGTGAACCCCGGAGATCTGCTGGTCGTTCTGGAGGCCATGAAGATGGAGAACGAGATCCAGGCGTCAAGCGGAGGCACAGTGAAGGAAATACGCGTCAAGGAAGGTGATTCAGTCAACACCGGCGACGTCCTCGTCGTCGTGGGCTAGCAGAGTTCCTACCGTTCCCCGGGAACGAGGGAGGACGAATAATGCTTTATGTGGAAGCACTGCGTAGCATCGTAGAACAGTCCGGATTTCTGGGCCTCACGGGTGGTCATTTTGTCATGCTCACCGTGGCCCTGGTGCTCCTCTACCTGGCCATCGGCAAAGGCTTCGAGCCGCTTCTGCTCGTGCCCATCGCCTTCGGCTGCCTGCTCGTGAACCTTCCCCTGTCGGGCATCATGGACGAGGGAGGTTTTCTGCGTTACGTGTTCTACGGAGCGGAGCACGAGATCTACCCCGTGATCATCTTCATGGGCATCGGAGCCCTGACCGACTTCGGCCCCCTCATGGCGAACCCCATCACCTTCCTTTTGGGTGCGGCGGCGCAGCTCGGCGTGTTCGTCGCTCTTTTTCTCGCCATGGTCATGGGTTTCAGCGTGCGGGAAGCGGCGAGCATTGCCATCATCGGAGGCGCGGACGGCCCGACGAGCATCTACCTCACCATGAAGATGGCGCCCCAGATCCTCGGAGCCGTGGCCGTGGCGGCGTACAGCTACATGTCGCTCGTGCCGCTCATCCAGCCGCCGGTGATCCGCCTTCTGACCACCAAGGCCGACCGGGGCATTCGCATGGACCAGCTTCGCCCCGTGAGCAAGACGGAAAAAGTTCTCTTCCCGATCGTGTGCACCATGGCGGCCGGTCTGATCCTGCCCGCCTCCGTGCCGCTCGTAGGCGTGCTCATGTTCGGCAACCTCCTTCGGGAGTGCGGCGTGACGGAGCGTCTGAGCGGAGCGGCGCAGAACGAGATTCTGAACGCCACCACGATCTTCCTGGGCCTGTCCGTGGGAGCCACCATGGATGCCACGAGCTTTCTGAACATAGGGACCCTGAAGATCATACTTCTCGGTCTTGTGGCCTTCGTTTTCAGCACCGGAGGCGGTGTGCTCTTCGGTCAGCTCATGAAGACGCTGTCCGGGGGGAAGATCAACCCCATGATCGGTGCGGCGGGAGTGTCCGCGGTGCCCATGGCGGCCCGGGTGGTGCAGCGCATGTGCCAGCAGGAATTTCCGAGCAACTTTCTTTTGATGCACGCCATGGGTCCGAACGTGGCGGGCGTGATCGGGACCGCCGTGGCGGCGGGAGCCATGCTGACGCTTCTGACGCACTGACGGAGGGGTCTGCGGTTTCGCAGGAATCACGATGAAGGGGGCTTCCCGTGCGGGAGGCCCCCTTCGTCGTGCGATGAGGTTCTTGTCGCGGGGGTGCCTCGTGTCCGAATCCTCCGCCGCACTGTTGCAATCACAAAGCGTCCGGATCGGAAACCACGTTGCGTCCTCTCTGCAGGAATTTCGACATCGCCGCGGGAGACGGTGCACGTTCCGATGTTTTTCTGCGATCCCATTCCCGTGAGAGGGCTTTTCGTTTCTTGGCTTTTTGAAGAGAATGTTTGGAATTTGTTGTCGGCGGTTGAATCGAAGGAGCGGTTTGGCATTCCTCCGCTCGATGGTATGCTGTTCCGGGAAGGAGGGGGTGTGTCATGCGATCCGTAGCTGTCTCTGCCGTGACCGACCTCGTGGAAAAACTTCTGCTCGAGGCGAATTACGGGATTCCCCGGAATGTGGCCCTGGCTTTGGAGAGGGGCCGTGTCGAGGAAACGTCCACCCTTGGAAAGGCTGTACTGGAGGACATCCTCGAAAACCACCGCATCGCTGCGGAGGAGCGCGTGCCTGTGTGCCAGGACTGTGGCCTCGCGGTGCTTTTCTGTGACGTGGGTCAGGACGTGCATTTCGAGGGCGGCAGCTTCGAGGATGCCCTGCACGAGGGTGTCCGTCGGGCCTATACGGAAGGATTCCTCCGGAAATCTGTCGTGACCGACCCGCTGTTCCGGAGGAAAAACACCGGGGACAACACGCCGGCGGTGGTGCACCTGCGCCTTGTCCCGGGAGAGGAGGTTCATATCTCCGTGGCCCCCAAAGGAATGGGCAGCGAGAACATGAGCGCCCTGCTCATGATGAAGCCCGCCGACGGTGTCGAAGGTGTGGTGGAGTTCGTGGTGGAGACGGTGCGCAAAGCGGGACCGAACCCCTGTCCGCCCGTCGTGATCGGCGTCGGTATCGGAGGTAATTTCGAGACAGCTCCCCTCGCCGCGAAGAGAGCCTTGCTTCGGCCTCTGGGTATGCCCCATCCCGATGAGGAGTACGCGGTTCTCGAAAGACGTCTCCTTGTTGCCGTGAATGCCCTGGGCATCGGCCCCGGAGGATACGGAGGGCGCATCACCTGTCTCGGCGTCGCCGCGGAATGGCTGCCCACCCACATCGCAGGCCTCCCCGTGGCGGTGAACCTCTGTTGCCATGCCCTCCGCCACGCCGATGGCATTCTGTAAGGAGGCGAGGACCATGCATTCAAGCGAACCGCGCTCCATCGTAACGCCTTTGGACGAGGCGGCGCTTTCGTCTCTTCGGGCAGGAGATCTGGTCCTTTTGAGCGGCTCCGTCCATACGGCCCGCGATGCGGCGCATCGACGCATGGCGGAATGCCTCGAAAAGAGAATGGCGCTTCCCCTCTCCCTTGCCGGCCAGGTGATCTACTATGCCGGACCGGCTCCGGCAAAGCCCGGACACGTGATCGGCCCCATCGGTCCGACCACGAGCACGCGCATGGATCCTTATACCCCTCTTCTTCTGGCCCAGGGACTCAAGGGCATGATCGGCAAAGGACGAAGGTCCCCCGAGGTGATACGTGCCATTCGAGAGCATGGCGCCGTCTATCTCGGCGCCACCGGCGGCGCGGCGGCACTTCTTGCTCGATGCGTCCGATCCGTACGGACCGTGGCTTATGAAGACCTGGGGCCCGAGGCGATCCGGGAACTCCTTGTGGAAGACCTTCCTCTCGTGGTGGTGGTTGATTCCCGCGGGACCGATCTCTACGAGATCGGCCCCGCCGCCTTCGCCCGACGGGAAGGCGACTCCTGACTCTTTTCGGGCGTCGTATGTCCGGTGGCGAGGAGCGGTTCTTTTCCCGCCGCATCTTTCGCAGTCTGGGGAACAGAGGGAAGGGGCTTCGTCGTCCTCTGAAGATCCGGACGAAGATCATTCTCATGGGACTCGCGTTCTTCGGCGCGAGCCTCGCCGTGGTCGGTTTCGTGACGAGCCGGAAGATCGTGGCCCAGTTCGAGACCCGCCTCGGCGAAAACGCCATGAATGTGGCGCTCTCGGTTTCGGAGGTTCCCGATATTCAGCGCTCTCTGGGCCAACCTGGAGGCGAGCGGGTGATTCAGCCCATTGCAGAGCGGATCCGGCGGAAAACCGGTGCGGAGTACATCGTTCTCTTCGACATGCGAGGGGTCAGATACTCCCACCCCGTGGAGGAGCGCATCGGGAAAACCTTCGTGGGGGGCGACGAGGGGCTCGTCTTTCGCGGAGAAACCTATGTGTCCAAGGCGGTGGGAACGCTTGGGCCGTCCATGCGGGCCTTCGTTCCCGTCTATTTCGAGGGGAGCCAGGTGGGCGCCGTCGCCGTGGGCATTCTTCTGGCGGAAGTACGCAAACAGATGGGGGCGCTCAATCGTTTTCTCCAGGTTGCGCTGCTTCTCGGCCTTGGAGTGGGGTTTCTGGGTGCGACCGTCCTTGCCTGGGACATAAAGCGAGCCATGGGTGGTCTGGAGCCCCACGAAATCGCACGGGTCGTCCAGGAACTGGACAGTGTCATCGAAGCCGTCCCGGAGGGAATCGTCGCCGTCGATGCGGAAGGACGAATCCGACTCATGAACAGGAGGGCGGAGGATCTGCTTCGGGTCGAGGGCGATCCCATAGGGCGCAGTGTGGAGGAAGTGATCCCTTCCACGCGTCTTCCCGCAGTGCTTGCCTCGGGCGAGAGCGAACTGGATCAGGAGCAGAATCTTCTGGGATCGCGCATTCTCACGAACCGGATTCCCGTGAAGGTGAAGGGGCGCGTCGTTGGTGCCATCGCGAGCTTTCGGGACATGACCCAGGTTCTTTCCATGGCGGAGGAACTCACGGGGGTCAAGCGCTACGTGGAGGCTCTACGGGTGCAGAACCACGAATTTCTCAACAAGCTCCAGGCCATATCGGGTCTCGTCCAGCTCGGTGAATACGCGAGAGCGGTGGAGTTCATCTCCGGCATCGTCGAAACCCAGCGCTCCCTCATGTCCTTTATCGCCCGGCGCATCAAGAATCCTTCCTTGGGGGGGCTCCTGCTCGGAAAGTCCGGTCGCTGTAAAGAATTGAACATTGCCTTTGCTCTCGATCCGGACAGCTTCTGCGGCCCTGTGGAGGATCTCGACAGCCAGGCCCTCGTTCTGGTCGTGGGCAATCTCCTGGAAAATGCGATGGAGGCGGTTCAGCAGGAAGCTCCGGAACGAAGAGTCGTGGAAATTTCCCTTTTCGACGAATCCGGAGGAATTCTCGTGAGTGTTCGCGACACAGGAGGCGGTATCCCCTTCGAGCCGGCGGAACGTATTTTCGAGAAGGGGTTTTCCAGCAAAGGGCCTCAGAGGGGATATGGCCTCTTCAACGTGAAGAATATCGTGGACGCCTGCGGAGGTGATGTGAGCGTGCACGCCCGTCCCGGAGGCGGAACGGAGTTTCTCGTGCGCATTCCCCATGGGACGGGGGATGGAGATCCCCGAGGAGCGTGACGGATTTCCCGGCCCCTCTGCGGAAGGAGGAGAAGACGGTGCGGGACATTACAGTGTTCATTGTCGAGGACGATCCCATGGTTCTCGACATTCATCGACGTTTTCTTCTCTCCGTTCCGGGGTTCCGCGTGGTGGGAACCGCCGGAAACGGCGCTCGTGCGCTCGATTTTCTGTCCAGAACGGCGGTGGATCTGATCATCCTGGACATCTTCATGCCCGAGATGGACGGGCTCGAAGTCGTGGAGAGACTCCGTGCCGTCAGGAAAAGTGTGGACGTGATCATCATTTCCGCAGCGCACGAGGCGGGAGTCGTCAAGGACGTGGTCCGCTCGGGCGTGTTCGATTATCTCGTCAAACCCTTCACGTTCGAACGTTTCCGGGCCGCCCTCGATGCCTACCGGGACCTCATGCGCCGCGTTCAGAACGGCCAGGGCGAGTTCAGCCAGGAGGACATCGACGGCTTCTTCCTCATCCGGAACCGCAAGAACATCCGCGCCACCCTTCCCAAAGGGCTCAACGCGAACATGCTCGGCAGAATCGAGGAGTTGCTGCGGAATGCCGATGCTCCCCTTTCCGCCGACGAAGCCGCCACGGGAGCAGGCATTTCCAGGGTCACGGCCCGACGCTATCTGGAGCATCTCGTCGCCACCGGAAAGGCCGAGATGGAGCGCTGTTACGGAGAGGTGGGACGTCCTTTGAACAAATACCGCCTTCTTCCCTGACGGCGGTGGCAATGCGTTCCACCGTGGAGTACCTGCATTACCAAGTTTTTTTCCGAAAGGCGCCGTTCCCTTTTGTTTGGTTTCGTTCATAGAGAATCTTCCGAAAAAACGATCCACTCCAAGGGATTTCTCTTCCTCTCCCTTCGCATTCCGTGAACAAAAATATTCTTTCGGTCGGGAAAAAAACGAAACTCTTGTTCAAAAAAGGTGAATGGAGCACACTCGCGGTGTTCCTCCATGATTGCATTGTCTCCATGGGGAGACAGCGGAAGAGGAGGAGCGAGCAGGAGGGGCCTCCGGTTTTTTCGAAAACGGAGGAAAACAAAGGAGGGTGTGTGGCATGCGAAAAGGAACCGTGTGGGCATCATTGATTCTGGCGTTCGTCTTTGTCGTCACAGGAACGGCCTTTGCCGATCCGGAGTTCGTGTTCAAGCTGGGGCACATTGCGGATCCCGAGAATCCCTATGCGCAGGGAGCGCAGAAATTTGCGGATCTTGTGAAGGAGAAGACCGGGGGCAAGGTGGAGATCCAGGTGTTTCCGAGCAGCCAGCTCGGTAATCAGCGCGATCTCATCGAGGGAACACAGTTCGGCACCATTGATTTCACCCTCACCAGTACGGCCGTGTTGGGAAATTTCCTTCCCGAAGTGGCGGTCTTCGATCTTCCCTTTATCTTCCGGGATGTGCAACATGCCTACAAAGCTCTGGACTCGGTGGGCATGGAGATCGGTGCGAAACTCGAGGGCAAGGGGATGAAAGTCCTCGCCTACATGGAGAACGGCGTGCGACACATGACGAACAGCAAACATCCCATTCGGGTGCCTGAGGACATGAAGGGACTCAAGATCCGTGTCATGGAGCAACCGATCTACATCGAGATGATGAAAGCTCTCGGTGCGAATCCCACGCCTATGGCGTTCGGGGAGTTGTTCACCGCGCTGCAGCAGGGCGTCGTGGACGGCCAGGAAAATCCTGCGGCGCACATCTACACCGCCCGGTTCTTCGAGGTGCAGAAATATATCTCCCTCACGGGGCACACCTATTCGGCGGAACCTGTCCTGGTGAGTCTCAAGGCTTGGAAGAAACTCTCCCAGGAGTTGCAGGAGAAGGTTCTCGAGGCCGCCGTGGAAGCTCGGGACTGGCAGCGCAACCTCTGCCGGGAGCTGGAGGACGGCTATTGGCAGAAGATCCGGGAAAGCGGAAAGAGCGAGATCAACGACGACGTGGACAAGAAAGCCTTCGCCGAGGCGACGCGGGGTGTCTGGGCGAAGTTCGAGGACAAAGTGGGCAAGGAGAACATTGAAAAGACCGTGAACGTCCAGTAGACGGCTGGTCGGCATTCATCTTTTCGGTGGTGTGGTGCGCCGGAAAGACATTGTCCGGGTCGGAGAGGAGTGACGTTTTTCGTCCCTCCTCTCCGCGGAATCGGGGGGATCTGCTTGAAAAAAGTGCTCGATATGGCCGATCTGGTCCTTCAGAGAATCATCATCGTCACCATGGGTTTCATGCTCTTCTTCACTTTCGCCCAGGTGGTGGCCCGCTATGCCCTGCACAGTTCCCTCACCTATTCGGAGGAGCTGTCCCGGTACCTCTTCGTCTGGACGGTCTTCCTGGGGCTTCCCGTGGTTGCCCGTCGGGGAGGGCACATGGCGGTGCTCGCCGTAAGCAGCAGGCTTCGCGGAGGTGCGGCGAAGGTCTGCACAAGTCTTGCCTACGCGATCAGCATCGTTTTCATGACCATCATGATCGTCCAGGGGGCGGGCATGGTGCTGCGCACCTTCGAACAGCTCTCTCCCGCCATGGAGATTCCCATGGCCTACGTCTATCTGGCCATTCCGGCGGGGTGTTTTTTCATGCTCTGCCAGCTCCTGGTGGATCTGTACGCCTTTCTCACGAAGGGAGGGAACACGGCATGATCCTCTGGGTCGTCTTCGGCGGTTTCCTCCTCGTGCTGGCCACGGGGGCCCCCATCGGCATCGCTCTCGGTGCCTCCGCGGCAGTGGCGCTCTACGCGATCATGGATATTCCTCTCATTGTCGTGGCGCAGCGTATGTTTACCTCCGTGGATTCATTTTCCTTCATCGCCGTGCCGTTCTTCATGCTCGCCGGGGCGTTCATGTCCCACGGAGGAGTAACGCGACGGCTGCTCAGTTTTGCCCATTCCCTCGTGGGAGCGCTCGCGGGAGGACTTGCCCTCGTGGTGGGTGTGGCGGGTATGTTTTTCGCCGCGATCTCGGGGTCGTCCGCGGCGACCACGGCCGCCATCGGCACGGCCATGATCGACGAGATGGAGAAGCGGGGATATCACAAGGACTTCGCTGCAGCGGTGGTGGCTGCGGGAGGCACCGTGGGCATCGTCATTCCTCCGAGCATCACCATGGTTGTCTACGGTGCCATCGCATCCGTCTCCATCGGGGACATGTTTCTCGGAGGATTTCTTCCCGGAGCATTCATGGGCGTCTCCATGTGTCTGGTGAGCTATTTCATCGCGAAAAAGCGAGGGTACGAGGGGGTCGGCTCCCTCTCCTTCAGCAACATCGTCCGCTCCTTCCGGGAGTGTTTCTGGGCGCTGCTCATGCCGGTGATCATCATCGGCGGTATCTATGGCGGCATCTTCACCCCCACGGAGGCGGCGGCGGTGGCGGCGGTGTACGGCCTCTTCATCGGCCTCTTCGTCTACCGGGAACTGCGGATCTCCGATCTTCCCAAGGTCTTGCTCGATGCAGCGGTGAGTACCACCATGATCATGTTCGTCGTGGGCGGTGCCAACCTCTTCGGCTGGATTCTCACCAACGCCCAGGTGCCGCACAGGCTCGGGCTGTACTTCACCACGCTCACTTCAAATCCCCTTGTCTTTCTTATGCTGGTGAACGTGCTGCTTCTCTTCGTGGGAACCCTGATCAACGCCTCCGCGGCGGTGGTGATTCTCACGCCCATTCTGCTTCCCGTGGCGCTGTCCATGGGCATCGATCCGCTCTTCTTCGGAGTCATGACGGTGGTGAACCTCGCCATCGGCTGCATCACTCCTCCGGTCGGACTGGACCTCTTCGTGGTCTCGGCAATCACCAAGATTCCCATAGAGAAAGTCACGCGGGAAGTGATGCCCTACCTGGGAGTTCTCCTTCTGGATCTTCTGCTCATCACCTACTTCCAGGATATAATTCTGGTCATCCCCAGAACGTTCGGCGGGTAATCGGGCGCTGGACGATGCCGGGAGAAAACGTTTTCCCGGAGGTGTCGTCTTGGAAGATCGGCACGGTGGCGGTGAGGTGACGTTGCATTTTCCCGGAGGGTGGTGGAAGGTGGAGGAGGCGCGTGTGACGGTTTCAGGTCCTCTTTGCCTGAGAGACATTCTTGCACAGGTGGGAGTCTCCGCTTCTCTTCCGGGGATCGCGTTGCGCGGGGGATGTCTGATTGGTTCGGACGATCCGGTGTTTCCCTTTGATGTCGTGACGCTTCTTCCACCCCTCGGAGGTGGATGAGTTCTCCCCGCAGAAAGCGTTTTTTCAGAAACCACTGTTCCGGTAATCTTGAGTGGCGGGAGCCGCAGCTTGCGGGTACAATCTCGGAAACGAAAGGTCTCCCGCCTCTCCGCCGAGGGGCGGCGCGGGGAGCCGGAACGGAAGGGAGAGACGGAAACATGGACATGAGCTGGCTCTTCTGGTTTTTTCTCCTCGGGAGTTTCCTCACGCCCCTGTTCCAGCAGAAGCTTCTGGAGGGACAACGTCGTTCCGTCATCGTCCGCATGGAAAGCAAACGGAAGAGCAGGGTGGTCACCCTCATTCATCGCCAGGAGACGGTCTCTTTTCTGGGAATCCCCGTGTCGCGCTATATCGACATCGACGACTCGGAGGAGATTCTTCGTGCCATTCGTCTCACGCCGCCGGACATGCCCCTCGACTTGATCGTCCATTCCCCGGGCGGGCTCGTCCTCGCGGCGGAACAGATTGCCTGCGCCCTCATCCGCCACAAGGCTCCCGTGTCCGTCTTCGTGCCCCATTACGCCATGTCCGGCGGCACACTGGTGGCGCTCGCGGCGGATCACATCGTGATGGATCCCAATGCCGTGCTTGGCCCGGTGGATCCGCAGTTGGGGCAGATGCCCGCGGCGTCTCTGCTGAAGGTGCTCGAACAGAAGGACCGCAACGACATCGACGATCAGACTCTGGTGCTGGCCGATGTGGCCCGGAAGGCGCTTCGTCAGGTTCGGGAACTGGTGGTGACCATCACCACCGCCAATGGCATGCCCAGGGAGCGGGCGGAAGCGTTGGCGGATCTCCTGAGCCAGGGCACGTGGACCCACGATTACCCCATTTCGGCGGAGGAGGCCCGGGAACTGGGATTTCCCGTGGAGACGGACATGCCAGAGGAGGTCTACGCCCTCATGATGCTCTATCCGCAGCACGGGCGCGGGCGCCCTTCGGTGAACTACATTCCTCTTCCCTACGAAATGCCCAAGAGAGGCAAGGGCGCTCTCGGAGGATTCCTTTCCGCGTGGAGGGGAGGAGGGGACGAGGCGTGATCCCCCTTGGCGACGATGTCCCGGGAGAACGCTTTCCCTTTGTCACCTATCTGCTCATCGGGGCGAATATCCTCGTTTTTCTTTACGAAGCGGTGCTGCCCCGTCAGGAACTGCTGGCGTTGACGAACACCTTCGGTATGGTTCCCGTCCGTCTCGCCCTGTGGCGGGAGAACCCCATGGAACTGCTCACGCTCTTCACGTCCATGTACCTCCACGGAGGATGGTTGCATCTCCTGGGCAACATGCTCTACCTCTGGATCTTCGGCAACAACGTGGAGGACCGGACGGGTCACGGAGGGTTTTTCCTCTTCTACACGCTTTGTGGTGTCGCGGCGGCACTCGTGGAGGCGCTGATCGGCCCGGGACAGACCGTTCCCATGATCGGCGCCAGCGGTGCCGTGGCGGGAGTCCTCGGAGCTTATGTTCTCCTCTTTCCGAGAGCCAGGGTGTTCGTTCTCGTGCCGTTGTTCTTCTTTTTTTTCACCATGCGCGTTCCCGCGGTGCTCATGCTCGGATTCTGGTTTGTTCTTCAGCTCATCGGCGGCACGGCCGGGCTTGGTGTTCCCATGCAGTCGGGAGGCGTCGCCTACTGGGCGCACGTGGGAGGATTTCTCGCGGGGATGCTGCTGCTGCCGCTCTTTCTCCGCGACAGGAGCAAACCTCTGCGCTATGTCTACGAGTGCAGGGGAAGGGAGTGCGGGCGTTTTCCCTGGAGGACCCGCTGAGGCGGGAGAATACGGGGCACTTTCCCGCCCGAGTATCGTCGGTTTACGGGAGGATTCGGAAGAACATCCGCAAAGGAGGTCGGAACGATGGAACCCATCCGGAACATCGGCATTCTCACGGCCGGAGGCGATTGTGGCGGACTCAACGCGGTGGTGCGGGCCGCGGCGAAGATCGCGGTGGCCCGGAACATTGGTGCCTACATCATTCCCAGCGGCTATGCGGGACTCTACAACCTCGTGGACTATGACGAACTGGTCCGCCTGGACGACGAGCGCATCGACCATGTGCACTCGTCCTTCGCGGGATCCGAAGCGGGGCATTCCCGGGTGAAGATCTCGAAAATCAAGAATCCGGACAAATACCGGCGTATTCTCGAAGGATTGAGAAAATTCGATATCGGCGGGCTCGTCATCTCCGGCGGCGACGACACGGGAAGCGTCATGGTGGACCTCACGGAAAACGGCATCCCCTGTGTGCACGCACCGAAGACCATGGACCTGGACCTCCATACCTATTCCGTCGGAGGCGATTCGGCCATCAACAAGATCGCTCACTTCGTGAACGAGATCCAGACCACCGGCAAGACGCACAACCGCATCATGGTGGTGGAGGTCTTCGGACGCTATACGGGGCACACGGCCTTTCGCGGAGGCGTGGCCTCCGACGCGGACTGCATTCTCATTCCGGAGATTCCCGTCGACTTCGACGTGGTCTACGACCACATGAAGCGGCACTACACGCGGCGCATTCTCCGGAGCGACCTGCGCTCCGGGACCTACACCATCGTCGTCGCCGAGGGTGTCCGGGACGACAGCGGTAACCTCTTCGCCGACGACTCGGCATCCCTGGATTCCTTCGGCCACGTCAAGCTCGCGGGAGCCGGGCGCTACGTCCGGCAGTGTCTCGAAGAACGGCTGCGCCGGGACGAGGAGATCGAGCGGTTTCTGAAACGGGTCGGCATGTACGTTCCGGACGTCTTCACCAGCCCGGAGGTCCGGGAGGTCGTGCCGGGGCATCTCGTCCGCTCCGGTTCCACCTTCGCCTACGACGTGAACTTCGGCAAGGAGGCCGGTGCCGCAGCGGTCCTCCTTCTTCTGCAGGGGCTCTCGGGAGTGACGGTGCTCTCGGTCAACGGCGGCGAAATCCGCTACATTTCCACGAAAGAGGCGATTCGCCGCCGCGAGGTGGATCTCCGCATCGTCTCTTTCTACGAGCAGATGGACATCTGTTTCGGAAGGGTTCCTGTTCCCTGCGCCCCTCTTTTCGCGGAGGGACCGGGTGTGCAGGATCGCGTGTACTGATACGGAGACAGTGCTTCCGAGTCTCTCATTTCGATGTCGAGGAGTTGAAGGACGTGGAGAAGAAAATGGACGTGTTTGAAAAGGCGTTGGCGCTGCACAGAGAGCATCGGGGCAAGATCGACGTGAATCCCCGCATTCCCGTGGACGGCATGGAAAAACTCTCTTTGGTCTACACGCCGGGTGTTGCCGAGCCTTGCCGGGAAATCGTGCGCAATCCCGATGCCATCTACGAGGTGACCTCGAAAAACAACATGGTTGCGGTGGTCACCGACGGCACCGCCGTGCTCGGGCTCGGCGACATCGGCCCCAACGCGGGGCTTCCCGTCATGGAGGGGAAGTGCTGCCTTTTCAAACGCTTCGCAGGCATCGATGCGTTTCCCATCTGCATCGATTCCAAGGATCCCGACGTGATCATCGAGACCACGGCGCTCATCTCCTCCAGTTTCGGAGGCATCAACCTGGAGGACATTTCCGCCCCCCGCTGTTTCGAGATCGAGACACGACTTCAGGAGCGCCTGGACATTCCCGTGTTTCACGACGACCAGCACGGGACCGCCGTCATCGCCCTCGCGGGGCTCTGGAACGCGCTCAAGATCGTGGGCAAGACAATGGGCGAGTGCCGCATGGTTCTGTCGGGGGCCGGGGCTGCCGGGGTGGCCATCGCCAAGTTTCTTCTCTCCGCGGGAGCCAAGAATCTCATTCTCTGCGACCGCGTCGGAGCCCTCTATCCGGGGCGTCCCCAGGGAATGAACTCCGCGAAGGAGGCCCTTGCGGCCATCACGAATCCGGAGAAGGTAGAGGGAAGTCTTGCGGACGCTCTCAAGGGTTCGGATGTTTTTCTCGGTATCTCCGGTCCAGGGCTCGTGACGGGAGAGATGGTGCGTACCATGAACAGAAACGCCATTCTCTTCGCCATGGCGAATCCCGTGCCGGAGATCTACCCCGACGAAGCGAAGGCTGCCGGGGCGGCGGTGGTGGCCACCGGTCGGAGCGATTATCCGAACCAGATCAACAATTGCCTCGGATTCCCCGGAATTTTCAGAGGGGCGTTGGACGTGCGGGCAAGGGTTGTGAACGAGGCGATGAAGCTTGCCGCCTCGGAGGCCCTTGCTTCTCTCGTGAGCGAGGAAGAACTGCGGCCCGAGTACATCATTCCCGACGCCTTCGACCCCAGGGTGGTTTCGGAAATGGCTGCCCGTGTGGGAGAGGCGGCGCGAAAGACTGGTGTGGCTCGGCTCTGATTCGCCGTCGAGTGTTCCCGAGTGAAAGGAGCGATGCCTCATGCCCGCAGTGGAGCACGAACGAACGAGTGCGATCCGGCTGTTCCTCTCCCTTCCTTCCTGTCGGATCGAGCGAGAGGATGTCTCCCCGAGGGAGGTTCGGACCTGGGGCGGCATGAAGGGGCTGGCGCTTCCCGTCCTGTTGGAACGCGTTTCCTCCGGGACGGATCCACTGGGGCCGGAGAATCCTCTCATCTTTGCCGCGGGTCTGCTGAACGGGTTGGCCTTTTCCGGGGTTTGCCGTTACGGTGTCTATGCCCGGAGCCCTCTTACGGGCGCGTACGGAGAGAGCGAGGCCGGAGGATCGTTCGGTCCCGCTCTCCGCACGCAGGGTGTGGATGCTCTGGTCGTGGAAGGAGCCTCGGAGCGTTCCGTCTACCTGTGGGTGGAAAACGGAACCGTTGTGGTGTGTGACGCGGAAGATCTCTGGGGGTTGGGAACGAAGGCGGCTTTGGAAAAACTGCAGGAGCGGCACGGGAAAATCACTGCGGCGCTCATCGGCCCCGCAGGAGAACGACGCGTCCGTTACGCCTGCATCGTGAACGACCTTCGGCACGCGAACGGGCGGTGCGGTCTGGGTGCGGTCATGGGATCCAAACGGATCAAGGCCGTGGTCTGTCCCGCGCCGAAACCGGAAACTCCCGCAGACAGAGAAATGCTCAGAAAATGCCATGATCTGTTCAAGGACTGGCAGGAAAATCCTCTCGCTTCCGGGCTCCGGGAGTTTGGCACGCCCGGCGGCGTGGTCGGGCTAAATACGCTGGGCATTCTTCCCACCCGGAACTTTCGCAGCGGAACCTTCGAGGCTGCGACGGAAATAGGAGGGCAGGTCTACAATGAACGGTTTCTTCAGGATCGAGGGTCCTGTTTTGCCTGCAGCATTCGCTGCAAACGCGTCACAGGGGGAGGGCGTTACGGCGCGGATCCCACCTTCGGCGGACCCGAGTACGAAACCGTGGCTTCCTTCGGATCGCTCTGCGGCATCGAAAAACTCGATGCGGTGGTAAAAGCCCACGAACGGTGCAACGACCTCGGACTCGATACCATCTCTGCAGGAATGACCATCGCCTGGCTCATGGAGTGCGTGGAAGAGGGTGTTCTTTCCCCCTCCGAGGCGGGAGTTTGTGGATTCGGCGACGAGGAGGGCATGCTTCGTCTCCTCTCCCGCATTGCTGCCCGGGAGGGGATCGGAGATCTCCTCGCCGAGGGGTCGAAACGGGCGTCGGAACGTCTTGGAGGAGAAAGCGGTTCCTTTGTCCTCACCGTGAAGGGGCAGGAACTGCCCATGCACGATCCGAGAGGGAAGGTCGGGGTCGCCCTGGGGTATGCCTGTGCCGCAGGCGGCGCCGACCACATGCAGTTCGCCCACGACACGCTCTTCGTCAATCCCGAGGGATTCCCCCTCAAATCCGTAGCCTGCCTGGGCGTGCTCGATCCCATGGACCCCTTGGCCTTCGATCCGGCGAAGATCGTCGCCGACGCGTATCTATGGTCTTTCTGGAGTGTGCTGAATCACCTGGGCGGATGCTTCTTCGTCTTCGCTCCGAGAAGTCATTTTCCCATCCCGGCGCTTCCCTACCTCGTGAGAGCGGGAACGGGGTGGGACACGTCCCTTTGGGAACTGCTCAAGATAGGAGAACGGGGCATTACGGCAACGCGCCTTCTCAACCTGAGACTCGGTTTCTCCGACGAGGATGACATGCTCCCTCCCCGTCTCTTCGACCCTTTGCCCGAGGGAGCGCTTGCGGGAAAGACGATTTCGAGGGAGGCGTTTCTGCAGGCGCGTACCCTGCTGTACGGCATCATGGGATGGGACGAAAGGGGAGTTCCTCTACCCGGGAAAGTGGAGGAACTGGGGCTTTCCCGCTGGACTCTCGGGCACGAAAAGCCCGAGAAAATGCGGACGTCCTGAAGCGGCGAAGCGTCGACGTGGGACTTGGCTCGGGCAAGAGAACCCGGATTTTCCGGGAAGATTTTTCCGTAGCCGACAAGGCGGGAATACGCCATTTTTCGGGGTTGAGGGAATCCTTTCAGTGGTACGATGCACGAATCTCCGGGTGAGAGAACCATGGAGAGGCCGGAGGCGGAGCATGTGTCCGGAAGGAAATGGAGGAACAATCATGAACGGTGGTACAAAACGGAACGTGGGACTTGCGGTTTTTCTTCTTGCGGCGGTATTTCTCGGAGCATTGCCTTCGTTTGCCTACACACCGCTTTTCCGGACGAGCCCGGATGTGGCGTACATGAAGCTCTGGAATCTCCCGGAGAACGCCGGCGCGAGAAAAGACGCGCTTAGGGTCTATTTCCGGACGGTGGACAAGGACATGAGCGAGAAGCGTGCGGCAAACTACGCCGAGTACGTGGAGGCGGCGGCACAGCAGTTTCAGGTGGACCCCTTCCTCATCGCCTCCCTGATGATCGCCCAGTCCAATCTCGTCTGGACCGCGAAAACCCGAAGCGAATACGGGCTCATGATGATCAACTGGGACGACAACCGCAAATGGATCTACCGGGAATATCCCAACGTGAAGAACCTTCGCATTCTCTTCAAGCCCGTCATCAACATTCGCGTGGGCACGCACATCCTGAAGGATAATCTCGCCAAGAGCACCCACGATTACGACGAGACAGTGGAGCGGTATTACAGCAAGCACAGTCTCACCTTCAGAGAAGAGGTCTTCAAGAACTACACGAATCTTGTGACTCTCTACAAGGAAAGACTCGCGGCGAAAAAATAGCGGCGTGGGTTGTCTTCCCAAAGAGAAAGGATCCACAGGGACGACGGGAGCTCTTCCTGTCGTCCCTGTTGTTTTCGCGTCGGATGTGTGACAAGCACGCGGGGGTATCCTCCGCTCGAAGGTGGACAGGTCGTGCCCTGCAAGAGTTCCCGAGAAAGCGAAGTAGCAGGGCCAAGATGGGATGCCTTCTCCGGGATCGAGTTGCCTTGCCGTATCTTCCGTGATGTGTTGAGTGCTGTACTTGCACCCTTAAATTTCGTCAAGTAAAATGAGAACACGGCAATTTTGAGCATTGAAGACAGGGGATCCCCAGGTCGATCCGTTGCCGGAGGGGGGAGCGGAATGCGCAGGGTCGTTCCGATATGGTCCGTGTTCGCCGCTCTCCTCGTGTCGTTGTTCTTTTCCGCCGTTCTTTTCGCCGCTTCCGAGGAGGAGATCCTCGTTGGCGGAGACCATGATTTTCCCCCTTATGAATTCCTCGACGAAAAGGAACATCCTGCGGGGTTCAACGTTGACCTGTTGCATGCTCTGGCGGAAGCGATGGGATTGCGCGTTCGCATCGTTCTCGGCCCTTGGAGTGATGTCCGTACTGCCCTGGAGGAAGGCCGGATCCACATGCTGATGGGCATGTTCCGCACGGAGGCACGCCGTCGTCTTGTGGAGTTCTCACCGCCTCACACGCTCGTTTCTCACAGCATTTTCGTAAGGCAAAGCACGCCGGTTTCCTCTTTGGACGACCTTCGCGGAAAATCGGTTCTTGTCCAGAGAGGCGATGTCATGCACGACTTCGCTGCCGAGTACGGCCTTTTCGGCCAGATCGTTCCCGTGGAGACCCCGGCGGAGGCGCTGTGCCTCCTTGCAAGTGGAGTGCGCGATGCGGCGTTGCTCGGTACCTATCAAGGTCACTACCTTCTCAGACGGCACCGCATCGACAACGTCACGTCCGTGGGAGAGCCGCTTGTGCCTCTGGAGTACTGCTTTGCCGTGCGAAAGAACGACGCGAGGCTTTTGGCGCTTCTCACGGAGGGTATGGATATTCTGCGATCCACCGGGCGCTACGGTCAGATTCACGATGCGTGGTTCGGCGTTGTGCGGGGAACGCGGAGTGACGTGGAGCGCGTTCTTTTCTGGAGTGCACTCGTGGTTCTCCTGGCAATTGGGGGATGGTGGTTCCATGTGCTGCGGCGACGGGCACGTCGTCATGCCCGAGCGCTCGCAGAATCTCTTCTGGAGCAGGAGCGTTCTCTCGTTGCGTTGTCCGAGAGCGAGGCACGCTACGGGGATCTCGTGCGGAGCATCCCCGGTGCCGTGTATCGAAGCCGTCTCGATGTCTTCTGCAGCAAACTTTTCATCGGAAGCGCCGTGACGGAGATCACCGGATACGCGGTGGAACGTTTTCTCGACGACGGTGATCTTTCCATTCCGGACATCATGATTGCGGAGGATCGCCAGGCTTTTCTTCAATGGCTCGTTGACGGCGAGAGGGAGGACCGCTATTCCCGGGAATACCGCATTGTCCATAGGGATGGAGGCACCCGCTGGATTCTCGACCGGGGGCGGATTCTTCGGGATGGAGAGGGTGTTCCCCGCTGGATGGAGGGTGTTCTCTTCGACATCACCGAGCTCAAGCGGGCTATGGAAAATCTGGAGGAAGCGCTCCGGCGGCGGAACGAGCTGGAGACGATCATCGGACGCAGCCCCGTGGTGGCAATTCTCTGGAGAGTCGGACCGGAGTGGCCAGTGGAGTATATCTCGGAAAATGTTCGCCAGTTCGGCTATGCTCCGGAAGAATTCCTGGGAGGAGCGCTTTCCTACTGGACGCTGATCCACCCGGAAGACCGGGTCGATGTGCTCCGGGAAACCGCGAACCACGTGGAGGAGGGACATAGAGAGTATATCCGGGAGTATCGTTTTTTCACGAAGAGCGGAGATGTCCGTTGGATCGAGGAGCGTACGTGGGTCCGTTCAGGAGCGGATGGAACGCCGAGCCATCTCCAGGGTATTCTCCTGGACGTGACGGATCGTCGAAAGGCACTGGAGGAGCTCGAATATCTTTCTCTCCACGACATGCTCACCGGCCTGTACAACCGGGCTTATTTCGAGGAGGAAATGCGCCGGCTCGATGCCGGGCGGTTCGATCCCCTTGGTATTGCAGTTTTCGACGTGGATTGTCTCAAGCTCGTGAACGACACGCTCGGACACGCCGAGGGAGACCGTCTCCTCCGAAGATGCGCGGAATTGCTTCGGAATACTTTTCGCAGATCCGATGTCGTTGCCCGCATTGGCGGCGACGAATTCGCGGTGCTCCTGCCGGGATGTGACGAGCGGATAGTCAAGGAACGTTCGGATCTGCTTCTCCGTGCGGTGGAGACGAGCAACGGCGAAGGAGCTCTTTACCTCAGCCTTTCCATGGGGTATGCGGTGCGTTTTGGAGGGCGGGGTTCCGTGTGGTCTTTCTTCCGGGAGGCCGATGACGCCATGTATCGGCATAAACGCTCCCGCTCCGGTATGGTTCGCCCCATTATTCTCGCGCATCTGGAAAACAGGATGGGCGAAGATATCTCTGTTTGTCGTGATAGAGATGGCGCAAGGGATGCGTCTCATTCGTCCATGTCGGCGGACCCCCAATGACGGAGATGTTTGGTCCGGCCTTGCGTGAATCATCTGGGAAAGTTGACGCCACTCTGCTTTCTTTGTATGCTTTATTGGACACCACACACATGGGGAGGGGATTGTATGCGTAAGAAGGCTTTGTGGAGTGCGCTCTGTGCGGTTCTGTGTTTGGGTCTCCTGGTAAGCGGTGCGTTTGCGGCGACGTTTCTGAACATCGGTACCGGAACCACCGGCGGCACCTACTATCCTGTGGGAGCTGCACTGGCAAAAATCTGGAGCGACACGATTCCCGACATGAAGGCCAGTGCCCAGTCCACGGGAGGCACGGTGAACAACATTCAGCTCATGGCCGACGGAGAAGCGGAGATGGGCTTTATGGACGGTCTCTACTACCATGCCTATATGGGGCAGGGAAAGTACGAGGGTAATCCGCAGAAAGATCTCCGCGCCATGCTTCCCCTCTATCCCGAGCCCATTCACCTCCTCGTCGCCAAAGGGAGCGGCATCAAATCCATTGCGGACTTTAAAGGGAAGCGCGTTTCCATCGGTGCCGTGGCGAGCGGCACTGAGGTGACTGCCCGGGAGCTGCTGAAGGCTGCGGGAATCGACCCCGACAAGGACATCACTCCGGAAAACCTCGGGCTTTCCGATACGGCCGCGGCGTTCGGCGACAAGCGCATCGATTGCGGCATCGTCGTGGGATCCCTCGGCATCGCCGGCGTGGTGGAAGTCACCACCCTGGATATCGTGGAATTCATCGATCTCTCCGACGAAGTGCTCGACAAGGTCATGGAACAGACCCCCTACTGGGTTCCCTTCACGATTCCCGCGAACTTCTACAAGAATCAGACCGCGCCCGTGAAGACCTATGCAAGCTGGAACATCATCGCCGTGAAGGACAGCGTTGATGCCGACTTGGTTTACCAGCTCACCAAGAACGCCTTCGACAAGAAGGCGGACGTGGTGGCGGTGAACTCCAAGATGGAGACGATGCTCCCCGAGAACGCCAAGCTCTTCAAGATCCCCATGCACCCCGGTGCCGAAAAGTACTACAAGGAAGTGGGCGTCATTCAGTAATATCCGCGCGGGACAACACGCAGCGGCGGGGCGCTTCGCCGCCCCGCTTTTTTCATGTTCAGGGGAGTGATGCAGCACAATGTCGAATAACGAGAAAGACGTGGAAAAGTTCTCCGTCGGTGACGTTCCTGCAGTCGAGCCTCTTGCGGAGGAGCAGGTGCAGCGCCTGGTGGAGAAGTACGACACGGAGAGCCGTTACCGGAGGCTGACGGGATGGCAGGGATATGTGGTCTCCGCCTGGTGTATCGCCATGTCCCTGTTTCACATGTATACGGCAGGGATCGGCCTTCTTCCCACGGCGATCCAGCGGGCGGTGCACCTGACCTTTGCGCTCGCGGCGGTGTTTTTGCTCTATCCCGCGTCCCCGAAGCTGAATCGTACGAAAATTCCCTGGTATGACTGGATTCTGGCGGCGCTTGCCGTGGTGGGTACCGGGTACATCGTCTTCTTCTTCAACGAGATCGCCCGGAGAGGGGCGCGTCCGCTTTCCTCGGACGTCGTCCTCGGGGTGCTCACCATGGTGCTTGTCCTCGAGGCGGGACGGCGCATCGTGGGCAAGGTGCTTCCCACGCTCTCCTTCCTCTTTCTCCTCTATTGCGCCTTCGGGCGATATGCGCCGGGAATGTTCATGCACCGGGGCTACTCGCTTTCCCGCATCATCCAGCACATGTACCTCACCCCGGAGGGACTCTTCGGTGTGGCCCTGGGCGTGTCCGCCACCTTCGTCTTCATGTTCATCCTTTTCGGGGCGTTTCTTTCCCGGAGCGGGGGGGCGCGCTTCTTCAACGAACTTTCCCTGGCCGTGGCCGGACACAGCCCGGGCGGGCCCGCGAAGGTGGCTATCGTCGCTTCGGGGCTTCTCGGGACGATCAACGGTTCTTCCGTAGCCAACGTGGCCACCACGGGGGCCTTCACGATTCCTCTGATGAAACGCGTGGGATATCTTCCCGAGTATGCGGGAGCCGTCGAGGCCTGTGCCTCGACGGGCGGCCAGCTCATGCCCCCCATCATGGGGGCGGGGGCCTTTATCATGAGCGAATTCCTCGGCATCTCCTATCTTCGGATCGCCGCAGCGGCTATCATTCCCGCGATCCTCTACTACGGAGCGCTTTTCGTGAACGTGCACATCCGTGCCCGGCGGCGGGGACTCAAGGGGCTCGATCGCTCCGAACTGCCCCGGGTGGGCGAGGTCTTCCGCAAGGACGGGCATCTCCTGATCCCCCTCGCGGTGATCATCACTATGCTTCTCCAGAAATACACACCCCTTGCCGCCGCCTACTGGGGAATCATCTCCGTGGTGGTGGTGAGCATGTTCCGGGCGCACACGCGCCTGGGCATCAGGGAGATCCTCGCCGCTCTCGACGAGGGCGCCCGGGGGGCTCTCGGCGTGGCCATCGCCTGCGCCCTCGTGGGATTTGTGGTGGGCACGTCGTCCCTCACGTCCCTGGGGCTCACAATCTCGAACAACATCATCGACGTGGCGGGGGGACGGCTTTTGCCCACCCTGATGCTCGCCATGGTGGCCTGCCTCGTGCTGGGAATGGGGCTTCCCACCACCGCCAACTACATCGTCACGAGCACCATCATCGCTCCCGCGCTGATCAAACTAGGTGTCCTGCCCCTGGCGGCCCACCTCTTCGTGTTTTACTTCGGCATCATGGCGGATCTCACGCCTCCCGTCTGCCTCGCCGCCTTCACCGGAGCGGGCATTGCCGGTGCAGACCCGACGCGCACCGGTATCCACGCGACGCGCATGGTCATCGTGGCCTACCTGTTGCCCTACACGTTCATCTACACGCCCATGATTCTTCTTCAGCAGCCCGAGCCGTTCCATCTGGCGATTCTCGTCGTGGCCTCCCTCCTCGGCGTGGTGGCCTTGGCGGCGGGAGGGCAGGGATGGATGTTCCGCAATCTCGGAGTACCCTCCCGGGCCATCGCAATTCTGGCGGGGGTCGCGGCGTTTCTCCCCGGAACGGTGACAAAGGTTGCGGTCATCGCGACACTCTTTGCGTTCTTCCTCGTTCAGCGTTTCATGGCGGGAAAGGAAACGGTTCCCCTCGGGGCGTAAACCGAGAGGCAGCCTTACGAGGGTGGTGTCTTCTCCGGGCAATCCGGAGGAGTGTGGCTTCCAGACGAAGCGGAGGCGCCGGAAACTCTCGGCGCCTCCGCTTCGTTCGTTCGGATCGGAGAAAATGCTGGTATGATGGAAAGAGAGTGGTTGTGTCCGAAAGGGGAAAACGTCAGTTCGGGACAATGAGGATATGGCAAGGTGTTTCTTCAATGAGTGCTTTGGCGACGCTTCCCACCAGCACTTCCCAGAGTTCGCCGTGTTGGGAGACTCCCAGGATGAGCAGAGACGGCTCCAGCTGCTGCAGTGCTGCAGGGAGTTCCTCCTCAGGATAGCCGCTCACGAGGCGGGCGCGGACTTCTTTTACCAGGGGAGTCAGTGCATCCGAAACGGTCTGGAGTGCCGCATCTGCGGCCTGCACGAGAAGATCCGCGTTGCCGGGGTCATCGAGAGGGACGGCGTGGAGGAGCGTCACGGAGGCGTTTCTCCCCTCGAGGAATGCTCGTGCCGCTTCGAGAAGATGTTCGGTTCTCTCTTCGAAAAGCCCCACGGCGATAACCACGTGCTCGAAAATGTCTCTCTCGGAGAGCTCCTCTCCGTCGGCCTTGAGGATCAACTGTGGGATTGCCAGTTTGTGGACGAAGGCGAGGAGATCGTCGTCCGGTTCGGCGAGGAGAATCGCAAGCGTGCACTCCTCGTTCTGTGCGTATTCCGCGAGGGTTTCGAATTCTTCCCCCGCAAGAGCGACCGTGTCGTGGCGCAGATTGTAAGGCAGGAGGCTCTGCTCCATGACAGCGAGCCTGATCTCCGCTTCCCGGACGAGGTGCGGTGTGTTGTACCCGGCAGCGGGGTTCACCACGTGAGCGATGATAATTTCCGATTCTTTTTGTGTCACCTTGGCGGCGACCCAGGAGAGTCCTTTCTGGGAGAAGGGAGAAAGGTCCGAAGGGTAGAGGATTTTTCCGAGCATGACACACCTCCCGAGCGGTTTTGTCGCTTCAGAATTATGGAGAAAAGTATAGAATGTCTTCACTGTCGGTCAAGTAGGCAGTGGAGAGAATGTAGCGGAACAGGAACGATGCGCTCCGGAGAAGGCAGGGGAGACCTTCATGGAGGCACGAGACCGTGTGGAAGTCGTTACAGCGAGGAGGGACATCAGGGGTGAATCGGGAGGCAGTTTGGAAGATGCTTTGTGTTGTGCGGCGATTGGTGAATCACCTGCCTCATCGCACTGCTCTCCGGGTCGGTCAGATGCTGGGAACACTGCTGTGGATCTGGGACAAGAAGCGTGTGGACGGCGCGGAAGCTCGCTGCGTCCGGGCTCTGGGAGTGGGAATGCCCGAGGCACGGCATATCGTGCGGCGCTCCTATGGGAACATAGGACGCAGTGTCGTGGAGTTTATCCGGCTTCCTCAAATGAAAGGACAGGTGAAACGTTTCGTCACCATTCATGGAGAAGAACATCTTCGAGACGCCCTCGCCCGGGGAAAGGGCGTCATTCTCCTCACGGCGCATTTCGGGAGCTGGGAGATGGCCGCCGCTTTGCTTGCGGAACGGGGATATCCCATGAACGCAATCGGTGCGGAACAGCGGGATCCCCGTATTTCCGACCTCATCGCCGAGCTGCGGCGCTCTTGCGGTGTCGTCACCATAGGTAAGGGATTCGATCTGAAAGAAGCTCTTCGTTGTCTGCGGAAAGGCGAAGTGCTCGCGGTACTTCTCGATCAGGATCCGAAGGACCGTGGACTCATTGTCCCTTTCCTTGGTCTTCCCGCAAGCACACCTTATGGTCCGGTCAAGATGGCGTACAAACTGGAAGCTTCCGTGGTGCCCGTGTTCATGGTTCGCAGGAAGGATGGAATCTTCCACGATCTTCATTTTCTCCCGCCACTGCAGGGCAAAGATGGCGCTCCCTTCGGGGAGGACGAGAAAGATGCGGCGTGGTGTAGTAACGATGTCCTCAGCGAATGGATCGTTTCCCATCCGGAACAGTGGATGTGGCTCTATCCCCGGTGGGCTTCCACGGAGGCCATGATCTCGTGTTAGCCGGCGTCGATCCGGGAAGGGGAAAATTCGGTTGGGTCCTTTCGGGGGAGGATGGCACGCTTCTTCTGGGGGGGATTGCTCCGATTTCGGCATTGTCGGTTTTTCTGGATGTTCTCCGGACGAGGCGATGGGGAGATTTGGAGCCCTGGCGTACCGAGGGATGTGCGGAGAACGTGCCGGATGAGGAGGTACGGGTTCTTTTCCTCGGGAACGGAACCGGATCGGAAAAGATGGAAAAGCTTCTCTCGGAAGGTGCGTTTTCTCTTCGTGTCGTGGAGGAGCGATACTCCACGCTCGATGCCCGCCGGCTCTACTGGGCGTTGCACCCTCCCAGGGGAATGCGGCGCCTGCTGCCCCTCTCGCTTCAGGTCCCACCTCGTTCCCTTGATGACCTTGCGGCCTGGAGTACCCTTCTTGCCGCACTGGGACCCGAGAAAAAAAGAAGTCTTCTTGGATCTCCGGAGGAGGACGGGTAGAATGATGTTGCGGAGGGTGACGGGAACTTTCACCTCTTGCCTGAAGAATGGTGGGATTTGAGGAAAAAACCTCGACTTCACCGGGAGGGCGAGGAGAAAATCGGCGGATTGCCCAAGGAGGAGCGTCGACAATGGCGGGAGAATTGCTGTCGAAGTTCGTGAACAGTTTCGGAGCCGGATTGGTCTCCGTGAGCCAAACTCTGGGTGTTACCGTGTCTCTCGTGAAGACACAGGTGACGCAAGGGGTCAATGCCCCGGGAAGCCGTGTTGCGGCGTTGGTGGGGCTTGTCGGAGGAGGGGTGCACGGCACGGCGGCGCTCATGGTGGACGCCCAGGGATTTGCGAGTTATGTGAATGCCATGTCCGGAGGTATGATTCCCCCGGATCTGGAGGACAACGTGGCGCTGAGTGTCGTGGGAGAGCTGACGAACATGGTGAGCGGCCAGACGCTGATGAAGCTCGACATAGAAGGGATGGATCTGACTCCTCCCCAGATCATCGCGGGGGAGAACATCAAGGCCGTACCTCCACAGAAGCCCGGTATCGTTTCCTTCACGCTTCCTTTCCAGGTAGCCCCCCAGGGGAACATCTACCTGGTGGTATCCCTGCACGGTTGATGCGCTTGTGCTTGCCCCGGGCGTTCGGAAAAAAGTAAGGATGTGACCGCTGATGGAGAGAGTCCTCAAGGTCTACATGGAGCGCCCGGGTTTCGGTGTGGGATGCTGTCCCATCGAGTACGGGCGGATTGAAATGGAATCCTTCCCTATGGCATCGGAAATGCGTCGCATGGGGGAATTGCTCCGGAATGTGAGAGATCACTTCGGCGAATCCGTGCGCCTGGAACTGATTGATCCGAGGAACGTCATCGCCCTGAAAGACGTGTTCCGATTTCGCATACGAAGCACGGAAGTGGTGTGGATTCTCGATGGAAAACTCCTGCTTCGAGGTATTCCTTCGTCCTGGGACGATCTCCGGCGCTCTCTTGATGCTGTTTTGAGGACCGGAAACGAATAGAGAAAAGATAGGGCGAGGCGATGGGACAAGACCGCAGGACATCGTTTCGCCCCATGATTTTGCTCCGCAGCGACCATTGACGGAGAGTACCCGGAACCGCGACAACACGCAATGACGTGTGCGGAAGGGGCATATTGTCGTCGGTTGACTGCAGCATTCCTTTGGAGGTGTCGCCTCTCCTCGATTCACGAGAGAATGGGAGCGTCTTTTTCCGATGTACCGGAACGAGCGTTCCGCGCAATGTTCCCAAAGGGGAAGAGGGAGACGTATAATCGCGTGGCGGGCTGTTCCTGGCGAAAAAGGGGTCGCATTATTTCGGTCTGGGAGGAGACGGAACGATGACGTTGCGTGCGCGCTTGGTCTTTCTCGGAATCGGGGTGCTCGTTGCGGTGGGTGTCATGGCGGGTATGGCTTACGTGGGTGCCCGGAACATTCTCTCGGAAGAATTGGAAGTCTCGGGAAAAAACGGTGCGTCCATGGCGGTCATCTCCGTGGCCAACTGGCTGAACGGAAAAGAGCAGGTTGTGGCCAACGCTGCGGAGAACGTCGGATACATGTGGCAGAAATTCGGCGTGACGTCCACCATGCTCCTCCCCTACATGGAATTGCTCACCGAGACCAACAAATCCGCCGGGTTCATGGATATCTATCTCGGTTTTCCCAACGGAAAGTTTGTGGATGGATCGGGATGGATTCCCCCGGGAAATTTCGATGCTCGCACGCGTCCCTGGTATCAAAAGGCGGTGGAGGCAAAGAAGACCGTCTATGTCGATCCCTATGTGGATGCCAACACAGGAAAGGTCATTCTCACCATCGCAACGCCGGTTCTGGCCGCAGACGATTCGTTGATCGGCGTCGTGGGCGCCGATATTGATCTCGACACGCTGGTCTCCCTTGTGGTGGAGCAGAAGATCAGTGGTTCCGGATACGGTTTCCTCGTCAATCAGGAAGGGCTGATCATCGCCCATCCGAACGAAGAGGTTCGCCTCAAGGTCCGCATTACGGAACGTTCCGACGCGGTTGCCCCGGAGCTTGCCGAATTGGGCAGACGCATGACCGGAGGGGAGAATGGCGCGGGGGCCTACTCACAGGCCGGTGAACGCAAGCGGCTTTATTTCGGGCCTCTTCCTTCGGGATGGAGTCTTGGCCTTTCCGTTCCCGAGGAGGGGCTTTTCGCTCCCATCGGTGCGCTCGGAAAACGACAGATTCTGGTTGCCCTTGCGGCGTCTCTCCTGCTCGGTGCGTGGATCTTTTTTGTCGTGCGCGGCATCATCCGCCCGGTCAGAGTCCTTCTCGAAACCGCCGATGCGGTGCGTGCCGGTGACCTCACGTCAGCGGCGGACATGTGCGGAGGAGACGAACTCTGCATGGTAGGCGCCGCCCTGGACGGTATCATTCAGGGACAGCGGGAAATTTTCCTTTCTCTCCGGTCCGAGACGAACCGCCTCGAAAAAGAAGCGGAAATGCTCGATACCGTGGCGGACGACACGGACAAGATCATCCGGGCGGTGGAAGAGAAGATCGTGGCCCTTCAATCCCTCGCGGACGAGAACGCTCAGGCGGTGGAATCTGCCAATGCGGGGATCGAAGAGGTCGCATCGAGCGCCCAGGGGGCGGCCCAGGCTTCATCAGAGGCGTCGAATCACGCGGAGACGCTCCGGAGTGACGCGGAGAAAGCCGGAGAGATCACTCGTTCCACGACTCACCGGGTTGCGGAGATGTCCGATGCGTTCAAGGATGTGGCCGAGGCGGTCGCACGTCTTCATGCCCAGGCGGGCGAGATCGGAAGTATTGTAGCGAGCATTGCGGGTATTGCGGATCAGACCAATCTCCTGGCACTCAACGCCGCCATCGAGGCAGCCCGGGCCGGAGAGGCGGGAAGAGGCTTCGCCGTTGTTGCGGAGGAAGTACGCAAGCTTGCCGAGGAAAGCAACCTGGCGGCTCGGAAGATCGGAGATCTCGCCAAGGGAATCATGGGTGGGACGGACAGGGCTGTTCAGTCTGCGGACAGGGGCGTTTCACTTGCCGCTCAGGGACGGCAGGACAGTGTTGTCATGGAGGAACGCATTGCAGCGGTTCTTGGCGCCATTTCTGCCATCGGTGACCAGATTCAGAACGTGGCAGCCACGGCGCAGGAGCAATCCGCCGGTGCCCAGGAAATGGCGGCATCCATAGATCGCCTGGCGCATGGCGCTTCGCGAACGAAAGAAGAGGCCCTGACGATCAGGAACGTGGTTTCCGACGTGGTGCAAAGCAGCGGAGAACTGCGCTCCGCCGCGGAAGAACTGAGCGGAATCGCCCGGGAATTTCAGGAGCACCTCAGAAGATATCGCCTCGACGGAGAAACGAAGGGAGCGCCCTCCCTCAGAGGCTGATGAGGCAAGGATCCACTTCCACTTCTGGCCGGAAAGACATGGAAAGAGATGACGCGAAGGTAGGTGGAGGTCATGGAGGACCAGGAAGAAAAATTGTCCTATCTGCAGCATCTTCTTTCGTACGTGATCGGTGTTCGCCGGGAGGAAGTGGAAACCCTGGTGCAGCGTTACATGGAGGCCGGAGGAGGCGCGGATCCGGCGCAGCTGTTTGCCTTTCTTACGGCGAACGGCAGACAGTACATGGTTTTCTGGTGTGCCTTTCCCCATACGGACCAGATCAGCATCGTTCTCGGTGCTGTGTTGGCGCCGGACAAACGCGTTCTCTGGTGGAACATCGCGCCGGTTCCCTACAACAAGGGGAGCGGCGCGCTTCGTGTCTGGAACCGGGTCCTCGAGTTGGTTTCGGGAATGGGGACTCATGGGACTCCCAAGGTTTCCGAGGGGGATTGGTGGGCTGCGGAACAGCTGGCCCGACAATCCGGGGGGTTCCTTCCCGAGATGATCGGTCTGATGCTGGGTGAACTGGAACTGGCGACGGGAGGATTTTCGAATTCTTCCGGTGCGAATCGCCAGTTTTTCGAGGACTCCAATGCGTTGCGCGGCGCATCGGTTCACGTGGAGAAACGTATGCGCGAGGCGATTGGTCGTAACATTTCCCTGAGCGTGCTCAGGGTCATGATGGTTTCCCTGCCGGAACTGAGAGACCTTGGATTGGAGATCCAGCCCCTCCAAAACGCTCTCGATGGCTATGTGGACAGCACTCTCGGCGAAGAGCGACGAGGGGAGGAAGACGAGGAAAACAGACCTGCCGAAGAGGGGGCCGCTTCGGTCATCCTTCCGGAGGCCGGCGTGCGCCTTCTTGACCCTGTGGTGGATCCCGTGAACGGTGTTCCTCTCTCGGATGTCTACCCCGGCGACGTGCTCCTGCTCGAACGACGGGGTTTTCCCAAAGTGCCGGGCCGAGTGTACATGATTCGCGTCCTCAAGAACGGACAGTACGAAATCTACGGGCGGGTCGAGGGGGAGGACACCTTCTTCCGTTCCGTTGTTCACGGCGACATCAAAGTGGAGCTTGCCGATGGAGCGGCAAGCGGATCTCGAGCAGGTCTCTCCGGAATCACCCGGTTTTTCTGGGGAGTTCTCGTCCTGGGACTGGTCGCGGTGTTTCTCCTCCTCTTTTTTCTCTGGCGGTGAGTTCGGAATGCGTCAGTCCATGTAGCGCCCGCCGTTGACATCAAGCACCTCGCCGTTCACGTACCGGTTTTCGAGAAGGAAAAGAATTGCGGCGGCGATTTCCGCGGGGTGCGCAATGCGCCCCATAGGGGAGAGTTTCCGGAGCCGCTCCCTGGTCTCGTCGTTGAGCATGCCTGTCTCCACCGGACCTGGAGCCACCGCATTGGCCCGGACTCCCAGATTGAGCAGTTCCTGAGCAAGATGGAAAGTGAAGCCGAGAAGCCCTGCCTTGCTTGCCGCATAGTGGACTCCCATGGTTCCCCCGTTCTTTCCGGCGATGCTGCTTACGTTAACGATACACGCGCCTTCCCTGCCCATCATGTAGGGCAGGATGCACTTTGTGGTGAGAAATCCCCCTTTGAGGTTCACGGAAAGGACGTGATCCCAGTCCGTCTCGTCGATATCCAGCAACAGAGTCGCCTTTCCCAGCACGCCCGCGTTGTTCACCAGATAATCGATGCCGCCGAAACGTCCGCCTGCATCCACCGCAGCGGCGGCGATTTCCTCCGTTCGCGTGACGTCGGCCCTGTAGGCGAGGCAGCTCCCCCCCCGTTTCTCCACGGCGGAGACGAGATCCTGCGCCTTCTCTTCATTGCTGGTGTAGGTAAAAGCCACGTCGATCCCCTTCTCCGCCAGCAGAAGTGCCGTAGCCTGCCCGATGCCGCCTGTTCCTCCCGTGATGAATGCTCTTCGCCGCATCTCCTTCGCCTCCCGGTCAGCCTTCATGCAACCCTGTGATGTTGCCTGCCCTTTTCGCACATTTCTTTCCTGGCCCGCGACATCCTTTGTCTATGGTATCATGCTTCGGTAACGGGCAAAGGGAGGAGATCGCGTCATGTTGAAACAGCTAGCGGCGCTGTTTCTTGTGCTTTTCTGTTCTGCGGGTGTCATCGAGGCGGACGAGGGACAGGCACTTCCTCCAAAGGGGATGGGCGGTGTGGTGCTCGCGCTTTCCGGCGGAGGAACCAAGGGGCTTGCCCACATCGGTGTCCTCCAGGTCCTCGAAAAAGAGGGCATTCCTGTGGTGGGCATTGTGGGAACGAGCATGGGCGCCATCATGGGAGGGCTCGCCGCTTCGGGGTATTCCGGAACGGACCTGGAACGGGTTGTTCTGGAGCTGGACATTGCGACCCTCCTTCAGGACAGAACTGTTCCTGCAGCCGGACAGAAGGGCAAGCCGGACCAGGCTTTCTTCCGTATCGATTTCGACAAAGACAACAAGCCCGCAGGTCCTCTCGGAGTCATCAACGGAACGCGCCTGCTCAACAAGCTCCTCTCTCTCGTCGCGCATGCCCCGGTGGCTCGCTTCGACGATCTTCCCATTCCCTTCGCCGCCGTCGCGACAGATCTGGAGACGGGAGAGAAGGTGATCCTCCGGGAAGGCGGACTCGCCACGGCCATGCGTGCGTCCATGGCGATCCCGGGTGTCTTCGAACCCTGGCCCATGGGAGGCCGGCTTCTGGTTGATGGTGGACTCGTGGCCAACATTCCCGTTCGTGTCGCCAAAGAGGTGTTTCCCGGGTACCCCGTCATTGCAGTGGACGTCACCAGCGGCCTGCGCTCCCGCTCGAGGCTTCGTTTCGTCACGGACGTTCTTGACCAGGGGATCACCATCATGACGCGACGGAATGTCGAGGAGGACCTTGCCGAGGCGGCCCTCGTGTTACGCCCTGCCGTGGGTGATTTCCCCACGCTCGGTACAGGCAACGAAAAGGAAATCGTCCGGGCAGGAAGGAAAGCGGCAGAGGATGCACTCCAGGGACTTCGAACCGTTGCATCCCGGGCGCCGCTCCCGGGGGAACGTCAACGTGTCCCCGCTCCCCTGGTGAAAAGCGTTCGGGTGGAGGGTGTGCCTCCCGTGACGAAGAGCTTCTTGGAGCGTACTTACGCGTCCTGGATAGGCGCACCCGTGGACCCCGCAGTCATCCTCGATGCCTGTGTCACCATTGGAGAGCGGGACGACGTGGGAGCGGTGGATTACCGGCTCGATCCCGTTCCGGAGGGCGTCGAAGTGGTTCTCCTCGCCCAGGAGGCGGCTCCCTACTCGGTGCTCATCGACGGGTACACCTCGAATCTGGATCCTCATCGGTGGCTCTACCTGACGGGATTGAGTCGGAATCTCTTCCGTGAAGGCGACCTTCTGCGGGCGGACCTGTTCCTGAGCGATAACATTGGCCTCGAGGCACGTTACTTTTCGCCCGTTTCAGGTTACCGGAGGCAGGAGATCGCTTTTTCAGTACGTCATTGGGAAACCGAGACGCGCAATGCCGGTTCCTTCGAGTGGGACCGATACACGCTGGGAATTTCCAGAACGCGATGGTGGGGTCCTCTTGAGATGGAATGGGGAATTTTCGGCGAATACGTACAATCCGGTGTGGCGGATGAGCACAACTGGGGTCCCCAGATGACGTTCCGGTATGGTGATCTCGACGATCTCACCGATCCGACCCGAGGAAGTTCGATTGTCGCTTCCATCTGGTGGGCGGATTGCAGTGAGCTTCTCTGGAGCCTTGATTTCACGTGGGTGAAACCCCTTCGGGAGGACATGCGTCTCCTTGTGGCGGGAGGTGTGACGGGGGGTAACGCTGGAAATCCTGTCCACGCTGCCTACCTCGGTTCACCCGGGGATCTGCGCTCCCTGGGCAGTTCGCCGCTGTACGGGGATTACGCGGCGTGGCTTCGTGTGGCGGTGCGCCGCCTCCTTTTGAAGAGCGGATTCGGTTCGCTCTACGGCGACTTTTTTGCCGCCAAGGGTGCCATCTTCAACGACAGTTGGACCGAGCAGGAATCCCCCTGGGAGATCGGTGTGGCTCTTTCCATGCCGGGGCAGTTCCTGGGCGGATCGGTCATGATCCTTTACGACGACCGCGGGCGCTGGACCTTCGGTTTCGAGCTGGGAGGTCCCTACCAGGGACATAAGCTGATTCCTTGATTTTTTGTCGCGAGGCGGGACGTGTGGACGGAAGATCTTGCACCGGATACAATCCGGACATCGTGACCGAGGCGCGGTGTAAGAAGAAGACGGCAGACAGGAGGAAACGAATATGGCCCGCAACATCACACCCAGAGAAACGGACTACTCGCAATGGTATCTCGACGTCATCAAGACGGCGGAACTTGCTGATTACGCTCCCGTGAGGGGATGCATGGTGGTACGCCCGAATGGGTATGCCCTTTGGGAGAACATCCAGCAGCAGTTCGACCGCCGGTTCAAGGAGACGGGGCATGTGAACGCCTATTTCCCCCTCCTCATTCCCAATTCTTTTCTTGAGAAGGAAGCCAAACATGTGGAGGGATTCGCCCCGGAATGTGCCGTGGTTACCCACGCGGGGGGCGAAGAACTGGAGGAGCCCCTTGTGGTTCGTCCCACCTCCGAGACCGTCATCGGCCACATGTACAGCAAGTGGGTTCAGTCCTGGAGGGATCTTCCCATTCTGATCAACCAGTGGTGCAACGTCATGCGCTGGGAGAAACGTCCTCGTCTCTTTCTCCGTACCTCCGAATTCCTCTGGCAGGAGGGGCACACCGCCCACGCCACCAGCGAGGAGGCCATGGAAGAAACTCTGAAAATGCTCGAAGTCTACCGGGAGACCATGGTGGACGAACTGGCCCTTCCGGTCATCCCCGGAGAAAAATCCGAGGGCGAACGCTTCCCCGGGGCGGACAACACCTATACATGCGAAACCATGATGAGCGACAGGAAGGCCCTTCAGGCCGGGACAAGCCACTTCCTGGGGCAGAACTTCGCCAAGGCCTTCGACATCAAGTTTCAGAGCATGGCGGGAACGCTCGAGCATGCCTGGACGACCAGTTGGGGTGTCTCCACGCGCCTTATCGGCGCCATCATCATGACTCACTCGGATAACGACGGGCTCATTCTGCCTCCTCGAGTGGCGCCCGTTCAGACGGTGATCCTTCCCATCTCTCCCGACGAGGCGATGCTACAGGAAAAACTCCTCCCAGACGCGAAGGAGATGGCGGCAAACCTCTGCAGAATTCTCGGAAGTCAGCGCGCCCAGGTAGACATGCAATTCCACATGAGGCCGGGCGACCGCTTCTTCTTCCATCTCCAGAGAGGCGTTCCCCTTCGGCTCGAACTGGGTGAGCGCGAACGTGCCGAAGGGGTGGTGCGGTATGTCCGCCGCGACACGGGCGAGCGCGGCGACATCGCCCGGGATGCCGTTGTGGAGAAGATTCCGGTGCTCCTTGAGGAGATCCAGAAGGAACTGCTGCGGCGGGCGACGGAATTCCGTGCTGCCAACACCGTTTCCGTTTCGTCCATGGACGAGTTCAAGGACGTGCTGGAGAACCGTGGAGGTTTTCTCAAGGCCTATTTCGCGGGGAGCCGGGAGGACGAAAAAACCATCAAGGATGCCACTGGTGCGACGGTGCGTTGTTTCCCCCTGGCAGACGAAACTCGAGGGACGTGTTTCTACACAGGAAAGAAGGATGCCAGGCTCGCCATTTTCGCCAAGGCATATTGATCGCGGTCGAGGCGCTTTCTCGCGACGGACGTCTCTCCGGGAAAGGACTTGTTGTCGTGCAACCGATGCGCTAGAGTAAAGGGGATCGCCTGGGGCGATCCCCTTTTTCGTGGGTTTGGATGTCGTGCTCGGGTGCGTGCGTGGGGAACGAGGAGGAAGGAGGGATGTACCGTGACGCGGGAATGTCGGGTTGGTACGACGACCATTCGCCTCTATCTGGGGAATATTGCGGAATACGACGGTGACGCCGTCGCGAATGCCGCCAATGACCGGCTTTGGATGGGAAGCGGCGTCGCTGGGGCTCTCAAGCGCAAGGGAGGCGATGAGATAGAAATCGAGGCGATGCGTCTCGGTCCCATTCCCCGTGGAAATGTCGTCTGTACGGGAGGTGGCAGGCTCAAGGCCAAGTTCGTGATCCATGCCGCTGTCATGGGACAGGACCTGGTCACTTCGGGAGAAATCATCCGCGAGGCGACCAAGAATGTTCTTGCCCTCTGCGATGACCGAAATATGCGCCGGGTTGCTCTTCCCGCCTTCGGGACAGGTGTGGGAGGCTTTTCCCCGGAGGAGTGCGCGAGGATCATGTTCTCTCAGATTTTTTTCTACCTCGGAGAGGAAGAGACGGATCTGGAGGAAATCGCCCTCTTCCTCTACGACGAAAGAACTTTCAACGTGTTCGAGAGAATTCTTTGCGAGGCGAAATAGCGATTTTTCCGGAACGCTTGGGGGTGAAGCCATGCGGCATTGTCTTTGCGCATGCGTCGTTTTTCTTTGTGCCCTTTGTCCTCTCTCTCCCTTCTCTGTCCTTGCCCCGGTAGTGGAGGCATCGGACTTTTTTCTCTACGCAAACACCCGTTTCGGGTACGAAGTGCTCGTGCCCGCGGCATTTCTTCCCCAGGAAGTGCCGACGAACAACGACGGACGACAATTCCTCGCTCCCGACGGAAAGGGATCTCTCGCGGTTTTTGCTTTCTACAACGCCCTGGAGACGACTCCTTCGGCCCTGCTTCAGGAACGGGCGGCGGAACTCCGGAGAGAGGGAGTGGAAATTACCTATAAGGCGGCAAGAGAGTTTTGGTTCGTTCTTTCCGGTATTGACGGAGGAGAGATTCTCTACGAGAAAGTTCTCTTTTCTCGGGATGGGGAAACCGTACTCACTCTTCTTGTGCGTTACCCCGCAGTGCAGAAGGATGGCTATGAACGGATCGTGATCCAGACCTCGCGAAGTCTCGCTTTTCGATGAGCATCTTTTTCGAAGGACTGAGGAGCGTTTTTCGAGGATGTTTTTTCGGAGGGAGTTCTTCCGGGCTTTTCTGATTCTGCAAAAATGCTTTTTTGCTCCGCCTCTAAGATCTCTTTTGGGAATAACTTTTGTGCCTTGCAGCGTAGGCCTCAACGGCTTCATCAAAAGGAGCGCAACAGTGCCTGAAAACGTAGAGATTGATTTCCCAGGAAACAGAGAAGAAGGAGTGTCGTGAGTATTTTAAAGATCAGTAAAAGTCAGGTATAAAAAAGGAAGAAGAGGGGGTTGACGTGAAGTAGCGAGGCTGGTAGTATCTCCCCTGCGCGCTCCGGAAGGGCCGCGAGGTAACA